>Ga0209653_1002956_pt1 | contig 11933 bp, 8 predicted proteins | sample SaaInl6LU_22_DNA_FD_184644 | JGI IMG/M metagenome (GOLD analysis project Ga0209653, IMG submission 184644) | Marine microbial communities from expanding oxygen minimum zones in the Saanich Inlet - ESP_116LU_22_DNA (SPAdes) (version 2) | ecosystem: Environmental > Aquatic > Marine > Intertidal... | reverse complement strand
TACAGCGAGTGCTGCATCACCGAGGTCTGATAAGTTATTAGATGTTTGTAAGTATCCTGATCCACCAGAGAATGCTACTTCCCAAGCAGAACCTGTGTAAGCTTTAACGACATTACCTGATGTATTGAAGTATAAGTCACCCGCTTGTAGTGCAGATGCATCATTACGTGTAGATGGATCACTGGCTTTAGGGCCAAGGTATACATCTGAGAAATTAGTAATGTCTGTAACATTAGTGGCTACTGTAGTTACATCTGAGGATATGCCAGCCACTGTAGTGACATTCGCACTGATACCCGCTACTGTGTTTATATTAGAGATGTTACTTGCCACTGTGTTCACGTTCGCTATGTCAGTAGCGACTGTACCAATGTCTGTACCATCGGCTGCAACAGTGGTCACATCTGCACTAATACCAGCTACGGTTGTAACGTTAGCAGAAATACCAGCGACTGTTGTGACGTTTGCAGAGATTCCCGCAACAGTTGTGACGTTCGCTGATATGCCAGCAACAGTGTTGACATTAGATATGTTTGTACCTACGGTGTCTACATTAGAGATGCTATTCGCTACAGTATCAATCTCAGAGGTGGCTTCATTTAAGTCATTAGCTACTGTCTCTACTTCTGAGATAGCTTCAGCTAAGTCATTCGCTACGGTAATCACATCAGCAATGTTAGTTGCTACAGTATTCACAGAGGATATGTTGTTAGCCACGATGGTGACATTCGCATCATTGTCTGCCACTGTGGTGACATCAGATGCAATACCTGATACTGTCGTTACATCGCTAGCAATGCCAGCAATAGTAGTCACATCAACTACATTGTTAACGACTTCAGGGTTGCCAGTTGTAGCATTGAATGATAGATACTTACCCTTACGATCATCATCTTTAGGTAATGTCATGTCAATCGAGGATGGATCTGTGACCGGTGCTTTGATTGAGCGGTCAGCTTCTTCTTTGTTTTGTTGTGTAAATATGGTTAAGCTATCAAACTCATCATTGAGTGAGGTAGCAAATAGAGGACCACCTGTAGTAAAGTCTGTTGTTCTTTCAATGGTTCTAGCACCAACAATGGTGATACGATCATCAGCATCTGGTGTAGTAGGAACATTTGTTCCAACAATAATAGTCATATCACCAGTACCATCTGCATCAACAGTTACAGTGTAATCTGTCGTGAGGGTAAGTTCTGTATCATTAAAGTAAACAGCAAGATCTGTCTCTGCTAATACTTCAAAGTTAAACGCGTACGGGCCTACACCAGCTGAGCCAGTGTACACAATACGCCTAGTTGTGCTTGATATATCGATTGCCATAGTTATCCTCTAGTGTGTTATACTACCATAAAACGCCCGTAAAATCTAGTAGTAGGAGTATTCACCCTCCTCAATACTTTCTAAATCCTTACCCTCCATGTGCATCTCTAATTCAGGATACATCTCTAATAACTCAGGAAATACGTCAGTGTATTTGCTAGTCATCGTTCTTCTCAGTTTACGCTGAGCTTTACTTAAATCACCTACATCTTCTAACATAACGCCTAGATCTACAATCTCATCAACCAATTCTCCGGATGATGTAGCAAGATAAATCCAATCATTATATTGTTGTGCTGATAGCTCATATCCATCTAACACACGCTTAGGTGCATACATAGGCACTCTGTATCTGAGTAATGTTTCTACAGCAGGATGTGTTTTACCTTCAGATGTTTTGAATGGATTGAATGCAGAACCCCAGTTACCAGAACCAACTTTGATTGTTTCTCCAGTCAACGGATCTAATCGCGGAGGTAATGTGTCACTATAGAATGGTACAGTAGAAGAGATACGTTGCCATGCTTTCCAAAAGCCACTAGTTACTCTGTTGAATCCAGCATACTCTCCACCTTCAGGAGGTAATACAGAAGATTGTTCAGGTGATCCAGCACGTTCAACGGTCGATCTTAATGATCCATATACGCCTATCGGTGAGCCACCTACTCCAACTTCAACACCTTTTTGTACAATACCACCCATCAATCTAAGTAATGAATCTGGTCCAGATCCTTGTCCTTGTTTAAGGATATCCATAATATCACCCACACCTTGTAATGCAGGGAACTGAGCTAACAACTCATATGCACCTAAAGTACCAGCTTCTACTAATTCTTGCATTGTGTCATCATCACTAAACTGCTGTGTATTCTGATATGAGTTCAGCATTGAATATTCACCCATCGTGCCAGCAATAGCTAACAATGTACCAATAGGTTGTAAGCCTGCATAAGATACATAAATCTTATCGGGGCCAACACTGACTGGAGTCATGTCCTGGAATGCTTTTAATTGATCTTCACTAACATCTGATTTGTTTAATACAAATGAAAATGGTTGCCATCCTTGTGCTTTGAATGTAGCAAGTTGCTCAAAGTTCTTAGGACCAGGGCCTGTAATTTGCCCGCCTAAGCCTGCATTGTATGCAAGTGTTCCTAGTAATCCAGAGCTTAATCCAACGCGTGCAATTGCCATATCAGCATCACGACCACCCTTCATCATGCTTTTATAAAAGCTAGGGCTTAATGCTTTCACAGGGTTAATAGGCATACGCTTAACAGCTTGTATCGCCAAGTTCGTTGGTGTTCTCACAAATGGAAAGAACATCTTTAAGACAGGTGACATCTTGCCGTAGTTTACTGAATTCTGTATATCAAGCATGACGCCTTCAAGTTCTTTAGTGAAGGTTAATTCCTTAGACATATCCATAGACTCTTTCACCAATTCATCTGGTGGATTCTTTCTAATGTTGGCTAAGTATTCTACATAATCTTGATCTGCTAATTCTTTACTCATTCCGCCTGCAATATTTGCATCATATCTTTCATTGGCTAAGCGACGTGTAGATGATTTCATTTGTGCAATATATGATATGCCTTTAAAGAATTCATCTTCAGCTGTTAGGAATCGACCAGGCATTGTTACAAAGTCACCATAGTAACGCATACCTTTGCTCATTGACTTACCAAACTCACTATCACCAAAGTCTAAATCAAATGCATCTTGTCTTACAGTTGTTTCTAATTCAAGCTTTCCTGCTTCACTTAAGGCTCTATTCTCTTTAAATGATTTAGTTGCAAAGCGAGATGCATCACCCCATGACTCAAAATATCCTGTTGCAAAGTCCATTGCTTCATTAACTTTAATACGATCAACATCTTGGCCTAGAAGCTTTCTTCCACTACCAATCGCTGATGCTACGAATCTTTCTGGTATTTGCCATGCTCCAAATGCAAAGTTACCAATAATGTTTTTAGCATGAGTAATGGGTGATGATAGTAATCCGTTAATCCATGTTGCATACATAATGTCTTTGGCCATACGTGGCGCATTCTCTAATGAAAAGCGATTGCGTGCCATCTTAGCCACTTCTTCTGCACTATCTGTGTGCAAGATTAATTCAGCACGCTTAGCTGCATCAGCTTGACCACCTTGTCTGGCAACATACTTCTCAATCTCAGGTCCAGCACCAGATGCTTTACGTAACTCACCAAACATACGTAATGATCTACCGACATCTGCTGTACGTCCCTCAACTGCTTTTGATATTTCACCAGATAATGCAAACATCTGATCAAATCGTGTAACAAGTTCAGGATCTAATGTTCCTGCTTGCTTAGCTTCTACAACTTGTCTAGCTAAATTCTTTGTTTGCTCTACCACATCGAGCTGAACAACGAGCATCTTGCCTACGTATTCAGGATCAGCAATTGTTTTCTTAGATGGATCTAGGATGTCAGTAATGTAATCATTTGAATATGGTTGTGAATGTTTAATCTCAAACTTATCTGCTTGATCGCCTTGCTTCTTCACGTATTGTTCAGCAGCCTCTTCAGTATCAAATATGCGGACTACTTTGTTCTCAGACATCACATTGAACTTAGGTGTGGTTAAGTTCTGCATAGCCTCTTTAGTAGAGTATGTTGTTTTCTTTAGCCTATTAGAATCACTGACAGTTAAGATAAACTGTTTAAATGAATCAGGGCCATCAATTAAGTTAATGTTACGCACACCTGTATCACCAGGTTGAGTAAGAATCTTATTACCTGTAGCTGATTTCAATACGTCCTCTGCATCTGGTTGATCACCAAATGGGATAGTGATGTAATCATCATCGCTAGGTGGTTTAGCTTGTTGTCTAGCTTTAAATGCAGCATCACGATCTTTGTTTTTAGATAAGACTTCTTCAACAGTATCAGTCACCTTCTTTGGAATCTTACCAGCTACATATGCTTTTTCTTCTTCAATGAATACTGGATCTTCTGGCAAAGACATTGGATCTTTCTCAACTACATTCTCATTCAGTACATCTTCAGTAGTCTCCATAGGAGAAATATCTTGCACAATTTGATCTACATCAGCAGACGATTTGTCTAAAGTATTGAGTCTTTGATCTAATGATTGATTATCTATCGTCATAATTATCTTTCTTTATAGTGGGGCTAATAAGTCTCCAGCAAGCTCTGCGCCTTGATCATCAAATGACAATCCTTTATCCTGTAAAAATGTCTTGACTTCATCATAGCTAGGTAAGGTAGTCTCTTCGTTGTATGCTTCTGTTAGTGCTTCCATTGCCGTTTTGTTTTGCTCTGAGCCATATAGCACTTCAACAACCTGACCAATGTTTTCTAATCCAATGTAATTAGCAAATACACCTAAAGTTTGTATGATATTCTTTTGTCCTTGTAATGCAGGCTTAACCACAACACGTCCAGCTCGTTCAGCTAGTCTTGCTGTTTCTGCTGTGCCTGATATAGCTCCACCAAGCATACCTTGTACTGATTGAGACATAGCTTCAGGAGTTGCTTGAAGCATCTCAGCTGATCCAGCCATTTCTGAAAAGAAAGGAATACGGCCTTCGCGTATGTCCTCTTTATCCATAAACCGAGTATTTAATGAATCTATATTATAATCATCACCCATTAGTCTATATCCAATCCTGTATTAATTGATTTGATCATTTTCTTTTGTTTGGCATAAATTCTATTTGCAATTGATGCTGAAATCTTTTTACCATCAGAGCCTTTTAAGCTACCAATTTCATCAGTCGTCATGTTTAAAAACTTATTACGCTCATATGGCATATTAAGTAAGTTAAAGTCTTCAATAACTTTTTCTTCAATGCCACCTACAACTTCATCATTATAAGCATTAAACTCTTCTTTCGCAATCTCTTCTGCACGCTGTATCCCGGCAAATGGTTTGTCTTCAGCTAAAGCTTGTTGAGCTTCTGTAATGTATCTAGAATTTGCTCTAGAGATAACATTACGTAATGCTTTGTTTTTATCCAATTGTACTTCGGTATAACTATCTACTTTAAATACACCTTTGATTTTAGTAAATGCATCTGAGTGTTTAGTCGTAATATCACGATGTACTTTTTTAAGCTCTTCACCTTGTTTATGTAGTAACTTACCTGCACGCACAGCTTTGTTAATATCAGTCCGATTCAGCTTACCTTGATACAATTGTGCTTCATATGTGCCGTAGTTATTCTCTTGATCAATGGATGGCATTTGATTATTCATAACTTCATTGATGGCAGCATTGCTTAATGGAATACCTTTAGCTCTTGCATTATCAATATACTCTTCTGCTGTTAAATCATTACGTTTAAACTGAATATATAAGTCAGTCATAAAATCTTGTGTTAAGAGCTGTTTAGTTTTCTTCTCAGTCTCTAAAGCTTTATTTAAGCTGTCTTCTTGATCTAAGGCAATCTTCATGATTGCTTTACGATCATCGTCTGTATTCAAACTTTCAGCAACCAGTAATGGCAAGAACTCATCCACCTGACCTCTACCAAACTCAAGGATAGTGCCTTTAGATGTAATCTCTTTAGCAATGTAATTCATCACTGCTTTCTTCTCTACCTCTCGATACTTAGTCATGTTATCAAAATAAGTGTCTTGGTCTTGAGAAAAGAATTGCTGTGCTTGTGCTTCACGTTCTAGTAGTGTGGCTTTTAAACTTGCTGGGTTCTGGTCATTGGTTACAACTGTTTGTACATAATCATCTAAACGATCTAATAACTGACCTGACATGTCCGCATGTTGAATCTTACGCTGCTTAATTTCGTAAGCATTAGCTTTAGCAACACTTTGAAATCCTAGAGTTGATGCAGACGCTCTAAACTTTATCTCTTGATCTGGATCCACTTGGCCAATGATTCTTGAATATCCTTCAATAGCTGCATTCATCTCAGTAATAACATCAGCTTTATTTAATAGTCCGGCTTCAATCTGTTGATCAATGTCAGAGAATCTAGCAGATAAATCATTAAGCAAATCTTGCTTGAGCATTTGTGACTGTACTAATCGTGCAGCATCTCCTTGAACCGTACCAGGTTCAGCAAGTAAATCGTTAATGTCTTGATCATTTTGTACTGCAATTGATATTTGCTCTAATGTTGGCCTATTCTGAACGCCAAACATCTTACCTTTACGCTCAGCTTCTTGAGTCATCTTTTCAAATGCAAAGTCAGAGATTCTATCCAATCGAGCTGCTAGAGTTTGTGATGATCTTGTAGCTTCTTGCATAGAAGTAAACCTTAGTGGAGTTTGACTCTCTAAAGTATAACCACGACTTCTGTACTGTTTAGGATCTTGTGCCATATTAACTTTCTAACATAGATGGATATGGTTTATTATAAGTTGGTGTTGCTGCTTTAGGTGTTGCTGTCGGCTCTGCACTAACCTGATAATATTTATATGCAGCTTCCCCAAGCTTAACTCCAGCATCTAGCAATCCAGATTGTTGAGCAATGCTTCCAGATACATCATAAATATCAGCTTGTGTTTGTCCACCTAAGATTGCATTCTTAGCATTAGATACATCAAACATCATGTCTCTTGCGGCTTCTTGTGTACTAATCTGGTCAATGAGTTTGGCTGAACCATCTAATCCACTAACACCACCTGCAAACCGAGATGCCATGTTAGCAGATAATGATCTTCTTAAGTTACGCAATGTGTCATTTGCTCTTTGCTCATACTGCAATGCCTTACGTTCACCTTCAGCTTGTGCTTGAAGTCCTTGTAGCTTATACATTGCTTTTTGTGACTTGGCTTGCTGTATGCTTTGGTCTACGCTCAAAGCTGTGCTAGCTGCTAATAATGCTACTTCCCATCCCATAGTTATGTTCCTTGATGTGTTGCTAGTTTATATTCTAATCCTAGTAATGTCATTTTAAGAGGTGCAGATTGTGTGACAGTAATCTGACCTTCATTACTATACCCAAGTATACCATGTAATACCTTTGTTCCGGTAAATTCTGGTACAGATGAATCTAAGGCTCCAGCTCCCAATCTTCTAATTGGCACTAGATTGCCATTAATTACAATGTTTTGTGTTTCTAAGAGAATCGCATTAACTTCTACAATACGTTTTCTAAAACCGATACGTGTGCCTGTTTGTAGTTTCAGATCAATTGGCATTGTCTTTACTTCTATTTCGATAGGCAATCCAACTTCACAAGATGTAGTCGCAGCGTTAGTAAATGTGACTGAACTGTCTGCTGTCTGGTCTTCTTCAACATAACCATCAACTAATACATTCACGGTTTGTCCGTCAATGTGTGATGCGTCTAGACTAGATACAGCTCCACCTGTAACTGCTGAGTCTGTTAAAATGTTCTCATCAAATACTTCTACATAGTATTTATCTGTTCCATTATCATCTCTTTTAACTACAGTATAAATGTCTGTAATGTCAACACCAACGTCTACATATTCACCTATTGTAACAAATTCACTTGGAGCAATAACATTCTGTGTTCGTAGCAATGAGAATGCAGCCATAGACCCATCATCTTCATTAACAATCAGTAATAAGTCATTTTCATCTGTAGCTACTGCACGACGTATGTCCATGCGTTTTGGCCCTTTGAGTAAATGACCAGCAAGTAATGAAATTTTTGATGTAACGTAGGTTAATTGTGTATCAGAGTATGCAATCTCAGATAATGTTTTACCTTGACGTTGCACAAATAAAACTCCAGATTCAAGCTGCTTAACTCTAATTCCTTCTTTCATGCCATTTCTAGATGTAGTAGACAAAAAGAAACTTGATGGAGTAATTGGCGTTAGTCCTTCTTGGAGTACCGCGAATTCACCACCCGTCGTAAATACTTGCAGATCACGACCAGATATAATATCCACGACAGCATTAAAAGTATTAGTATCCAGAGTAGCTTCCACAGCGTCGTCATCTAGTCCCTCCACGGCTTCAAAATCAAAGTATAATGCAACCTTAGATCCCCAAATTGTAGAAGGTCTAGATTGACTGCCACCAAAGAATAAACGTCCTTGATGAAATGTGACTGATCGTGGCCATCCTTTTGTTGCTGACCATACATCTTCATATCCTGTTTCTAATTCCCAATCACCTGATGCAATAGCCGATGTATCAAAGAAAGGAAATTCAGTCACTACATTAACAACTGTAGTGCTAACATACTTCACTATTTTTGCTCGTCCTTGTGGACTAGCGTTGATGTATTGTCCGACATGTCCTGAGTTAAATACTCCTGTTGATGCGGTAACTGAGATCTTGCCAGAAACATCTGACGGTGTAAGCGTCGCCGCTGGATTTGACGTAGATAATGTGAAAGCATATTGTGGTATAGAATCAAATGTAATGTTACTAATTGTCCAAGCAGAATCACTTGCACCCCTAACAATCTTTACTGGCTGAGTATGTTCATCAACCATAATTAAAGTATCAGCTGACTGAGTCCAATTCAAATGTCCTAAATGTTCTCCAGTTAATCCATAAGTAGATGTATCTAGATAATCGTTGCCTGATGCATTAATGTTTGTAATTAATGTATTGTTTTTATAAACGTACATTCGGTCTGTTGTAAAACATAACATGTAGCTATCATTGGTAGAGAATTCAAATGGCACTAATCGAACACCATCTTCTGGGCTACCACCAAGTTCATTTATAAACTTACTACCTGGTCTTCTTGTAACACCACCTTGTGGTTGACAGATGACATTCTTTGCAGTCTCTAATGCATTCTCATATGCTTTTAAATCTACACGTGCGCGTACAAGAGGATCTAGCTCACCTGTTGTAAAGTTCGTTTGTATGCTAACAAATCGAGCCATTAGTACCTCACGTTAATTAATGAGAAGTCTTGTATTGCGTTGGTTGGTTTGCCTTGGCCATCAATATTCATAGCTTGTCTCATATACCCACCACGACCATTCTCACCTGGATTACCTTCTGCAACAACTTTCCAGTATTGAGATTTATCAGCTTGATCTGTGATTGGCATTGCTAAGTGCCATGCTAATTGATATTTAAGTAATTGTACAAAGTAATGTGGTAATGCATACTCTGGAGTATTGTATTGATAATCAATATAAACTGCTTCGTAATCTGTTAATATTTTGTCACCAAGTAATCGGTACTCTCTTCGTCTTGGAGACCCTACCTTGTCAGTATCATATAAGGCGTTTGGTGTCCCTATCATGTCTGATGGTAATTGATATTCGTATTTGTATTCAGTAGCAGGTGTCGTGACTAGCCGAGCTAGTTGTACCTTTTTGAATGAGAATGACCAAGGATATGATGCGATAGTTTTAATCTTAATATCTGGATAGAGTCGATCACATATATTTGATTCGTCTGTACCCTCTGTAAATGATGATATAGGATTAGCTCCGAGCATTAACAATGCATCGGAACATATTTTAATATCGGTATCACCTGTAGCCATTTTGTTTCCTTTAAATGTGCAAATAGGTAGCCATCGAAATGACTACCTTATCCGCATTAAACTACTTAGTCAGCGTCTGTAACTGCAATTGCTGTACCATCAGATACATCAACTACGCCAGAGGCATTAGAAAGCACGGCAACTAAAGATGCTGTAGGAACAGATGCGTCCCATAAGTAAATTAAGTCACCAGTTTTTAATACACTGCTTGCGTCATTGAAGTAACCTGCTGTATTCATATCAGCAAGTGCGTCAGTACCAGGTGCTGTATAGCTCCACATTTGAGGAGCATTACCAGCTTTAGACTGACCACCAATTGGTTGTAGATTGTCTTTATTATAAGCCATTAATTATTCTCCTTAAGCTTCACGACATGTGATTTGAACAATACCTTCAGCATCAATCGCTACAGCACCAGCTGAGAACATAGAATTCACTAGGAATGATGTTTTCTCTGGAACATAGTTGATTTCTGTTTTAGGACCCATGCCTTCAGCATAACCAAGAGCATCTTTATGGAATGCCCATATAGTTCTATCTGAAGAACCATCAACAGTTAAGCCACCTTCAACACGATCACCAAGAACGTGGAAGTTGAAACCTAAGAATGTGTTGATTTCGCCATTAACTAAAGCCTTAACTGAAGCAAAGTCAGATGATGTTACTTCTGTTTCGCCTAATAAAGCTGATAAGTTGTTAGCGTGAATAACCATATGTCTGTCTGATGGAGGTACATTATTAGCGTCTAACGCTTTCTTAGCAGCTAAAAGCTTGTCTAAGTTAAGGTTAGTGTCTGTACCACCCACGTCGTTGCCAACAGTTAATGAAGTTGAAGATGCTGTTAAAGCATCAAGAATAAGCTGATCTTGACGACGACCGATAGCATTAGAAACAACTTGTACTAATTCTTGTCTTTCGTCAAAGTTAACTTTTTGTTGCATGAAGATGTCAGAATATTCTGCTGCATTCCAATCTTCGAGTGTAGCTGTTACTTGTGAAAAATCCACATTCAATGGTGTTACGTCTGTTTGTGGAATACGTAGTGTAGCTACGCCTTTACCCGCTTTCGGGAATTTTGCTGTTGAACCCTCAACGCCGCGTCTTTGTCTGGTTGCACCTACAAGCTGTGCTTTAGCTTGATAAGCCTGTTTAACCTCGGCATCAAAAAGGGTAACAAAAGCATTAGATAATCCAATAGCCATTTGAGACTCCTTAGTAATTAATAAAAAAAGTATTAATCGCTGTGGTATGCCAGTGAAACCTGGGCCAGTGCTTGCTATTTACGATAGCCACTCGACAAGACTACTTGTATTTAAGGGTTGCGAATATAGAAATGCAATATGCCTCACTCGATAATATAGCACAAATGAGGCGGTTTTGCAAGATACTTGACTAACTGAAGTTTTGCTGAAAGGCTCTTTCGACCTTAGCTCGATAAGATGCGTCTGTTTGATACCTAGGATCTTTAACCATCTCGTACAACTCATCTTTAGATGGCGCACCTTCTACTGGAGTAGCTTCAACAGGAAGTCTACCTTCGTATGATGCTCTAAGTTTTTCTAATGCAGCAATACCTTTTGCAGTACCACCCATGACTTTAAACTCTGCAAAGTCATCTTTAGACCATACACCTTTGTTTACCAAACCTGAAGCCCACTTAACCATTCCGTTAATACGTGCCTCAGCGTTAGGACCGAGTTGTTTCATTTCTTCTTGAATATTGACTTCTGCTTGTGCAGCATTACTCAATCCCATTTCAACAACTTGACCAACTAAATCATCAAGAGCAGCTTGACTGACTTGATATTCTTTTGCCCAATTCATCACGTGACCACGAACTGGATCGTCATCTGGAATGTTTCCAAATGCAGATGTATCATACTTACCATCTTCTGGTGCCTTGTGTTTACCTTGAGAGATTTGCTTACGCAGATCTTTCCAAGACTTTGCCATACCTTCTAAATCAGGTGCTGAATCATCATCTTTCCAAAAGTTCTCAGGCCACCAATCTGGTCTTTCTAACGGCTCATCATCTTCACCTGATTGCTGAAGCGCAAATTCTTCTTTGGCTTTTAGCTCTGCTGGATCACGATGATCTATTTCTACTTCTTGTGGATTGTCGGTACTAGCTTCCTCGGTCTCTGGAGTTGCTCCATCGAGTAGG
>Ga0209653_1002955_pt1 | contig 11935 bp, 10 predicted proteins | sample SaaInl6LU_22_DNA_FD_184644 | JGI IMG/M metagenome (GOLD analysis project Ga0209653, IMG submission 184644) | Marine microbial communities from expanding oxygen minimum zones in the Saanich Inlet - ESP_116LU_22_DNA (SPAdes) (version 2) | ecosystem: Environmental > Aquatic > Marine > Intertidal... | reverse complement strand
TACACCTCAAACGTCTGCCGAAGGTAAAACAGTACATCAAGTACTCATAGCTGAAGACGTTTATTATCCGGGAGAGAGTGAAACTTCAGAGTTTTACATGTCTGTTTTATTGAACCGTTCAACAGGAAGAAATATGATAATGTATTCTACTGAGGGCGGAATGGATATAGAAGAAGTGGCTGATAAAACACCTCACTTAATCTTTACTGAAGAAATAGATCCTAAAGTAGGTCTTCAAGGTTTTCAGTGCAGAAAAATTGCTTTCAACTTGGGCTTAAGCGGTACGGCTTTTAAAGAAATGACAAAATTCGTTTCTGCTTTGTATTCTGCTTATGATGGTATCGATGCTTCTTTATTTGAAATCAATCCGGTTTTAAAAACGTCTGACGATAAGATTTTAGCAGTAGATTCAAAGGTTGCCCTAGATGGTAACGCATTGTTCAGACACAAAGATTTTGTTGAATTAAGAGATAAAAGAGAAGAAGACCCAACAGAAGTAGAAGCTGATGAATACGGTCTGAATTTCGTGAAACTAGACGGCAATGTAGGCTGTATGGTAAACGGTGCTGGTTTGGCCATGGCAACTATGGATATCATCAAACAAGCTGGAGGAAATCCAGCAAACTTTTTAGATGTTGGCGGAACTGCCGATGCTGCGCGTGTTGAACAGGCCTTTAGAATAATCATGAAAGACAGTTCAGTTAAAGCTATTTTAGTAAATATCTTTGGTGGTATTGTACGTTGTGATAGAGTAGCTCAAGGAATTGTAGACGCTTACAAAAACATTGGAGAAGTAAACATTCCTATCATTGTTCGTTTACAAGGAACTAACGCTATACAAGCCAAACAACTTATTGACGATAGCGGTTTGAAAGTTATTTCTGTTGTACTTTTACAAGAAGCGGCCGACAAGGTTAAGGAAGTTCTTGCTTAGTGAAACACTAAAAAATATTAAGCAGCTTTTTAGCTGCTTTTTTTTTAATACTATATTTAACACATGAAAAAGATTTTAATTGCTAATAGAGGGGAAATAGCACTAAGAGTCATGCGCTCTGCCAAGGAAATGGGAATTGCTACAGTGGCTATATTTTCAGAAGCAGACAGAACTTCTCCCCATGTTAAATATGCTGATGAAGCAGTATGTGTTGGACCACCTCCTTCAGCAGAATCTTATCTGAATATTGATAAAATTGTTGAGGTCTGCAAAGCATTGAACGTTGACGCTATTCATCCAGGATATGGTTTTTTATCTGAAAATGCTGACTTTGCTAGACGCTTGTCTAAAGAAAATATTACTCTCATTGGTCCATCTGCAGAAGCTATGGAAATGATGGGGGATAAACTTAAAGCCAAATCAGCAGTCAAAAAATACGATGTTCCCTTAGTGCCAGGTACTGACGAAAAGATTACGGACATTGCAGTCGCAAAAGAAGTGGCTAAAGGTATTGGCTATCCCATTTTAATTAAAGCAGCTGCTGGCGGTGGCGGAAAAGGTATGCGAGTGGTTGAAACAGCAGATTCCTTTGAAGAACAAATGAAATTAGCAGTGAGTGAGGCTACCTCATCCTTTGGTGATGGATCAGTTTTTATTGAACGTTATGTTGGTTCGCCACGTCACATAGAAATTCAGGTATTAGCCGATAGTCATGGAAATGTAGTGCATTTATTTGAAAGAGAATGTTCTGTACAAAGAAGGCATCAAAAAGTGATAGAAGAAGCTCCCTCTGCTGTTCTTACCGATGAAATGAGGCAGGCCATGGGACAGTGTGCCGTTAATGTTGCTAAATCCTGTAACTATTTGGGTGCTGGAACTGTAGAATTTTTACTTGATGAAAACAAAAATTTCTATTTTCTGGAAATGAATACACGTTTGCAAGTGGAACACCCTGTTACAGAAATGATTACTGGAGTTGATTTAGTAAAAGAACAAATCCATATTGCTATGGGTATGCCATTATCGTTTAGTCAAAAGGACTTAAGCATCCAAGGCCATGCAATGGAAGTTAGGGTATATGCCGAAGACCCTATGAATAATTTTGCGCCTGATATTGGACGTTTGAAAACCTATAAATTACCAGAAAGTATAGGCGTAAGAGTAGACAATGGTTTTGAAGAGGGAATGGACATACCTATTTACTACGATTCTATGATTTCTAAGCTAATTACTTACGGAAAAGATAGGGAAGAGGCTATAAATAAAATGATTCGAGCCATTCGCGATTATAAAATAGTTGGCGTAAAAACTACCTTACCTTTTGCTGAATTCGTAATGCAAAACGAATACTTTGTTTCTGGTGATTTTGACACTCACTTTATCAAAAAACATTTTGATGCTAAATACTTAGAAGATTCTAGAGAAGACGAAGCTTTAATAGCCGCTTTACTCGGGAAAAAATTATTGAAAAGTCAGAAAAAATCTTTGAGTATCAACGCTACTAATTCGTCTGCCAATAAGTGGAAAAAAAATAGATTGTAAATTATTTGCCTCTACCTTCTAAAATAATTAGGATGGTATGAATCATAATTTTAAGGTCAATTAATAGCGACATATTTTCGATGTATAAAATATCATACTTCAGTCGCTCAAGCATCTCATCGACATTTTCAGCATAACCAAATTTCACCATTCCCCAAGAAGTAATACCAGGTTTTACTTTGTAGATGTGCTTATAGTGTGGTGCTTTTTCAAGAATCTGTTTAGCAAAAAAATCACGTTCTGGTCGAGGCCCTACAAAACTCATGTCTCCAAATAAAACATTAAAGAATTGAGGCGTTTCATCGAGTCGAATTTTCCTCATAATTCTTCCCCATGAAGTGACACGGTTATCTGTTTTACTAGAAAGCTGAGGGCCATCTTTCTCAGCATCCAAGTACATGGATCTAAATTTATAGATATTAAATACCTTTCCATATTGCCCTAATCGTTTTTGCTTGTAAATAATTGGGCCTTCTGAGCTTAATTTAACGAGAATAGCACAGATAATATAAATAGGACTAAATATCAAAATGATAAAAAATGACAACACAAAATCTATAGTCTTTTTAATCAAAAATTCTGAATGTGTTTGGAGCTTGTGATTTACTTCAATAAGTGGAGTGCCAAGAATAGAATTCATTTTTACAGTACCTGAAAGAATATCATAAACATCTGGAATAATTTTAATAAAAACATCTATATCTTCTAGATAGTTTAGGATGTTCTCAATCTTGCTATGTTCTGAAGATTCTATAGCAATTATAACATCTTCAATTGAATATTCCTCGATGATTTTTTTTACGTCATTGCAGTCGCCTAAATATGGAATAAATTCTTCTAGTTTAAAATGTTTTTTACTTTCTAAGCTGACAAACCCTTTGATGATATGTCCGCTGGATTTTTGCTCATTTTCTAAATCGTGAAAAAGTTGAATGGCTTTCTCATTATCACCGATTATCAATGTATTAAAACCTATAATTTTTTTATGCACTTTTCTAGCAGTGTAGCTAGTTAGAAAGAATCTTAAGAAAGAGGTTAGTCCAAAATGAATGCAAAATAAGGCTAAAAATGAGGAATAATATTGCTTATAATTTACGATAAAATCATCTAGTAAAACAGCAAAGAAGATTATGGTAACTCCAATAATTGAAACGATAAAAATTTGAAAGAGTTCTTTTAGTCTAGATTTCCTGTAAATATTGGTATAAGAACCACTTAAAAGGTAAAAGATAATCCAAAGTAAATTGATTAAAACTAATCCAATAAAGCGATCTTCATTAATAAAAAATGTTTGTCCATTTTCGATATAAACCGTTCTATAATATAAGAAAATCAACCACGAGGATGAAGCACTCAAAATATCGAGTAATATATATTTGATAGTATGTAGAAGGTTATTCTTCATGTAAAATTCTAATATTATCTAAATACATTTCATTTTGTGCTAAGGTTGTATCTCTAGACATTCCAAAGAAAATTTTGAAACTTTGAGCATTGTTATAATTGGAAATAATTTCACTCAATGAGATGTAAATTTTATTCCAGTCGTCTCTTTTATTGAGGTATATAATTGCTGACTTATTTACTTGACTCGTCAAATTTGCATAAATACCAACCACGAGCGTCGAATTACATTTGTAATCAAGCTCAAGAAATACTTGTTTGTCTGTTGGTAAATTTATATTAGTGGTAGTGCATTCAAATATTTCATTTGCGTCTCCTGAAATTACACTTTTAATGTGTTTGTTTCCAAATTCAGGGTTTGAGTTATCATAAATTGGTTCCAGTGAATGATTTAGGGAGTCAGTAACAACTTCTAAGATTGTTCCAATACCTTCGAAATCTTCTACATATGGAAAGGTGGTAATTGAATAATTTACATTTGGGTTGATAACCAACTTTTCATTAGGCGTTAATTCAGCATCAATACTATAAGTTGAAAAGAATGGGTATTCAATTCTACTTGATGATATTCCATTTTTTTTAACACCTGCTTCAATGATAATTGTTTGACTTCCGCTATTAAGAGTAGGGAAAGAGGTTGGTAAAGGGTAAACTCCTTGAAATTCGTTATTGATATATACCCATGCATCCGTAATGTTTTGGGTGTTGTCACCGTCAACAGATATTGATTCAATTTCAATGATTGAAGGTATACTTTCTTCAGTGTTGATGATTTCACATCCACATAACATTACGATTAAAAAAGTATATAAAATCTTCATTGTTTGAGATTAAACGTTTAAATAATCAAAGTATTATACTAGATTCATTTGCTGGTTGACTTTCATTTTTTCTAGAATAGTTTCAGCAAGTTCTAAGGCACGTAATCCATCTGTTATGGTAACTACTGGCTCTAAGTCCAATTGTATAGCTTCGTAGAAGCTTTCTAGTTCGTCCTTTATAGCGTTCGATTCTTTAACGTCAGGGTTTTCAAAATAAATTTGCTTTTTTCTCTTTCCTTTGCCAAGATCAAGAACTATTGCTAAAGGATCAATTTTTTCAGAAGGTTTCAGATTTTTTAAGCGAATAACTTCTGTTTTCTTTTCCAATAAGTCAATAGAAATATAGGCGTCTTTTTGAAATACTCTCGTTTTACGCATATTTTTCAAAGACATTCGGCTTGCTGTTAGGTTACACACACATCCGTTGTTAAATTCAATCCTAGCATTGGCAATATCTGGTGTTTCACTAATTACGGCAACTCCTGAAGCATTAATGCTTTTAATTGATGACTTCACAATTTTGAGAATAATATCTAAATCATGAATCATCAAATCGAGCACAACACTTACATCCGTTCCTCTAGGATTAAATTCCGAAAGTCTGTGAGTTTCAATAAAGAGGGGTTTTTCTATGAAGTCTATTGCTTTTTTAAAAGCAGGGTTGAAGCGTTCCACATGACCAACCTGAACTTTGACGCCAGCCTCTCTGGATAGCTTAGCCAGTTCATCAGCCTCAAGTACAGTTTGAGTCAGAGGTTTTTCTATAAAGACGTGTTTATTGGCTTTTATGGCTTTTGACGCACATTCAAAGTGTGAAACGGTAGGAGAAACGATATCTACAACATCCGCTTCTTCAATAAGTAAATCAATGGATTTGAAGGACTTAACTCTAAAAGTTCTATTTACGATTTTAGCATTTTCTCTATCTGGATCGTAAAAGCCAACAACTTCATACTTATCTTTTAATTCCAACAATATTTTTAGGTGAATCTTCCCTAAATGCCCAGCTCCTATAACACCAATTTTTATCATCAAAAAATATTATTTCTGCTAAAATAGAATTTTTATACACACTAATAAGTATTTTTGGAAACGATTAAAGATGAATGATAATTTTAGACATCAGGGCTTGCGTTTAAAGCTTGTTGAGCACCTCAGAAATAAAGGGATTAGCAATGAAAAAGTACTTATGGCTGTTTCAAGGATTCCTAGGCATTTATTTTTAGATAAAGCGTTCTTAGATTTTGCCTACCAAGATAAAGCGTTTCCAATAGCTGCAGGACAAACCATTTCACATCCTTACACGGTTGCCTACCAAACGGAACTATTGGAAGTAAAACCTCGCGAAAAGGTGTTAGAGGTTGGTACTGGCTCTGGTTATCAGACGGCAGTTCTACTCGAGTTAAAAGCTCAAGTATTTACCATAGAAAGGCAAAAAGAACTTTACCAAAAGACAAAAGATTTTTTACCAAAACTTGGCTATCAATGCATGTTCTTTTACGGCGACGGCTACAAAGGCCTAATCAATTTTGCTCCCTTTGACAAAATTATCGTTACGGCTGGTGCGCCATTTGTTCCTGAGGATTTGGTAAAACAATTAAAAGTAGGAGGGAGAATGGTAATTCCAGTTGGAGAGGCCGATAAGCAAAAAATGATTTTAATTGATAAGATTTCAAAAGATAATATAGAACAGAAAGAATTAGGTGATTTTTCTTTTGTTCCGCTTTTACCAAAAAAGAGCCAATAGTATTTATTACTTTTGCTCGAAATAAAACAAACGTATTATGAAACATATTGGTGTAATTGGTGCTGGTACTATGGGCAATGGAATTGCTCATGTTTTTGCTCAAAGTGGTTATTCGGTTCGATTAATTGATTTATCAAAAGAAGCGCTTGATAAAGCTTTGGCTACTATTTCTAACAATTTAGATAGAATGGTCACTAAAGAGAAGATTTCCGAATCCGATAAAACCAATACGTTAAACAATATTGATACGTTTACAGAAATATCTACGGCTGTAAAAGGTTTGGATTTAGTAGTGGAAGCGGCAACAGAAAATATGGATATCAAACTCAAGATATTCTCTCAGCTTGATGAATTGTGCGATGCACATACAGTTTTAGGTTCTAACACTTCTTCTATATCTATAACAAAGATCGCTGCAGCGACTCAACGTCCAGATAAGGTAATAGGTATGCATTTTATGAATCCGGTACCTGTTATGAAGTTGGTAGAGGTTATTCGCGGTTACGCCACTTCTGACGAGGTTACAAATACAATCATGGAAGTGTCTAAATCGTTAGGTAAAGTTCCCGTAGAAGTGAACGATTACCCTGGATTTGTAGCCAATCGTATTCTTATGCCGATGATTAACGAAGCCATTATTACTCTACATGAGGGCGTTGCCGGTGTTGAAGAAATTGATACGGTAATGATGCTTGGAATGGCTCACCCTATGGGACCATTGCATTTGGCTGATTTTATCGGTTTGGACGTTTGCTTGTCGATTTTAGAGGTTATGCACCAAGGATTTGGAAATCCAAAATATGCGCCCTGCCCATTACTTGTAAACATGGTGACGGCAGGAAAGCTAGGTGTGAAATCTGGTGAAGGCTTTTACGATTACTCGGATGGACCTCGAAACAAAAAGCTTTCAGCACAGTTTGTGAGGTAATTTTTTATAAATTAGCATTAGATTAATTCTTAAACTCTTGCTAATGAAAAATTTACTGCTGTTTGTAAGTTTTTGTTACATAACTAATTTATACTCCCAAGACTCAGTCCTTTTTATTCAAGAAAACAATTGCATTGATAATGAAATTATTTATTTCTCAGGAGAATTTCCAAAAGATTATATAGTTGCTCTTGTTATTTCATTGCGTAGTACTAATGTTGTTTATAATTTTGATGATTTTTATGAAGAAAAATTCTCTTATCGTAAATATCTAAAAAAGTATAATTCTTGCCATTTATTTATCGATTTTGATAGAAAGTACTTCTTTAATACTTATAAAGGTAAGGTAGATTCATCTTATTTGAAAGCAGCAATATTAAAACCAATTAAAAAGGTAGATTTTCCAATTGAGTCACACATATTGACTCGTTCTAAAAAATTGAGAAATCTTTCCATGAATGAAATAGATTCACTTTATAAAGTTTACCCTAATCATATTGAATTGAAGAAATTGAAAAATAAAAACTAGTCAATTAACCCTTTTCTTTTAGCATCTTGAATGATGTATTCTATCCATTTATCTTCTTCAACACTTTGGGGTTGGTAGGGTGTTTTTAGGTTGTTGTCGTACATTCGAGCTAGGCTCTGCCAGAAGAATGCATGAAATCCTCCTCGTAAATCCTTGACAATATCGTAGGCACTTATATTAGTTTCTCGATAAATTAATTTAGAAAGAATTCGTCCTTCCCATCGACTAAGCTGTTTTAAATCTTCGGCTAATTCTTCCTTTGCCCATTTTTCTACAGCTTTCATGTAGGCTTTCTTTTTTCTACGTTTGGGAATGCTATCTAAATCGGCAAGTACACTGTCTAATTTTGCAGAAGCCAATTTGGCGTATGGATAAACTTTTAGTGTTTTATATTTTAATCGCCTAAAATACTTTTGATCGTCCTTATTTTTAAAATAAAGAATTTGAATTTCATCAATTTCACTTATGACTAGAGTATCTTTTTTATCGTAGTACATTTCTTTAATTAAGAAGGTATCTACTTGTGAAAAGCAAACAAAAGGGAAAAGTAATAAGATAACAATTGATTTCACTACACAAAGATATAGTAATGAAACATGGAAAGTGATAAAATTATTTTGTGAAGCTACAAATACAGATCAATAAGACCGTCTGGCGTATCTAGAGTTAGAAGTTTATTTTCTTTATCTATGGAATGAATATAAGGCTCAGCAATGGGAATGAGTATCTCTTTTCCCTCAAAATCAATTACAAACAGATGTTGGCCGCTATTGTCCTGGATATTTGTGATTTTACCAAGATTGCCATGTTTTAAATCGCTAACAGAAAAGTTAATTAATCCGATAAAGGGGTTTTGATCTTCAGGAAGAAATTCTAATGGCAAGTACGTTTCTTTGTTGATGAGTGTTGTGGCTTCCTCATCGGTATTGATGTCTTCAAATTTCACTAGGGCTATGCCGTTGTTTTTGAAACGAAAGGAGCTAATAAAGAAAGGAACTAAGTTACCATTTAAATAAATAAATAAGTGACTTAGTTCCTTAAATTCTGGAGATGAACTTACATCTAAATGGATGTTTACTTCACCTTTATATCCGTGTTTTCGACTGATTTTGCCAAGAAAGAAACAATCTTCCTTTTTCATATCTGTTTACTCAGCAGAATTTTCTTTCTTTTCTTCTTCAGCAACAGGTGCTTCTTCAGCAGCAGGTGCTTCCTCAGCAACAGGTGCTTCCTCAGCAACAGGTGCTTCTTCAGCAGCAGGTGCTTCTTCAGCAGCAGGTGCTTCTTCAGCAGCAGGTGCTTCTTCAGCAGCAGGCGCTTCTTCAGCAACAGGTGCTTCTTCAGCAACCGCTTCTACTTCTTCAGCAAGTTCAGCACTAGCATTTGCTAAATCCTGAGCTCTTTTCTCGTTTATTTCTTTTTCAGCTGCAATTCTATCAGCTTGTTCTTTTTGCTTAGCCTTAGATAATCCGTCAATTTTTGAACTTATTTTATCTTCTTTATCAGCTAACCAAGCTTCAAAACGTTTTTCCGCTTCTTCCTCAGAAAATGCGCCTTTAGCAACTCCACCAAGAAGGTGTTTCTTCATCATTACTCCTTTATATTTTAGCAATGCTAAAGCAGTATTAGTTGGTTGAGCACCTTTCATTACCCAATCAAGCGCACTATCAAAGTTTATCTCAATAGTAGCTGGATTTGTGTTAGGATTGTACTGACCTAAATTCTCGATGAATTTACCGTCTCTTTTTGCACGGCTATCAGCAACAACAATTTTGAAAATTGGCTTTGATTTTTTACCGAGTCTTTGTAATCTAATTTTTGTAGGCATAATTTTTCAGTTTAACTATCTCTGTAGTATCTGGTTAATAATTAGGGGCGCAAATATGCAATTATTTCTTTGAAATAGAAAGAAAAACTAAATTTTAATACTTATCAACAATGGCTATTAATATGGGCTTAATTTTTACTTTTACAATACATAAAATCAAACAGACAACGTGTACTTAATTTTTGATACTGAAACGACAGGTTTACCTAGAAGCTGGAAGGCACCAATTACTGATGTAGAAAACTGGCCAAGATGCGTTCAAATTGCTTGGCAGCTTTACGATGAAATGGGTGTATTGATTGAGCAAAAGGATTTTCTTATTCGTCCAGATGGTTTTGATGTGCCCTATGAAGTTGAGAAAATTCATGGGATTTCTACAGCATTAGCCTTACAAAAAGGTCATGATATAGCGGAGGTCATCGCAGAATTTAAAAGTGCAATTGAAAAAACCTCCTTTTTAGTAGGCCAAAATGTGGGTTTTGATGTCAATGTTTGGGGATGTGAATTTCATAGATTTGAAGAAGACTTAGAATGGACAAAATTTAAAGTATTAGATACTTGTACTGAAAAAACTGCCGAACTATGCCAATTGCCTGGTGGTAGAGGGGGTAAATTCAAATTGCCTAATCTTACAGAATTACATCAGTATTTGTTCCAAGAGTCTTTTGGAGAAGCGCATAACGCTACTGCCGATGTTGAAGCCACAAGCCGTTGCTTTTTAGAACTGCTTAGAAAAGAGCATTATTCCTTAATAGAATTACAACAAAGTGGATCTTATTTTGCCGACTTTCAAACAGCTAATCCATCGGCTATACAACCCTTAGGTCTAAAGCACCTTAACCTAAAGGAAGAGAGCGCAAAACTTGTTCAGATTGAGGTGAAAGAGCCGCAAATTAATACCCATGCAGACGTTGATTTAAGTACGTCATCCTTTGCTCATTTACATAACCATACCCAATTTTCTGTCTTAGAATCAACTACTAAGATTCAATCCATGATTGATAGAGCGGTAGAGTTTAATATGCCAGCTGTTGCCATTACGGATTATGCCAACTTATACGGTGCATTTCATTTTGTAGATGCTATACACAAACACCCTTCAAACAAAGAAATACTCGAGTATAATAAGGCTGTTGATAATGGGGATGAAGGTGGTCCAAAAAAAGATTTAGCCATTAAGGGCATAGTCGGATGCGAACTGTCTGTTTGTCGAAACCACGCCGATAAAGACAACAAAGACAACGGTAAAGCCATGGTTTTTTTGGCCAAAACAAAAGAAGGGTATCACAACTTATCAAAGATGAGTTCTCTGGCGTTCACCGATGGGTTTTATTATGTTCCTAGAATTGATAAGGAGATTGTTAAAACTTACAAAAAAGACCTGATAGTTTTGAGTGGTGGCTTAAACGGTGAGATTGCCGATTTAATTTTGTCAGTAGGAGAAAAGCAAGCTGAAGAATCAATAGCATGGTGGAAAAATCAATTTGGCGATGACTTTTATATAGAGTTAGTACGACATGGAATAGAAGAAGATAAACGACTTAATGATACACTTATTCGCCTGGCTAAAAAGCATAATGTAAAGTTAGTAGCGGCTAATAATTCACACTATCTAAATAAAGAAGACGCCAATGCTCACGATATTTTACTGTGTGTAAAAGACGCCGAATTACAATCGACACCAATTGGTAGAGGCAGAGGATTTAGATACGGATTTCCTAACGACGAATATTATTTCAAATCCCAAGAGGAAATGAAAACGCTCTTCAAAGATATTCCTGAAGCCATTTCGAATATCACTGAAGTTATTTCTAAAGTAGAAAGTTACCAACTCAAAAGAGATGTTTTACTTCCAGCTTTTGATATTCCCAAAGAATTTATTGTGAAAGAAGATGAGGAAGATGGCGGTAAAAGGGGAGAAAATGCTTATCTCAGGCATTTGTCTTATGAGGGCGCAAAAGAAAGGTATCCAGAAATTACCGATGAAATTAAAGATCGGCTTGATTTTGAACTTGAAACCATTGCCAAAACAGGTTACCCAGGTTATTTTTTGATTGTTCAGGATTTTACCAGACAAGCCAGAAAGATGGGTGTTTCGGTTGGTCCAGGAAGAGGTTCAGCGGCGGGTTCAGCGGTGGCATACTGTGTAGGAATTACTAATGTTGACCCAATTAAGTACGATTTACTATTTGAGCGATTTTT
>Ga0209653_1002951_pt1 | contig 11947 bp, 10 predicted proteins | sample SaaInl6LU_22_DNA_FD_184644 | JGI IMG/M metagenome (GOLD analysis project Ga0209653, IMG submission 184644) | Marine microbial communities from expanding oxygen minimum zones in the Saanich Inlet - ESP_116LU_22_DNA (SPAdes) (version 2) | ecosystem: Environmental > Aquatic > Marine > Intertidal... | reverse complement strand
TCCACAATGGAGGCCGTCCTAAGACCAATTCGGAGATGGCAAAGTTAGCTGGTGCGGCGTCTGCTAATTCAATTGATGGATACAAAGAAGCTGCAAAAATTGCTCAAACAACAAACGAAAAATCGATGGATAGCATGGCGAAAGTAGCTACCGCCGCCGCTGCCAAAAAGCCAAGTGGAAAAGAGGATGCTCCTACTGCTGCTCCAGTAAATTGTTCAAACTCGGTATGCGACCATGTCTTTCCAGGCAAACCCAAGAAATTTTGTCCAAAATGTGGAGAGACCCAGACTGGGTTCTAGCGAAGCGGATTACTAAAAATCACGGTTCATTACTGTTAGAGGGTTCCCTATTGTTTAACTGCTATTTCTGTGGACTCGAAAATCCGAGCCAAACTGCAAAAATCTGTTCAAACTGCGGCCCATCTAAGAAGTGGTTCGAAGAAGAGGTGGACCAACCGAAGGCACTGAAAACTTATCAAGCGCTATTGAGCGAATTAGTCTTTGATAACCACACCTTGGAGGAAATCAAAGTCTTCTCAGACCGGGCACGAGACAGATTCAAGATCTCAATTTCGGCACACTCAGAAATACTTAGTAAATTGAAGGTGCAGAAAAGTGAGGTAGCTGCTTTGATGCAGTTTCAGCTTGAATTTGACGAGAACGTTCTCGATGCTTATGCAGGTCACGATACCTATTTAAAGTTTAGACTGACGAACACAAGTGCTGATGAAATGTTCAAAGCTGAGCTGAAATGGGATGATCCTGAAACACCAGATGAGATGGATTTGATAATTTCCGTAAAAAGCTATGTCAAATCTGGGCAGGATAGAGTGGTTGGCGGTACGCACGTTTTTAGCCGAGGCGGCTTTAAAGAAATCGAGGATCTTCATATCACCATAAGTAACCAGCTTCTAGACAGTGCCACTTTCAGGGTTGAGCCATTCAACCTGAAAGTAGGTAATCCAGATCAAAATATCACGCAAAACATATCAACTCACAACCAAATCTCGATCGAAGGTCGCGGTGTAGTAGATGCCAGCGGGATGGGCACTGAGAGAAATACAGACGCAAGTAATGTAAGTTTGCCACCGATATGGAAAAAGCTCAGCCTGAGCTATGTGCCATCAATCGAGAAGCTCGAAGAAACTGTGCGTATCAATGGGAAAATAGTAGAAGCAACACAGCAGATTCAACAAAAGCATGAAGAATCGAAGACAATTCAGGAGAGCAGAATTGCTTTGAAAGCCAACGATCTGCCCTCGGCGCCTGAGGCAATGCCTAGGATGCTTGATGCAGTAGAGCACAATAATAATCATGATGAATATGTAGATATCAAAAATATAATTTTAGATTGTGCAACAAAAAAATTAGGTGTTTTGAGCAAGAAATTTATTATAAATAGCAATGAAAAATTCTATAAAAAAATCGAAGCTTTTAAAATTCCAAAGGAAACCTACGTTCATAAGTTTGATAAGTCGTCAAGGTTAACTGCTGATCCTCTGCTTTTTTTTGATGCAACAATGTTTGGAAACGGAAAAACTGGAATAGTATTTACGGATGAATATATTGTCGCAAGAGGTTGCGTCTGTCGTATTCCTTCACACAGGCCTCTATATAGCCCGCCTGACCTCATGACCATTAAGTACAGCGAAATGCAAAATATTAGATTACCAGAGGGCAAAGATTTTGATAAGCAAATATATATTGAGAGCGCTGAGCATAAAGATTTAGTGGTTCTGCAACTGCATAATTCTGAAGATGGCGTTGTAGAATTTGTTATCGAAATGCTAAACAAAATTGTGAATTTTTCTAAATTTTAAAAACGTGTTTTCGCTAAGGCCACTTTGCGTGAATATTTAAGCATCTAATTATGTAAATTACATAATAAGCTGCAAACATAGCGGTCCTATTTACAAGCATTATGAGAACAACGACCCTAGATACTAAGTTTTCGACCATTGAATTAATATGACGGTAAGTGAGTCCGTCAACGGATGGAAGTTTGTCTGATTTTGATATTTGTAATAGATGTTGAGTCGCTTCGTTTGCTTACCCAGTGCTTACCTAGATAAAAAGGCATCTACGACGATTGATGTAAATATCTGATTATTATGGTAGCTACGGGTGGACTTGAACCACCGACCCCAGCATTATGAATGCTGTGCTCTAACCAGCTGAGCTACGTAGCCACAAAGGGATGCGCTGTGCCGCGCAAACGATTGTCGTTCGGGGCGCCTGCGCCGAGAGTTGACCAACCCTTGAAGAGGGCTCAACAATTCTCGAAGGACGCGAATTCTGGCGAGTTTGCGTCCTTTTGTCAAGATTAGACATTGAATCGAAAGTGAATAACATCGCCGTCCTGCACGATATACTCTTTTCCTTCTAGTCGCCATTTACCAGCGTCTTTGGCGCCATTCTCGCCTTTGTTTTCGATATAGTCATTGAAGCCGACAATCTCGGCGCGAATAAACCCTTTTTCAAAATCTGTATGGATCACAGCTGCTGCCTGTGGCGCCGTGGCGCCTTGTTTGACGGTCCATGCGCGCACTTCCTTAACGCCTGCTGTGAAGTATGTCTGCAGGCCCAGAAGGGCATAGCCTGCGCGGATAACTCGGTCGAGGCCGGGCTCTTCCATGCCCATCTCTTGAAGAAACTCGTCGCGTTCGTCGTCTTCGAGTTCGGCGATCTCGGCTTCGAGTTTATTGCACACAGGAACGACCTGGGCACCTTCGGATTCGGCGATAGCGCGTACTGCATCTAAGTGTGGATTGTTTTCGAACCCATCCTCGTCGACGTTGGCGATATACATGACCGGTTTGATCGTGAGCAAATGCAGGCTGTAAATCGCCTTTAGATCATCTTCGCTTAAATTTAGGCTTCTGACGGGTAAGGCGAGATCGAGATGAGCTTTTACGCGCTTTAACACCTCGGTATTCTTCGCTGCGTCCTTGTCTCCGCTTTTCATGAGGCGCGCAAAACGCTCGATGCCTTTTTCCACGGATTCCAAGTCGGCGAGTGCCAACTCGGTGTTGATTGTCTCGATATCGGCCGCAGGATCGATGGTGTCAGCTACGTGGGTGACATTGCTGTCTTCGAAGCAGCGAACAACGTGTGCGATGGCATCGGTTTCTCGGATGTTGGCGAGGAACTGATTGCCAAGGCCTTCGCCTTTAGAGGCGCCCGCGACGAGGCCTGCAATGTCGGTGAACTCAACAGTCGTGGGGATTACTTTCTGGGGTTTGACGAGTTCGGCGAGTTGATTCAGCCGCGCATCGGGAATCGATACGATGCCCGAGTTGGGTTCGATGGTGCAGAAAGGGAAGTTTTCGGCGGCGATTCCTGCCTTGGTGAGCGCGTTAAACAGCGTTGATTTGCCGACATTAGGTAGGCCGACGATTCCGCATTGTACTGGCATTTTTAGCTCTCGCTTTACGTTAGTTCTGTCGTTGTTAGTCGTTAAAGATTAGTCGCTGTGCAGAAGCCTCATCGCTTCTTCCCACTCGCCGTTAACCGCCTTTGGCATTACGCGAATGGCGTCTTCTATGTCTCGCATGATCAAGTCGGCTTCCGATCGCGACGGATCGCCTAGCACATAGTTCGCCACCATCGACTTGTGACCGGGGTGGCCGACGCCGATGCGCAGGCGGTAAAAGTTACGCGCGCCTAAGGCGCTAATGATGTCTCGCATGCCGTTGTGGCCGCCGTGTCCGCCGTCGTGTTTGAGACGGGTGACACCGACGTCAAAGTCGATCTCATCATAGGCGACGAGAATATTCTCGGGTTCAATTTTGTAGAAGTTGCACACTGCTGCAACCGACTTGCCACTGCCATTCATAAAGGTCGTTGGGAACAGCAGTTTTACCTCCCGATTCGCAATATTGATGCTGCCAAATTCGCCGAAAAACTTGGTCTCGCCGCGCAGCTCTCCGCCATAGCTCTTGGCGAGATGATGCAGAAAAATGACGCCGGCATTGTGCCGAGTAGAGTCATATTTAGGACCGGGATTGCCAAGGCCGACAATAAGTTTAATTGGGCTTGTCTGCATGATTCGCGCTGTTCGGTATCGTTTACGTGGCCGCTATTGTAGCAGCATAGTGCGGGTCGGGTATTCGTTGTAGGGTACTTGCGTGGGCACAAAAAAGGGCTGGGTTTTAGCCCAGCCCTTTTCGAATAACACATCCCTCTGAGAAAGACTATTACTCGCCAGCGTCCTCTGACGCGTCGTCGCCATCAGCCTTGTCAGCTTTTTCACCCTTAGGTGCTTTCACTGTGGCTACTGCGAGGTCGCCGTCTTCGTGCGTGAGTGACACACTCGTGACGCCGGCAGGCAGGGGGATGTCCGAGATGTGGACAGTCGAACCGACTTCAACCTTGAGCATATCCACTTCGATAAACTCTGGGAGGTCTTTAGGTAGGCAGTCTACTTCGATCTCGTTGAGAGTCTTGAGGATGCTGCCGCCGCCGATCTTAACGCCGTCACACTTCTCTTCATTGATGAAGTGGAGTGGAACCTTAACAGTGATCGACTGCTTTTCATTGATGCGCAGAAAATCCGCATGCAGAATGAACGGCTTGGCTGGGTGGCGCTGCAGCGCTTTAATGACCGCCTTCTCTTTCTTCTTGCCGATGTTTAACGTGATAACGTGCGAAAAGAACGCTTCGTTACTCGTCGCCTTGATGATGTCCTTGTGGGGAATCGTGAGCGAGATCGGGTCTGCGTCTCCGCCGTAAAGGACGGCGGGAATGTTACCTTCCAAACGACGTAGGCGGCGGCTCGCACCTTTCCCTAGGTCGGTTCGGACCGTGCAATCTAATTCAAATACATCTGTAGACATTATGTCTCTCCTGAGTATCCCTTGCGGGAACCCTAACTCGCTTGCGACCGGCTTATTAGGGTGTTTAGTAAATGGCTAGAAATCGCATGATTGGTAGCCGGGTTATCCGTGCGATGCGGCGCTACCTAAATTAGGTGTTGTCGAACATCGCGCTGATGGATTCTTCGTTGCTTACGCGGCGAATAGACTCTGCGAGAAGCTTTGCCATCGAGAGTTGGCGAATTTTTCCGCAGTTTTTAGCCTCTTCGCTCAATGGAATAGTGTCGGTAACCACGAGTGAGTCGAGGTTAGAATTCTCGATATTCTTAATCGCGGGGCCTGAAAGCACCGGATGCGTGCTGTACGCGACGACTCGCGCGGCGCCGTGCTCTTTGAGTGCGTCCGCGGCCTTGCAGAGGGTGCCCGCCGTATCGACCATATCGTCGACGATTAGACAGGTACGATCGGCAACATCGCCAATAATGTGCATGACCTGAGCGACGTTAGCCGCGGGGCGACGCTTATCTATGATCGCGAGGTCTACGTTGAGTTTTTTCGCAACCGCGCGGGCGCGAACGACACCGCCGATGTCCGGTGATACGACGATGAGATTTTCGTAATTCTGACGTTCGATATCGTCTGTTAACACCGGAGAGCCATAGACGTTATCAACTGGGATGCTAAAGAACCCCTGTATCTGCTCGGCGTGCAGATCGACGGTTAACACGCGGTTTACGCCGACGGCGCCAATCATGTCGGCGACCACTTTCGCGCTAATCGCCACGCGCGCCGAGCGCACTCGGCGATCTTGGCGGGCATAGCCAAAATAAGGAATCACGGCGGTGATTCTGTTGGCGGAGGCGCGGTGCAACGCATCGGCCATGAGCAGAAGTTCCATGATGCTGTCGTTGGTCGGTGCGCAGGTCGGTTGAATGACGAAAACGTCTTTACCACGCACATTCTCGTTCAACTCAACGCTGATCTCGCCGTCAGAAAACTTACTAATGCTCGCATAGCCAAGCGGAAGGCCGATGTGCTTCGCGATTGCGTCTGCGAGAGCGGGGTTGGCGTTGCCACTGAAGACCATCAAATTATTTGCCACGAATAATTACCTTTAGAGTTGGGGGCGTGCTCGGATTGGGATCGCGCTGGCGATGATCGGCACGGAGCCGGGCTTTAGATATTCTTTGTACTCGTGGCTTCCGAGTCGGTCGTCAGATGACCAACTGGCGAGAATGTGGCTGGGGTGGCTGGATTCGAACCAACGCATGCAAGGATCAAAACCTTGTGCCTTACCACTTGGCGACACCCCAACAAACTTTTAAACGGCAGCCGCAAATGCGTCTTGCCTGTGTCTTTATTTATGCGGCCGTAGTTTACACCGTCTTTGCGAAGATCGCTACGGTTGAAGCCCATTTAACGCGCAATCTCATCGACACCGCGGGCAACGAAGCCAGTGCAATAGTCTGGCAGCTCGCTCAGTGCCGCCTGCGCCGCCCCAGGGTCGTTGAACTCGGCGAAAACACTCGCGCCGGTTCCTGTCATCCTAGCGCTCGCAAACTGCGCTAGCCAATCGATTGTTGCCGCAACTGGTGGATAGAGTCTGCGTGTGACCGCTTCGCAGTCATTGCGCGACTTACCCATCAGAAAGTCGCGCATTTTGATCGTTTGCGTGTTTCGTGTCAAATCGGGCTGGGCGAATATTTCAGCGGTCGATACCGAGCAGTTAGGTGTCGCAACGAGGTAGTGCCTCTCGCCCAGCGAGATGTCGGTGAGCTTTTCGCCAACGCCTTCTGCCCACGCGCTGTGTCCGTGCACAAACACTGGGACATCGGCGCCAAGCGTGATTCCTAGCTCGCAGAGCTGCGCATTAGTTAGCCCGAGATCCCAAAGCCGATTGAGGGAGACGAGCGTCGCGGCGGCGTCCGAACTGCCTCCACCGAGGCCCGCGCCCGCGGGCAGGCATTTGTTGATAAGAATGTCGGCGCCAAGGGATTTGTCGGCGCATTTGGCGCGCAGCAGCTCTGCCGACCGCAAGATGAGATTGCCATCCAGCGGCATGGTGCTCGCTGTCGGTCCTTGGGCGGATAGGCTTAGATGCCCCGCTTTGTTCGGGGAAAAGCTCAGCTCGTCGCCGTAGTCGAGAAGCTGAAAAAGCGTCTGGAGTTCGTGATAGCCGTCCGCTCGCCTGCCTGTGACATGAAGGAAAAGATTAAGTTTGGCGGGCGCGAGACAGTGTATGGTGTCGGTAGTCATCAATCGAGAGTCCAGTTTAACCCAACAAAGACGAGCCGAATGTCTTCCTCGCTGCGGCTCACCTCGATGCGCCGAGGCAGCGAAATGTTGGCGTACTGCCTCGGGTCGGGGTAGTTGATGAGCCACCCGTCCTGTTCTATTTGCGCGAGATGGTTGAATTCATTGAAGGTGAGCTGAGCGCGGGGGCGCGGTGCAGGTAGACCTTTGATCCAGTAGTTAAGCGAGGACACCGGAAGCTCATAGCCGAGCTCGCGTAAGATCAGCTTCTCTGGCGTACGCGCCTTGCTGACTCGCCCGTCTGTTTCTAGTGTGACGCTTCCTGGCTTGCCGGTGATGCGGGTGTTACCCGCATTAAATGTGCCCCACAGTCGAATAGCATAGTCATCGCGCGCTTGCTGCCAGTTGATCCTTGGCGTGTAAGACTCACCCTCGTAGCGGACATTGACGCGTCCCCTGAGCTCCCATGTCGACAGCTTCTCGAGATCAGATTTCAGCCTGGCCCAGTCGGGATTGCTCGCGGCAGGGGGCGCAAGCGGGGCGAGCGTGCAGCCATGAAGTACGAGTAGCGCAAAAGCGCAGCTCACAAGCCGAGTGACAGACGACACCATACGCTATGCCGGCTCGTCGTCTGCGGCGAGGGCTTGCAAGCGTTCCATCGCCTCAGTGACGAGCGGATCCCCTGGAGCCCCTTCTAACGCGCGCTGCCAGACCACCGTCGCCTCTTCGCGACGCCCCATCATCCAGAGAATTTCACCCATATGTGAGGCTACCTCGGGGTCGGGGAAGGCGGCGAACGCGCGGCGAATGTTAATTAGCGCCTCTTCGTAGCGACCCAGTTTGTACTGCGCCCAGGCTAAACTGTCGGTTGTTGCGGGGTCGCCGGGGTTTAGCGCTATTGCAGATTCGAGCAGGGCAAGCGCTTCTTCGTAGCGTGTGGTTTGATCTGCGAGCATGTAACCGAGATGATTCAGCGCTCTCGCATCATCGGGTTTGATTGCAATTATCGTCCGAAGATCTGCTTCTGAACCCGCGAGGTCTTTCATCGAATCGAAATACAGCACGCGGGCAAACAGGAGATCAACCTCGCCGGGATAGCGATTGAGGCTCCTGTCGAGCAGCAGCTTCGCCTCAGCGGACAAGCCGGCCTGTTGCAGCAGCTGCGCCTCCATATTAATGAAAAGCACTTCGAGTCGGGGCTGACCACGTGAGAGGCGCTGCAACCAGTCATGCGCCGCCGCGACTGCGCCAAGTTGAATCGATAGTCGCGTCGCCTGCTGCTGAGCGCCCAAGAAGTTATTGGTCCCGATGGAGACTAAGCGGTAATTGTCGATTGCGCGCTCGAGCTCACCCTGTCGCTCGAAGGCGGTCGCGAGGTAGTAGCGACTCTCATCGACGCGCTCCCCTGAGTCGATAAGGCGCTGGAAAAGCGCTTCCGCCTCGTCGTATTCCTCGATCTCGAGGTGAACCAAGGCTTTAGCGTAGACCGCTTCCCAGTTATCGGCATTTTGTTCGATCAGTAGTGAGTACTCTCGAAGGGCGTCGTCGAATTTTTCCTGCGCGATGTAGAGGCGTGCAAGGCTCGCTCGCAGGACTGGATCATTGGAGAAAATTTTGACGCCGGCTCTCATCACGCGAGCAGCTTGCTCGCCGCGGCCCATGTTCTGCAGAATCTGCGCTTCGAGAAGAATGGTTCCCGCGGTTTCGGTGATGTGGGATCGCGCTTCATCGAGGGCGACTAGGGCAGCCTCATACTCGCCGCTCTGCGCTAGGAGCTGAACTCGGGCCAGCGCTAAGCTGTCGTCGTCGGGGAACTGTTCGAGCAGTGGCTCCAATGCCTGTATGAGTAACGCGCGCGACTGAGGGTTAAGCTGCCCAGTGCGGGAAGACAGCGCCGAGAAATCGATGCTGCCACCTAATTCAAGCACCCGTGCCATACGCGGGATTGCGCGATCGAACGCACCGTTCTCTAGGTATTCGATTGCGAGAAGAAGCTGAGGCTGAGGATCTTTCGGCGCTACAGAGGCCCAAACTAAACCCAGCTGGAGCAGGGCGTTGGTGTCGTTCGCAATCGACGCAAACTGCACCGCGCGCAGTATTACGCCGAGGTCTTTGGTACTGAGTGCAAGATCGAGGTAGCTGTCGCCGGCGGCAACAATGTCGCCCGAGTTAGCCTCTAATTCACCGACTATCGCGCGGTAGAGTTGCTCTTCGGTGAACGCGCCGTATTCTGGTTTTGCCTCGGGAGAGGGGCTTTGTTTGGGAGCATCGGCGGTCACAGGCAGTTGCGCCTGTCGCGATGCCGTCTCCGTAGCTGCGGCTGCGTCAGGCTCAGGTAGCACAGTGCAGCTTGCAAGCAGCGCAAGCGCTGTGAGTGCTGCAAGTGGCTGTTTTCGGTTAATTCTCATCGCGGCAAGCCTGATACGGGGTTGTTTCACTGTGTCTCCATAATAGCGCCAGCTGAGGCGCGTATACTAGCCCGATTGGACCTTTGGGTATTTCTTATCACTGCCGAATTACGGGTGATCATGTCCGCAGGTATTCTCGCGATTCCCGTAGACGCCTCCGACTGTGCACTTATTCGCTACTCTGCAGGTCTTAATGGGCGCGTCTGAAGGGTCAGGTTCTAATGGGCAGGTACTTGGTAATTTAGTACCATACCTGACTATTTTTGATGTTGCTTGGGCCAGTGGCTTAAGCCTCTTATTCAGTACGACGTCACGCCATGTCGCAGGTCAGCATGTCACGATGTGAAATTAGCTAGGCGCATACTAAATCGATGGCACTGATATTAATCGGGATTAATCACACGACTGCGACCGTCGCTTTGCGTGAAAAGGTTGCCTTTCCGCCGGAGGTGGTTCAGCGCGCGCTCGCTGAACTGTGCCAGATCGATTCTATTAATGAGGCGGTTATCGTCTCTACCTGTAATCGCACCGAGCTCTACCTTGGCTGTGAATCCGATCAGCGCCAAAGCGAGAAGGTTATCGATTGGCTTGCCAGATTTCATGGGCTTGAGCGTCAAGAACTCGATACAAGCAGCTATGCCTTCGAGGATGCTGAGGTCGTGCGGCATTTAATGAAAGTCTCGTGCGGGCTGGACTCAATGGTCTTGGGCGAGCCGCAGATACTGGGTCAGATTAAGTCTGCGTTCGCGGTCTCCAAAGAATTTGATGCCGTGGGTCCGGCGCTTGGTCGGGTTTTCCAAGACTCGTTTTCGATCGCAAAGCAGGTGCGCACTCAAACCGCTATTGGTCAGAATCCCGTTTCAGTAGCCTACGCGGCAGTGACGCTCTCGGAGCGCATATTCTCTAATCTCGCTAGCCTCAATGTGCTTTTAATCGGCGCGGGTAAAACAATTGAGCTGGTGGTTACACATCTTTACGATCGCGGCGTGCGCAATATTGTAGTTGCCAACCGAACGCTGGATAACGCGCTAGATATGGCGGGCAAGTTTGGGGGGCACGGCGTTCTGCTTTCAGATATACCCGAGCGTTTGGTTGAGGCCGACATCGTCGTTTCATCAACTAATAGCCAGCTACCGCTGCTCGGAAAAGGAACGGTCGAAAGCGCGCTTAGAAAGCGTAAGCATAAGCCCATGCTGCTCGTCGATCTCGCCGTGCCACGCGACATCGAAGCCGAAGTTGGTGAGATACCCGATGCGTATCTGTATAGCATCGATGACATTGCCGAGGTTATCGAAGATGGCGTTAAGTCTCGCGAAGAGGCTGCCGCTGAGGCGAAAAAGATCATCGAGGAGGGCGTGCGTGAGCATCTCAAACAGCAGCGCGCGCTCAACGCTGTCGCAACTCTGCGCGCCTTTAGAGAGAATGCCGATTTAATTCGCGAGAGCGAACTACAGCGGGCGCTCAAGTCACTCGAAAAAGGTGAGGCGCCGGAGGCTGTGGTGAGCGCGTTGGCGCGAGGTCTCACAAATAAGCTGATTCATGCGCCCAGCGTACAGATGAAAAAAGCGAGCGCCGAGGGGCGGGATGAGTTCCTCCTGCTTATTCGTGAACTGTATGAGCTAGAATCAGAATCCGATTGAATAAGCCTGTACGTAAAAAAAAACGCTCAGCTCGCTGCACAAACTACTCTAACGCGCGGTAACGTAAAGCCGCAGGAAAACCCAAAAAATGAAAGATTCGATACGGCACAAACTCGACAACCTCAGGGATCGTTTCGGCGAGCTCGAGGCGCTGTTGAGTGACGCCGAGGTAATAGCCGATCAAACGCGATTTCGTGATCTGTCGAAAGAGTATGCCGAATTGGAGGAGCTCGTTCAGACGTTCGATCGTTATGTGGCTGCCGAGGGTGATCTCGAACAGGCGCGTGAGATGCAAAAAGACAGCGATCCCGAAATCAAGGAAATGGCGGCAGAGGAGGTCGCCAATAGCGAAGCGCTTATCATCGAGTTAGATCTTACCTTGCAGACCCTATTGCTCCCTAAAGACGAGAAAGACAGCTGCAATGTCTTTCTTGAAATTCGTGCAGGTACCGGCGGTGATGAGGCTGCGATTTTTTCCGGAGACCTCTTTCGGATGTACTCCCGCTACAGTGAACTGCAGGGCTGGCGTATGGAGATGATTACCGAGCGTCACGGTGAACACGGTGGCTATAAAGAATTGGTCGTTCGCATTGAAGGCAAAAATGTCTATGAGCGGCTAAAGTTTGAGTCGGGCGCGCATCGCGTTCAGCGTGTCCCAGAGACGGAAACGCAGGGCAGAATACATACTTCTGCGTGCACCGTTGCGATCATGCCAGAGATGGAAGGTATCGAAGAGATCGAGATTAATAAGGCCGATCTGCGCGTCGATACATTCCGAGCCAGCGGCGCCGGTGGCCAGCACGTCAACAAAACCGATTCGGCAATTCGTCTTA
>Ga0209653_1002950_pt1 | contig 11952 bp, 12 predicted proteins | sample SaaInl6LU_22_DNA_FD_184644 | JGI IMG/M metagenome (GOLD analysis project Ga0209653, IMG submission 184644) | Marine microbial communities from expanding oxygen minimum zones in the Saanich Inlet - ESP_116LU_22_DNA (SPAdes) (version 2) | ecosystem: Environmental > Aquatic > Marine > Intertidal... | reverse complement strand
ACTACCATCCACTTCCTGTTGTTTTGGACAGGGGAGAAGGTGTCTATTTATGGGATGTCGAAGGCAGCAAATACTATGATTTTCTCTCGGCCTATTCAGCGGTTAACCAAGGTCATAGCCACCCAAAAATCATACAAGCTCTTCAAGATCAATCGCAAAAACTCTGTTTGACATCACGTGCTTTTTACAACAGTTCTTTGGGCCCGTTCGCAGCATTTATTTCCAAATATTTTGGATTTGATAAAGTGCTTCCAATGAATTCGGGTGCCGAAGCTGTTGAGACTGCAATCAAACTGGCTAGAAAATGGGGTGTTCAAAAAAAGAACATACCACAAGAAGCAGCACAAATTGTAGTGTGTCATAATAATTTTCACGGAAGAACAACAACGATTATATCATTTTCAGATGACCAAGGCGCAAAAAATGATTTTGGACCCTATACGCCAGGATTTATCGCAATCCCTCACAACGACTTGGATGCTTTAAAAAATGTCTTGGAGGCAAACAAAAATATTGTTGGTTTCTTGATGGAGCCTATTCAAGGAGAGGCTGGTATCTATACCCCTGACGAAAATTACTTGCAAGATGTTCAAGCGCTTTGTAACGCACATGACGTTTTGTTTATTGCTGATGAAATCCAAACAGGTATTGCCAGAACGGGTTCATTGCTTGCGGTGTGTGGAAATTGTGATTGCGGTGTAACTTGTGAAAGACAGCCAGATACATTTGCAGCTCCTGATGTGCTAATCCTTGGAAAGGCAATTAGTGGAGGTGTTTATCCCGTCTCTGCTGTTTTGGCTAACAATGACGTCATGGACGTTATCAAACCTGGAGAACACGGCAGTACTTTTGGCGGAAACCCCATTGCTGCGGCAGTGGCTACAGCTGCCCTTCGCGTAGTTCAAGATGAGGCACTTGCCTTAAATGCACGTAAGCTTGGCAAGATATTCCGCGAACAACTCAACAACTATATCCAGTCCAGCAAGATTGTGACGTTGGTGCGTGGTAGAGGTCTGCTCAATGCGATTGTGATCAACGACAGCCCAGATAGCGACACCGCTTGGAACATTTGTATGGCACTAAAAGAAAACGGCTTATTAGCCAAACCTACGCACGGAAATATCATCCGATTTGCACCACCATTGGTGATGACTGAAGCGCAACTATTAGACTGTGTTAATATCATAATAGCAACCCTAAAAACCTTCGAGCCGAAGTAGTTTATGGATTTGATTTATTTTGATAACGCTGCGACTACTTCAATTTATCCTGAAGTAATCGAAACCATGCATGATACGCTACAAGAAGATTTTGGCAATCCTTCTTCAGTGCATGCGGCAGGGCGTGCTGCAAAAGCCAAGGTTGAGTCTGCACGAAAACACATCGCTAAGCAAATGGGTGTTTTACCCAAAGAAATCATTTTCACATCAGGCGGAACAGAGGGCGATAACACTGTGTTGCAAGCTGCTTTTCATCATTTGGGAATACGCCACTTTATAAGTTCTCCAATTGAACACCATGCAGTGCTTCACACCATAGAACATATGGCCAAACAAGGCCACATACATTTAGACTTGGTAAAAGTACTTCCCAGCGGTTTGCCCGACATGGATGACTTAAAGCGCTTGCTGAGCAGTAGTGATGAAAAGAAAATGGTGAGCCTAATGCACGTCAATAATGAGGTAGGGACCATATTAGACCTTGAAGCTGTTGGGAACCTATGTCACCAGCACAATGCTTTGTTTCACACAGATTCCGTTCAATCCATTGGACATTTTCCCTTGGATTTTGGTTCGCTTCCAGTAGATTTTGCTGTTGCTTCTGCACACAAATTTCACGGCCCCAAGGGCGTTGGTTTTTCATACATAAAAAAAGATACGGGTTTAAGCGGTATGATTTTAGGTGGTTCGCAAGAACGTGGAATGCGTGCAGGAACAGAAGCCGTTCACAATATTGTTGGTATGGAAACAGCCTTTCAAATTTCTTATCAACGCATGGAAGCGGATGCTTTGCATATCAAGGATTTAAAAACCTATTGTCTCGATCAATTACAAGCCGCTTTGCCTGGCACAATATTTAATGGCGCTTCTGGCGATATTGAAAACAGTACGTATACGATAGTAAATGCCCGCTTGCCCATGGATGAGAAAAAAACACAACTCTTGGCTTTTAATCTTGATTTACAGGGGGTGTGCTGTTCAAAGGGTAGTGCTTGTCAGTCGGGAAGCGAAGGCGGTTCCCATGTGTTGCAAAACTTGTTAACTGCTGAACAAAACAAGGCGCCGTCCTTGCGTTTTTCTTTTTCGGCACACAACACTAAAAAAGAAATTGACAAGCTTATTGCCATACTTGTCGACTACGCAAAAAGCTAAAGTCTTGCTTTGATTTTTATATTGAATACACGTGGCGTCATATAATTGGCTACTGCAAATTGACGTTGCGTATAGACATCTCTTACCCAAGTATTGGTAATTGCATTTTGCACATTGAATAGGTTGAATATCTCAACCCCAACCTCAAGTTCTTCAAAACCGCGAAAGGTACTTTTAAAGCGGGTATCGTCTTTTATCACGTATAAAAAACCAATATCCGCACGCTTGTAGTTGCGCAATCTGTTTTGATAATTGTAAGCATCTGCGTAGCTGGGCGAACCGCCTGGAAGACCTGTATTGTAAACCAAATTTAAGTTCATTTTTAAGAAGGGTAGCCTGGGCACATAGTCTTGAAAGAGCATGGCAAATTTCAATCTTTGGTCGGTTGGTCTTGCAATATCTCCACGATTATTTTGATTCTCTACGGCTTTTAATAGCCCCACACTTATCCAAGATTCCGTACCCGGAACAAACTCACCATTTAGCCGCATATCCAAGCCATATACTTTTGCTTTGGTGTCGTTGTTTGCAGCATATCGAATGCGGACGTTTTCCAAGGTATAGGGGTTGACATCCCACAAGTATTTATAGTATGCCGAAGCCCTAAAAACAAACGGCCTTTTCCAAAGTTGAAATGTTCGGTCCTGACTTACCACCGCATGTATGGATTGTTGTGGCTTTACGGATGGATTTATCTTTCCGTCAATTCCTCTTAGTTCTTTGTAAAATGGCGCTTGGGTGTAATTACCAACCGACACACGTGTGACGATATTGGGATTGTTTACAGGTTGAAAACTCAATTGAGCACGTGGACTAACAAACGTACTGCCAGAATTGCTAAAGTTTGATAGGTTCCAATGATGCACGCGAACTCCAGCCGATAACCATGCTATTTTTTTACCCACCAAAAAACGGTTGTTCCATTGGAGGTAACCCGAAATTCTGTTTAGTGTGCTTTGTTGGGTGGCCCTTATGTTATTGAACAACGTCAATGGACCTTCAAAGGGTTTATAGGGTTGGTTGTTTTTAGCTAGAATACTAGGTGGGCGTATGGAAAAGCCTGCAGAGTCTATTTTTTCCCATTCCACAATTCGATCACGTATGTTTTCGGATTTTAGCGCTACACCCCAACGTAGCTCCAGTTTGTCTAGCTGATGTTTTCCAGATATATTGACGGATGTTATCAAGGCATCAAAATCGTTTCTTCCATGTGTGTGCTGACTGCCAATGCCTTCCGCAAAGGATATATTACCCAAGTCTTCCGATCCAATTTCGGTATTTTGAGTGCCAAGTAAATATTGTCCAATAATGTCAAAATACTCCTGTTCTTGGGTGTGATAAACTGAAGTAGTCAACACATATTGGTTGTTTTCAGACGGCTGATAAGTGGTCTTTAACGCACCCAAATAAGTTTGGTAAGTGTCTTCTTCACTACCATCGTAATAAACCAATAGCGCACGTGGGTCACTAGCAGTTCCAAAATTTGTTTGTCTTGTTTGGGGGGCGTAATTGTATACATTTCTAGAAACAGCACCTAGAAATTGGAATTTTAGTTTTTCGCTTTTTTGATAGCTAATAAAAGACTGCAAATCGGCAAATGAAGGCTGGTATTGCGCACTGGTTTCTTTTTGGTTTACAAGCAATTGGTTATCTCGATAACGTGCGCCAACAATTGCCGACCACTTACCCTTTGCGCTGCCATAGCTTATGCCGCCTCCCAACAAACTGGCATCTACATTTAACTCTTTTTTTGTTGGTGTTTTATAGGTAATATCCAATACCGAGGAAAGCTTGTCGCCATAACGTGCTTCAAAACCACCGGCCTTAAAAGATACTTGTTGAATGAGATCGGGATTTAAAAAGCTCAAACCTTCTTGCTGTCCAGCGCGAATAAGCGTTGGTCTGTACACTTCGATTCCGTTTACGTAAACCAAATTTTCATCGTAATTACCCCCTCTAACCGCATATTGCGTACTGAGTTCATTATTTGAATTTACCCCGGGCAGACTTAAGAGTAGGTTCTCAACGCCTGCATTTGCTCCAGGGATGCTACGAACTGTTTCAGGAGATAATACGGTAACACCACTAATTTTTGTGGATTGATTTCCCATGACCACCACTTCGCCCATTTGTGCCCTTTTGGTGTTCATAACAGGGTGGAATTCTTGAACGGAATTGGGCTGTGGATTAATGGTTACTACAACCTTTTCATGGGCAATATGCGAGAAGGTAATGACCAATTTAGTTTCAGCCGGTATGTTTAATTGATAAAAGCCGTTTTCGTTTGTTATGGTACCAAAGCCAGTATTTGTGCTTACAGACACATAGGGAATGGGTTCTTGGCTATCGTTGGTGATGATGCCTTGTAGGGTGGTGTTTTGCGCAAGCAGCACGAAATGACAACTTAGGTAGTATAGAAAAGCAAGCGCTAGTTTTTTCATTCTTTGCGATAAAACGTTGTCTCAAATGTAGTGCTGTTGCCGACTTTATCCCAAACAATTAGCTTTAAATTGTGTTTTGTCTTTTTGAGTTTCACAGGATCTCGAAATCGAAACGTGAGTTCTTTTTTCTTTTGTTCGTATTCAAACAGTATCCACTTGCCGTTTAAGTAGCCTTCATAGCGATCAACTCCAGCGCCTTTGTCATCTATCGTAAATCGAATGTCTTTCTCTAACGAAATCCAACGATCACTTATTTTCTTTTGATCTACAATAGTCGGGGGAATGCTGTCTACCAGCACCGTTATGGCTCCTGTTCCTTTTAGCTTAGCCGAAAACTGACCTTTGTTGTTCTTATTTGTCACAAACCCCCAGCGCTTACTGCGCTTTAAGGCCAAATAAGCCCCTTTGGGTGTTTTTTCTTTTTCTAAAGTTAAGCTGTACGGTTTCTCAAAATAGGCGTAATCGTTGGAGATGTTGAGCGTGTCTCCATCCATTTCAATATTTAGGGGTGTGGGTTGGCTAAAGGTTTTTGCGTTTATATATAAGCTGAAATCTTGCAATTCAAACATATAGTCCCTTTTAGGATAAATCATTTTACCAGGCATTGGAGATTTTTTTGTCACCCAAACTTCATCGGCTTTTCCTTCAATGGGTACTTCTAAATAGACGTTATTCCCCGCAACATCGCTTAGTTTTATGGTGTAGGTTAACTGCGCACCTGCTTCAACAGCAACAAGCCCGTTGTTTGTGTAATTGGCAAAAGCAACTGGTGCTTCGTGGGTGTTAAAAAGTTGCATCACCTTCTTTTTTGTGTCTGTATACAGCGGATAGTCAATCAATTTGTGCATTTCGCTGGTGTCGTCAAATGAGAGTGTGTCAAATTGAATTTCAAATCGAGGGGTGCTGTTTATAGTGGCATCAATGTTAAAAGCACCATTTTTAAAAAAGGAGTCATTCTGCCTGTCAAAATGCTCTATACCAAAACCAATTGTTCCGATGGCTTTGATGGTATCGGCAACATACACACTGTCATTTTTTTTGGTAATGGCCAATTGAATCTGCTCCTCTGACCTGTTAATAACACCATCAACGGGATAGCCAATAAGCTGAACAATGATGGGCTTACGCGTATCAGCAATATTGTCATTGGCAAGAAGTGGATTGAAAGGAATTTGGTTTGCACTTGTTCTCAGTTCAAAATGCAGGTGGGGCCCAAAAGACGAACCTGTGTTCCCCGAATATCCAATAAGTGCTCCTTTTTTAATGGGCATTTGATCAGGTTCAGGATAGAATTCAATAGTGTAACTTTTTTGGCTGTATTGTTTTTTGCGAACGTGTGGGATAATATCGGGGCTGTATCGCTGCAGATGCGCATAAACACTAGTCACGCCATTGGGGTGATTGATGTATAGTGCTTTTCCATACCCATCTTGCTGAATTTTAATACGTGATACATATCCGTCTGCAACCGCACGAAGTGGCAGACCTTGTTTTCCTTGGGTGCGGATGTCAATCCCTGCATGGAAATGTGTCCCTCTTAGCTCTGCAAATGTTCCCGACAATTGGATAGGGATGTCTACGGGTGGGTGGTAGTCTTGTGAATGAATTAGGCCTATCATCAACAAAGAGCATAGTAAGATTGAGCGTTTCATATGTTCAAAGGTAAAATATTATGATGCAAATCGAGAATGGGAATTTGTTAAATGTCAACAGCTTAGGTACATTTGAAAGGAAATTAATTAAATGGACAACTCCACTACCACTGTTTTGGATCAATTGGAAAATCAACTTTATGAGTTGGTTGAAAAAATGCAACAATTGCAACAATCAAAAGTTGCTTTAGAAACGTCTTTGCTTGAGGCTCAATCAAAGCTTAAGAAAAAGCAAGAAGAAGCACAAGAGTGGAAAGAAAAATACGAAGCCTTAAAAGCTGTCCAAGGCATGAAAACCGACAATACCGCAGCTAAAAAACGCACCTTACATCATATAGATGCACTAATAAACGAAGTTGACGCTTGTATTGCACAAATTAATATAGAAGACTGATGCAAAAAATTAAACTTTCTATTGCCGATAGAGTATACCCATTAAGTGTTCCAGAAGGTGAAGAAGCTATTTTACGTGAAGCGGCAAAAAGCCTAAATGTAATGGTAGATCACTTCGAGAAAAACTATGCGGTAAAAGACAAACAAGACGTTCTGGCCATGTGTGCTCTTCAGATTGCTGTACAGTCTAGTAAGGAAGCAGATGCCAATACGACATCCCAAAGTGACGTTCACAAAAAAATTGTACTTTTAACCAAGTATTTATCGGAGCAACTAGTTTCTTAAATACCAAAAATACCTACCCTATATCAGGTATATTTTTTGATAAACTCAACGCTAATTTAATTCGAAGAGGTGAGTTTTGGGTGCAAAAGCAAGCCGTTTTAAACGGATCCTTAAACACACAGGTAGCCTCAAACATGTTTAATTCGAGTTTATGCAAAACTTGCCTGGGGTAGGTTTTTTAATAATTTGCAGGTAATTTATTCCTCTCAAATAGTTTGTGAATCCACAGGATAACAACCCCAAAACCAACAGCTGAAATAATGAGCAATACATTTTGAAGCCCTGAAACACTAAAAGATAACTTGACTAAAATGGTCGAGATTACAAATCCAGAGTTGCGAATAACCTTGTTGAACTTATCCGTATGCGCAAATGAAAACAACACCAAAAGCACGTCTACCAAAATTAGCACAGTAAAGAAATCATCAAAAAACACAGCATTAACATCAAGACCTGAAGTGATTCCCTGCCCAAATTCAGATACCTGTGACGCCCATTCAAATACATTGAAAAAAGCGATGATGACAAATGTTGGCACCAATAAAACAGCTAACGACTTTTTGAACTTAACAAAGCGAATAAGTTCTGGACGGGTTTCGGTGAGCTTTAACAGTTTTCGCACCCTAAACTTATTCATGCTATAGAAGAAGTGAATGAGTAAAAACAGGACTACGGTGGCAATGATGTCGTATATAAATTGAAGGTTTTCTGCACTTTCAAACCAGTTGCCATCCAAGGATATATTGGATAAATCTTTGTACAGCCTCCGAATGACAATAAGCATGATGATTTCGTATTGCTTGCCAATATAGATGGTCATGGACTTTGGCAAATAATAAATCAACAAATACACCTCATAGACAAGAATAAAAGAGAATGGCGTATAAATGGCCGAAATAGGGTTGGTGAACAACTCACCTGTAATGGCAATTCCAAGAAGGCCAAGGTCGTTTAGCGTGATCACCGCCAAGTGAAGCAAAAAGCTTACGATAGCAAGGTTTATGATAAATTTTTCGCTTAACTTTTTGGTTTTTTCATCCAAAAGTTTGGCGTATAGCAGCTCGAACATGTAGTTAAAATTTCTCCAATATATAAATTTTGTTCCACTATGCAGCATCATTTCTGTGCCTTGCTGTATCTTTGACACAAACGTAACTATGGATTCATTCGAGCAAATTAAGTCACATATCGAATCGTTAGGCTTCAAAGTAGTAGCACATGATTTTGAACGTCCGTGGGGTGGTTTTCTGGTTATTGATGAGGCACAAGCACAAGACTTTGCCAATCGGTTTTTTTCTGGATTAGACGTAAATTCACTTCGCATTGGGGGAAAATTAAGCCCTAAAATATTGATTGTTTCGCCTGACGTACGCCTGTCTTGGCAGTACCATCACAGACGTGCTGAAATATGGCGCGTTTATAAGGGAGCCGCTGGTATCATGCGTTCCGATACCGATGAAGCGGGAGCTTTGGAAGTACTCAGTGAAGGCGATCAAGTTCGCTTGAAACAGGGCGAACGCCACCGTTTGGTTGGGCTGGATTCTCGTGCCTTGGTAGCAGAAATATGGCAACATACAGATCCAGAAAATCCATCTGATGAGGATGATATTGTCCGAGTTTCTGACGATTTTGGAAGATAAATATGAATACCTTTTCTAGCCGTTTCGTTTCTATTGAGGCATTGCAACAAAAAGTTGCAGCCCATACAGATGCGGCTTTATTAGCACCCATTGACGGAAAGTGGAGTGTATTGCAGCATCTTTACCATTGCTGGTTGGTGGAAAGAGGGGTGTTGGCTTATATTAAGCTTAAAACACAAGACCCAGACGCCTTGGAGCAGGTACGTTTGCTAACCCGATTTCGATTTTTCTTTTTTTTCACAATCTTAAAAGTAGGATTACTAAAAGTTAAAGCGCCTAAGGTAGTCCAGACTTTTCCCGAAAATATGAATCGACAAGATTTGTTTGAACGCTTGGCCAAAACACGGGAAGAGGCTGATTTGTTTTTTGCAGATTTCCCTGAAGCCACGGCCCGTAAGGGCATTTTTAAGCACATGTTTATAGGACGTTTAAACAAAGCCTTATCCCAGAAGTTCATCAGGCTTCATCTAGCGCACCACCTTAAATTGTGTGGCTTATAGCCCAATTAAATAACCCAACGAGATAGAAAAATAACCGTTGTTAGTGGGGTCGTCCTCGCCTGGAAGTGCGTTTGGAAGTGCAAAGGTGTACTCAATCTCAAAATCCCATTTGCCAAAATCAAATGCGATGGGAAGGCTCAGTTCTGTATTTAAAAGTTGAAATACATCCGTACTTATCTCTTCAAATTGAAAGATCCAAACACGCACCAATTCCGTCACCGTTTGATTCCCCCAAAAAATACCAACTCTTGGTTCAATGGATATGTCCAGAGATTTACTTTCCAAGAGGTCAATGTTGAAGTAGGTGTTGTTGGATACATAACTTGAAGTGTTGCCTCCAAATAAATAACCGGCCGAGAGAGCATTTCTAAACCATTTATTACGATAACTTAAGCTCAATGAAATCCGCTGATTGTTTAGGTCTGCAACGTCTTCTGTAAAGCTGGTATAGGAATAGACACCCGTTGCCATAATTGATTTTTTCTTGTTTAGGTAGTTGGAGTAACCACCACTAAAGGTGATGAAATCCCATTGTGGGTTAACCTCGCTATAGTAACCCGAACCCACATTTAAAAAGAAGTTATTTGAATCTATATAGCTAATGGCTGGAAAGAAACTATACTGCTCAACGCCAAAATCACGCCCTGAGAAAAGCGTTTTATTATTGTACAGTGTGTTTATGTAGAGAAAATCTTGCTTCTTAAGATCATGGACCATGGCCTCAATCGATACGCTGTCTATGGGAAAGAGTTCATCTAAAATAGCATCTGCTTCGGACGTAACGCTTTCTTGCGCCAAGACCAAAGCAGGAATACATGCTAGAATAAATTTTAGTTTTCTCATTCAAATAGAAAAAAAGGGGCAAAGCCCCCATTTTTATCCTCTTTTCTTCTTCTTTCTCTCTTTGATATTTTCTCTTCGTTCTTTAAGTTGCTCCTTGCGATCTTTCATGTTTTCCATGCGCTTTTTCATCTTCCTTCTGCGCTCTTTCATTAACTGTTTTTGCTCGTCTGTAACAGTAGCGCGGAACGCATCTTTTAAGGCTTTAATTTCGCCGCGATTGGCTTCCATCATCGCTTTTTGTGCATCCGTAAAACTTGCACGAAGTGCTTCTCTGCGTTCTCTTTTGCTAAGCTCTTTGTTTTCCATAATGGCAAGTTGCTCGTCGGTAAGTGAACTTTTGAATTCTTCGCGATTCTCTTTTACTGCAGCTCTTTGTGCTTTTAGCATTTCAAGCTGCTCAGGGGTATAGATTTTCTCTTTCCCTTTTGGTTCGTCTTGTGCCACTGCAAACTGCCCAAAGGTCATGGCTGCAAGTAGGATGGTGATTTTGATAATTTTCATATTTGTCAATTTTTATGTTCGCTATTTAGACCTGCTGTTTTGTAAAAAGTTTTATTAGACTTCGCTAAAAACAAATTTTTCATCGAACCAATCGTCAAAGGCTTCGTCACTGACTTCTAAAGACTCAATGGTTAGTTCTTCGAATGTATTTATTTCATAATTGGTAAGCTGTTGCTTTTGAACCAATAAAAACGCAAATGCCAGAATCCCTAGGGCAGTGGTCGTAAGTATGGCCTTGGTGCCAAAAAAGCGAGGCGCCTTAGTTTCCTTTTCTTTTAAGAAGCGTAGCATGTCATTTTTTGAGGACTCAAAATAGCCCTCGGGCACTTCGTAGCCCAATTGTTCTTTATGTAAATGTTTCTTATTCATACGGTTGCTTTTACATGTATTATAATTTTTTCTTTGGCAGCATAGAATGCCGTTTTAATGGAGTTTTTATTCCAAGTTGTGATTTCTGCGATTTCATCAAACGTGAGTTCGTCAAAATACTTCATCTGAAAAATGCGTTGTTGTTTTTCAGGTAGTTTAATCAAAGACTCATGAAAGGCAAAACTTACGCTATCTAGATCAAAATAGGGGTCGGCAGTGAGATTATTGAGATGATCTGTTAATTCACCTTCGCCATTGGTATGTGCTAGTTTCTGTTGTTTTTGGAGTAACCTCATGGACTCGTTATAGGCAATGCGAAAACACCAGGTTTTGACACTACTTCGGTACCCAAAGGATTTTAATCCCTTAAATATTCTGATGTAGGTGTTTTGAAGTACATCATCGGCATCTTGGTGTCGCTTGACCAGTTTCCGTATGTGCCAATAGAGCATCTCGTGGTACAGTTCTGAAATGGCTTTTACGGCCCGGTCATACTGCTTGCCTTTAAGTTGTTCAATGATGTGATCATCCTGCTGCAATGCGCATCTTTACTGGTTAGACCCTCTAAATGTAGAAAAGTTTGGTGTAAAGTGGAAAATTATGCTAAATTAGAGTGAAGAAAAGACGGTTAATACAGCCAAAGCCTAGCCAACTAAAAGACCCTGAATTTGATTAGTATTACCCGGATTTAGCAGATAAAATTAAAGTTAAGTTTTATGAGTCCCAAAAATCGCCGAAAGCGGATAAATCACGACTACGAAAGAGGAGATAGAAGAAACTGATTATGAGCGCGATTGTAGAGAATCACGAGAAGAGTATGAAAAGAATGTTAAGACACTCTACAAGAAGAACCCAACAGCAAAGTCAGATTTTGATTTGATTGGGACAAAGGATGAGTTACGAATGTTGTACCCCTTTAAACAAGTCGTTTTTACCGAATCAAGTACCGAAACCAA
>Ga0209653_1002948_pt1 | contig 11957 bp, 13 predicted proteins | sample SaaInl6LU_22_DNA_FD_184644 | JGI IMG/M metagenome (GOLD analysis project Ga0209653, IMG submission 184644) | Marine microbial communities from expanding oxygen minimum zones in the Saanich Inlet - ESP_116LU_22_DNA (SPAdes) (version 2) | ecosystem: Environmental > Aquatic > Marine > Intertidal... | reverse complement strand
TATTGCTTTTGGTTGATCTCCAGTAGGAGAAAATTCAGATACGAGTTTAAATTCCATATTGTAAAAATACAGTTTGTTCGTGAATTTTTACGCAAGAATTGGCTGTTTGTAGCTTGCCTGTAGAGTTAATATTATATTAGATTAAGTTTTTTTAATTGTGTTAAAAGTATACATGAGCATTATACTCCGTACTATGAATATGACAATAGAAATTGTTTAAATATCATAAGTTTTGGTAGTTTTTAATCACCTTGGTTGTCAATATACTTTACAGCGTTTCCTTTTAAAAACCTTTTTTGTTGAATATAGATATTGTTTTTAAAGGAAAAAATTATAGTACAGTAACTTACTTGTTTATAGTGGTTTATGAATGGTGATATTTCTAGGAGAGCCAGTTTTTACACGATTCAAAAAAATGTAAATTTTAACCCTTTAGATACCGAGAAAATTAATACTCTTCAAAATCGAAACCGTCAAAAATATCAGGTTCGTCATCGTCATCAAAATCTAAATTGTTGTTATCTACAACAAATTCTTTTTCAGGAGCTTCTTGCGGTACTTCTCCAATGGAAAGTATGGTTTTTGGGAGTTCTGTATCTTTTTCTGTGTTAATAGCTATCGTCTCCACATAAAAAGTCCACATATTTAAAAAATCATATACATAAATTAATTTACTTTCTTTTTTAGGCAAAGCTTCTAAAAGAGAGCATGAAGCCATACAAATTCCTTTACCAGCTTCAGCCATATCAAAAAGAGGAATTTCTTCTCCTTGGTTCCATTCATTGTCAGTCCTGTAAAAAGAAGCCATTTCTTGCCCATTAAAACCAAAACATTTGGCAATTGTAAAATGTAAATCTTCTAAATTAATAGCATTATCGACTAAAATGGTTCTAATAATGTCTTCTGTAGTATCTAAAATTACACGAATTTTGAACATAAAGTGCTTTAACTTTTTATTGCACAAAAATACAATATTTTATACGTAATTTTACCCAATAATTATTTGTAAATGGATAAAGCCACAATTTTAAAAGCCTTTAATGATTCCTCTAAAAACACTCTTATGGAAAGGCTTCATATTGAGTACATTGATTTTGGTAAAGATTTTTTAAAAGCTAAAATGCCTGTGAATGCAAATGTTCATCAACCTTTAGGACAACTTCATGGAGGTGCTTCTGCTGCACTTGCAGAAAGTGTTGGTAGTGCAGCTTCTAACTTTTTTATTGATAGAGAAAATCAGTTTATAAATGGTATTCAATTGTCTATTAACCACTTGAAAAGCAAAAGAGAAGGAACTGTTTTTGCAACTGCAAATATTATTCATAAAGGTAAAACCACACACCTATGGGAAGTGAAAATAGAAGATGAAGAGGGCACTTTAATAGCTATTGCAAAAATGACAAATATTATTCTTTCCAAAAGAAAATAATTTTAAGATTTTCAGTTGAATTCAATTTTTAATCACATAAATAAGGCTCTAGAGCAACAAAAACCTTTTGTTTGCTATAGAAAACCAAACGATACTTTATTACATGGTCTGTTTCTAAAAACAAACGCATTATTCTATACTCAAAATTTTACTGAAAGAGGTTTTGTTTTTGCTCCTTTTGATAATTCAAAGGATGCTATTTTATTTCCGTTGAGTGAATTAAATTTTTTTACGGAAAATATAGATTATGAAATGCTTACCTCAATCAAAGAGAGTGAAACTAATTTAGAAAATAGTTTAACTGAGCACAAACATTTAGCTTTAGTAAATAAAGGCCTTGACGTAATACAAAAAACAAATTTAAGGAAAATAGTACTATCAAGAAAAGAGACAATTACAGCAGATTTAGATATTGTATTAGCATTTAAAAAGTTAATTCATTTTTATAAAAATGCGTTTGTATATGTTTGGTTTCATCCTAAAGTAGGGTTGTGGTTAGGAGCAACACCAGAAACACTTTTGAAATCTACCAATCAAAATTTTGAGACCATGTCTTTAGCAGGTACACAATCTTTTGTTGAACACAAAGAAATAATGTGGGGCAATAAAGAATTAGAAGAACAACAGTTGGTCACTAATTTTATAGCAGGACAATTAGAAAATATAACTGATGAAATAAACATTTCTAAAACTCAAAATTTAAGAGCTGGAAATTTGTTACATTTAAAAACAGAAATTTCTGGAAAATTGAAATTAAATTTTAATTTAAAAAATTTAATCAGAGCATTACATCCAACTCCAGCAGTGTGTGGTTTTCCTCGAAATGAAGCGAAAGATTTTATCATAGAAAATGAGAACTATAGTAGAACTTTTTACACGGGGTTTTTGGGAGAATTAAATTTTGATTCTCAAAAAATAAACGAAAAAAATTCACATTTATTTGTTAATCTTAGATGCATGCAAGTCCTAAATAAAGAAGTAACTATTTTTGTTGGAGGGGGTATTACAAAAGATAGCAATGCAAAAAAAGAGTGGCTAGAAACGGTTGCAAAAAGTAAAACAATGAAACGCGTTTTGATGTAAAAAAATTAAACACAAAACGGTATTCTAAAAATACCGTTTTGTGTTTAATACTTTAGACTTTTACAACGAAAACGTTTAACTCATCAAATATCCTCAAAAGAAACATCGGTAAAACTCTCTGAAGTTTTTGTTTCAGATATTTCAATATCGGTTGTTTCTTTCTTATAATCTTTTTGATGACGTTCACTAATAACTTCACTTCCTTTTTCATTAATAATAAAAGAAGTCGCTTTGGTTAACATCTCTTGGAAATCTGCAAAATCTTCTTTGTAAAGATAAATTTTATGCTTTTGGTAGTGGAAATTTCCATCATCGTGAGTAAATTTTTTACTCTCAGTAACTGTTAAATAATAGTCGTCTGCTTTGGTAGCTCTTACGTCAAAAAAATAAGTCCTTCTTCCTGCTCGTAATACCTGAGAAAAGATTTCCTCTTGTTCAACTCTCTCTGCCATGTTTTTTGTAAATGATTGATTGTTATAACAAATCTATAAAATTATTTTATGTAGCCATAAGAAATGCTAATTTTCTTTTTCTAAAAGTTGTTGCTCATAAAGTTTTTTATAATATCCTTCTTCTACAATTAATTGATTGTGTGTTCCTTTTTGAACAATTTCACCTTCGTTTAAAACAATAATTTTGTCAGCGTTTTTTGCAGACGAAACCCTGTGACTTACAATGAATGTGGTTTTGTTTTTTGAAACTCTTTGCAAATTGTTAAGAATCTTCTCTTCAGTTTCCGTATCTACTGCAGACAAACAATCATCAAAAATTAAGATTTTTGGGTCTTTAATTATTGCTCTTGCAATAGCAACTCTTTGTTTTTGTCCGCCAGATAGCGTCACACCTCGTTCCCCTAAAATCGTGTCATATCCATTTGAGAAATCGATAATGTTTTTATGAACGTCAGCATTTTTTGCAGCAAACACAATGTCTTTTTGTGTTGCCTCTTCTTTACCAAATTTAATATTACTTGCAATTGATTCTGAAAATAAAAATGGGTCTTGTGGTACAAATCCTATCTGATTTCTTAGATCATCTAAATTTGTCTCTTTAATATCAATATCATCTAGTAAAACACTTCCACTTTTTGTGTCATATAATCTAGCAATTAGCTCTAAAATTGTAGATTTTCCTGATCCTGTTTTACCTATTATAGCAATTGTTTCTCCAGAATTTACAGAAAAGCTAACGTCTTTAAGCGCAGTTACATTAGTATCATCATACGTAAAGGTAACGTGATTAAAAGTAACATTACCTTTTAATTTTATTGGTGTTTCTGTTAGGTTTTTTATTTCAGGGGTGTGTTTTAAAAATTCATTTATTCTTTCCTGTGAAGCTTCTGCTTGTTGAATGATAGAGGTTACCCATCCAACAATAGCTACAGGCCAAGTTAAATAGTTTACGTACAATAAAAACTCAATTATAGTTCCTATTTTTATTTCATCATTTATGTATTGTTTTCCTCCAATATAAATAACAATAATATTACTTATACCAATCAAAAGAACCATGATCGGGAAAAATAAAGCATTTGCTTTAGTTAGATGAATGTTTTTGTTTTTACTAATGTTTGCAAGTTGATCAAAATCTTTAATTATTAATGGTTCAATTCTATAAGATTTTACCACATTAATACCAGAGAAAAATTCTTGATTAAATGTGGTCAGTTTAGATAAATATTGCTGAACAACGCCTGTTCTTTTGTGTATTACTTTACTTAGTACAAAAACTGAAAATGATAAAATTGGAAAAGGGATTAAAGTGTATAACGTAAGTTTCACATCTATTTGTAACATTTCAGAAAAACAAACTGTAAAAAAGACAACCATGTTTACAGAATACATCACAGCAGGACCAAAGTAGTTTCTTACTTTGGTAACGTCCTCACTTATTCTGTTCATTAAATCCCCAGTTCTATTGTTTTTATAAAAATTTAAAGATAGCCTCTGGTATTGTGTGTAAATTTCATTTTTTAAATCATATTCAACCAAGCGGGAGGTTACGATAATGGTTTGACGCATTAAAAAAGTAAAAAAACCTGAGACTAACGTAAACCCTATAATCCAAAGAATATTTAGTAGTAGTTCTTTTTTTACAACACCGACGTCTGTAATTATTCCCTTTTGGTATTCAGCGACTACATTTAAAGAAGCGCCAACAATACCCGGTACTTTAATAAATAAATATCTGGATACTACAGTAATTAAAATACCTGCTAAAAAACGCCATTTATATTTTAAGAAGTATTTGTTAAGGTATTTTAATTCTTTCAAAAGAGGTGAATTTTTTAAAATTTAAAACTATCATTAAAGCCTAGCTATATATTTATATTTTTTTATTCAATAACTTTTAGTTGAAAAAAAACATGGTGCGAATATACTACATATATATGTTAAAAATTCTTTTAAAACAACGCTTCTAAAATCAAAATAATACTATTTTTGCAACGACCAATAACGTTAATTTATTTTATAAAGTTCATTGTAGTATGATTAATAGAAGACATATAAGAGTTAAGGTAATGCAATCTGTTTATGCAATGTCTCAGTCTAAAAATGATGATCTTGTAAAAGAAGAGAAGTTTTTAAAACATAGCATTTTAAAAATGTTTGATTTGTATGTTTTAAACTTACAAATACTAGTAGAAGTTCAAAAGTTAGCTTCAAAAAAAATAAATCTTTCGAAAAAGAAAATACTTGCTACTAAAGAAGATTTAGCTCCAAACACAAAGTTTATTGACAATAGAGTAATCAATGCAATTGCAGAGAGTGTTAGTGTAGAAAGTTACATTGAAGTAAACGGTCTAAGAAACTGGGAGCTTGACAACGAGTATATAAAAATAATCTTTGACGAATTACAGAAAAGTAATTTTTATAAGAAATATTTAGATACTGAAGAAGATTCTTTTAAAATAGATAAGGCTTTTGTTATTGCTTTTTTTAAAGAAATTATCGCCCCTAATGAAAAATTAGCTGACTACTTTGAAGATAAAATGATTTCATGGGTTGATGACATTCCTTTTGTAAACACGTGGGTTGTTAAATCGTTAAGCAAGCAAAAACCAAACAATTCATTTCTATTAGGAACTTTATATAAAGACAAAGACGATGAAGATTTTGTTTCAAATTTGTTTAAAAAAACAGTTTTAAAGCAAAGAGATTATGAAAATGATATTGAGGCAAAAACCCCAAATTGGGAAAAGGATAGAATAGCAGAAATAGACATGATTTTAATCAAAATGGCATTGACAGAATTTGTTCATTTTGCCTCCATACCAACACGAGTAACTATTAATGAATATATAGAAATTGCAAAAGATTATTCTACTGACAAAAGTAGTTACTTTATAAATGGTGTTTTAGATAGAATTTCTAAAGAATATTTAGATTCTAATAAAATAGTTAAAATAGGGAGGGGGTTACTATAAATCTGTTTCTAGTAATTTATTTAGTATTTTTACAAAAAAAAGTATAATGAAACGATTAGGTATAATATCAATTTTTGTAGTTGGATTAGCATTTACCTCTTGCAATAACAAAGAAGATGCTACAACAAAAATCAATCATAAAAATTTAGAAAAAGCAACAAATAGAGATGCTGAAATTAAAAAGAGTACAACTTCTGTAAAATTCAGTACATCTATTTATGACTTTGGAATCGTAAATGAAGGCGATATCGTAGAAACTACTTTTGAACTTACAAACTCTGGTAAAACAGATTTGGTAATAACAAATGCAAAAGGCTCATGTGGTTGTACGGTACCAACTTGGCCAAAATCACCTATAAAACCTGGAGAAACTGGAAAAATAGACGTTAGATTTAATACATCCGGTAAACCAAATAAACAAAGAAAAACAGTTACTTTAACTACCAATACAGAATCTGGTAGAGAAGTATTAACAATAAAAGGTTCTGTAATTCCAAAATCAAAAAAATAAATGTATTTAATTACTTTTTTACAAGCAACAAGTGGTTCAATAGCAAGCATGTTACCATTCTTAGCAATTATTGCTGTTTTTTACTTTTTTATGATTCGTCCTCAAATGAAAAAACAAAAAAAGGAAAAGGCGTTTCAAAAAGAAATAAAAAAAGGAAGTAAAGTTGTTACTTCAAGTGGTATACACGGTAAAATCATAGAAGTTAATACTACAGACAATACTGTAATAATTGAAACAGGTGCAGGAAAAATAAAATTTGAACGCTCTTCAATTTCAATGGAATTAAGTAAAAAATACTCAGTACCAGAAAAGAAATAAAGAATAGTATATTTTATATAAAGTGAGTTTTATTAATTTAAAACTCACTTTTTTTATTTATAAGTTTTATGTAGCTTGCATAAATAAACACTGTTGTTTTGAAAAAAAATAAAACAATTTCTAAAACTTTTTTCATTTTTATTGCTGTCTCCTTAGGGTTTTGGCTACTAACAACATTATCTAAAACCTACTCCACTTCAATAGCTTTTCCTATAGTTTATCAAAAATTCTCACAAAATAAATTGCTTAAGGAAGCACCAATAAAAAAGCTAAATATTTTTGTAGAGGCTACAGGGTTTAAAATTTTTTCCTGTAAACTTTTAAATAAGCCAATTCATTTAAAAACAAGTAAATTACAAAGAAAATCAAAGGATCTGTATTATTTTCTTCCTAAGAAACAAAAGAAAAATATTACCCAACAATTAACTTCTAAATTGAAAATTGTTGAAATAATAGAAGACACAATATTTTTAAAAATAGGTACTTTAGAAACTAAAAAAATTCCTGTACAACCAAATTTAAAAATTAATTATAAAGTAGGCTATAAATTGTTAGGAGATGTTAATTTACTGCCAGATAGTATATTGGTTTCTGGACCAAAATCAAAACTGAAAACAATTGACAAGGTTCAATTGAAAGAATTAATGTTAACTAACGTTTTCGAAGACTTCAATCAAGCGGTATTGGTAAAATCAGATACTTCTCATAAAAATTTAAAATTTCACACTAAACAAGTTGAAATTTCTGGTAAAGTAGAACAGTTTACAGAACGTAGTTTCGAAGTTCCATTTGAAATTATAAATGTAGCTTTATCCAACAATGATAACTTAACAACATTGACTAAAAAGGTTAGATTAACATTTACAGTAGGATTAACAGAGTTTGAAAATATAACTAAAGAGGATTTTCTAATCGTCTGCGATTATCGTTTGGCTAAAGAAAATAATTTAAATTTTTTGATTCCAAAACTCACAAAGAAACCCAGTCAAATAAACAATTATACAATTACGCCAAATAAAATCGATTTTTTAATAAAAAAAGAATTATGATCATTGGTGTTACAGGCGGTATCGGTAGTGGAAAAACTATTGTTGTAAAATTATTTGAAGAATTTAAAAATGTTGCAGTTTACATAGCAGACATAGAGGCAAAAAAACTTATAAATTCATCTTCAACTATTAAAAAAAAAATCACTAAAGAATTTGGAGAGAAAGCATACACTAAAACTGTAATCAATAATAAATACATTGCACACATTGTATTTAACGATAAAAAAAAGCTATCTGTATTAAATGATATTATTCATCCAGAAGTTAAAAAACATTTTCTGAATTTTGTTAAAAACAATAAAAATAAAGATTATGTTATTTATGAAAGCGCCTTGATTTTTGAAACACAAAGCAATTTGTTTTGTGATAAAATAATATGTGTTACAGCACCTATACAATTAAGAATTGATAGGGTAATTAAGAGAGATAACATTACTAGAGAAGAAGTGCTGAATCGTATATCAAATCAGTTACGTCAAGAAAAAAAAGTATTACAATCTCATTATTACATAAACAACATCGATAAAAAAAACACAAAAAAAAGCGTCAATAAGATTCATAATATTTTAACAAAAAAAAGAGTCTAAATTTTCCTTAATTCAATCATTTTGTTAATTCGTTCTTAAAAACCAAAAATTTTAAGAAATTACTTAAAAAAAATCAAGCATTTTTTTTAGAAAATATTAATTTTACCTTGTATGGGTAAAAAAATGTTTGTTCTCATTGTTGTATTAATGAGCGTTTCTTTAATAGGTATTATTGCAGTTCAAGTGTATTGGATTGATAATACATTAGAAAGTAATAAAGAGCAATTTCGTAATGATGTTGCAAAATCTTTAGGAAGTGCATCTGAAAAAATAAATGATAGAGAAGAAACTGAGTTTGAAAGAAAGATAGAGACCTTATTAATAAATTCTAAAATTACGGCAGACAATGCTGAAATTAAAAACTATCTTTTTCAACAAATAGATACAATAAAAAACGAAAGGTTTACTTTTGGAACAACAATTTTAGAGGAAAATTTTAAAATTCCAACAGATTTTTTAGACAACGATTCTATTATTTTTAAAAGACTTACTGGTAAAAAAGATTTTTTTCAGAGGAAATATATAAAAGGAACTGAAAATCAGTTTTCATTTACAGATCAAAATCGTTTTTCTATTACTGAAAGACTTTCACAATTGGAAAAAGAACAGTTTAAAAATATTTTTAGAGATATAAATAATAGAAAACCGATCAATCAAAGACTAACAAATACTGCACTAACAACTATTTTAAAGAAAGAATTTAGAAAAAATGACATTAACCTAGACTTTAAGTATGGTGTTTATGGTAAAGATAATTTAGCAACAAATCTAAAATCTGGCTATTATACAATTAAAACAAAAAATAGTTTTAGCTACCCATTATTTTATGATACAGATGGAAATGTAGAATACACATTGTATGTTACATTTCCCCAAAAAAACAAACATATTTTAGGAGACCTATCAAGTATTTTATTGCTTTCATTGTTTTTTATATTGATTATCATATTGGCTTTTTCAGGCTCACTATACCAATTGATCCGTCAAAAAAAGATATCAGCAATAAAAACTGATTTTATTAATAATATGACACATGAGTTTAAAACACCAATCGCCACCATAAACTTAGCTTTAGATGCCATTAAAAATCCTAAGATTTTAAATGATAATGAAAAAGTGATGCGTTATGTTAAAATGATTCGTGATGAAAATAAGCGAATGCATTCTCAAGTAGAAAATGTGCTAAGAATTTCAAGACTTGAAAAAAATCAAACAGAAATTGTAAAGGAAGCGGTAGATATGCACGATATCATAGATGACGCTGTAAATCATGTACAATTAATTGTAAATGATAAAAAAGGAACATTAAAAACACATTTAGAAGCAATATCCTCAGATATATCTGGTAACCAGTTCCACTTAATCAATGTTGTTGTTAATATATTGGAAAATGCAATAAAATACTCTGAAGCGCCTCCTGACATAGATGTTTTTACCGAAAGTACCAATAACTATTTTATTGTTAAGGTTAGAGATAAAGGTATTGGAATGAGTAAAAATGTACAAAAACATGTGTTTGATAAATTTTACAGAGAACAAGGAGGAAATGTTCATAATGTAAAAGGCCATGGTTTAGGGTTGGCTTATGTAAAAGAAATTTTAGAAAGTCATCATGGAACAGCTTTTGTAGAAAGCGAGAGAGGTAAAGGAAGCACCTTTACAGTTAAATTACCTTTAATTTAAAATATTAAAATATGGGAAGTAAAAAAATTTTATTAGTAGAAGATGATCCAAATTTTGGAACAGTATTGAAAGATTACTTAGCGCTAAATGATTATAATGTTACTCTTGCAAAAGATGGTATAGAAGGATTAATCATGTTTAAAAACAGTGATTATGATTTGTGTATTTTAGATGTAATGATGCCAAGAAAAGATGGGTTTTCATTAGCAACTGATATCAGAAGTAACAATAAAGAAATTCCAATTATCTTTTTAACCGCAAAAACATTAAAAGAAGATGTCTTAAAAGGCTATTCTGTTGGAGCAGATGACTATTTGAATAAACCCTTTGATTCTGAGGTGTTATTGTATAAAATAAAAGCAATTTTACAAAGAAAAGAAACAGATAAAACTGCTGAATCAGCGGAATTTGAATTCAATATTGGTAACTTCTTCTTCAACTCTAAGTTAAGGCATTTATCTATAGGTGCGGCTGCAGAACCTATTAAACTTTCTCCTAAAGAAAGCAAATTATTACGCATGTTAGCTATTCATAAAAATGATTTAATGCCAAGAGAATTGGCGTTAACTAAAATATGGAGAGATGATAATTACTTTACATCTAGGAGTATGGATGTATATATTGCCAAATTGCGTAAGTATTTAAAACAAGATGAGAATGTTGAAATTTTAAACATCCATGGAGAAGGTTTTCGTTTGGTAGATAAATCTTAAATGGTTAACTTCTCTGTAATTAATAGGACAAAAAAAAATAATCTTTTTTGTCTTAAATTTTTATGAAATGGCTGAACTCATTAAAATTTATAACGAAAATCCAAATCCAAAGGAAATTAAACGAATAGTAGATATTCTAAAATCTGGAGGCTTGGTAATTTATCCTACTGATACAGTTTATGGATTGGGCTGTGATATAATGAATATTAAAGCATTGCAGCGAATAGCTAAGCTTAAAGGTATTAAGATAGAGAAAGCGAAATTTTCTTTTATTTGTAATGATTTAAGTAATCTTTCAGATTATATAAAACAAATTGACACTCCTACCTTTAAAGTTCTTAAAAGAGCGCTACCTGGCCCCTATACATTTATTTTACCAGGGAGTAATAATTTGCCTAAAGTTTTTAAAAAGAGAAAAACAGTAGGTATTAGAATTCCTGATAATAATATCATAAGAAAATTAGTAGAAAAGTTAGGAAATCCTATTGTATCTTCATCGATTAGAGATGATGATGATATTTTAGAGTATACAACAGATCCCGAATTAATTTATGAAAAATGGCTTAATTTAGTTGATGCAGTTATAGATGGGGGTTATGGAGGAAATGAAGCTTCTACAATTATTGATTTAACAAAAAGCTACCCAGAAGTAATTCGAGAAGGCAAAGGGAGTTTAGAGGTTTTATAGAATAATAAATGGAAATTATTTCTTGATTGAAAAAAAAAGCTAAAAAATTAGTAAGTATTCAATTACTTATCTGTGTTTGAGTTATAAAAACCTACTAAGTGTTGGTACTCTAAAACCGATATACAAAGAAAGGAGATTTGTTAAAAGTTTTGACAAAGACAAACAATGTTTAAAAAAAATTAGTTGTCGTTCATATTGAAAACTATAAAGACTTTCTATCAGATGATGAAGCTAATCTTGATAAAATACAATATCATAAAAAAATACTTTAAGGAAATTAGGCCACAAACAATTACAACACAAAGAAAGTTAGCTAAAGAAGAATAGATAAACATTTTGTTATACAGTTTTATATATTTCAAATACCTTAGAAGTGTAGAAGCTTAATCCAACACTTTGTATAACTTTCTACCCAAAACAAAATACTGCCAAACAATACTTACGTGTTTAAAGTAGTGTTGTTTTTTTT
>Ga0209653_1002946_pt1 | contig 11958 bp, 12 predicted proteins | sample SaaInl6LU_22_DNA_FD_184644 | JGI IMG/M metagenome (GOLD analysis project Ga0209653, IMG submission 184644) | Marine microbial communities from expanding oxygen minimum zones in the Saanich Inlet - ESP_116LU_22_DNA (SPAdes) (version 2) | ecosystem: Environmental > Aquatic > Marine > Intertidal... | reverse complement strand
GTTAGCGTGAATGAGATGGGCTATGGTTTCGGTATCGGTGTCTGTGACGAATGAATAGCCGGCTTTCTTGAGTTCGACACGGAGCGCTTCGTAGTTTTCGATTATGCCATTGTGCACCAGCGCAATATCAGAGCCGGACATATGCGGGTGCGCATTGGCAACGCTCGGCTTACCGTGGGTTGCCCAGCGGGTGTGGGCGATACCGAGTCTGCCGCTCGCTTTAGCGTTGGCTTTGGCAGCGGCGGTGACGAGTTTGTTAACCTTGCCGACTGTCTTGATCGTATTGATTGTCGTTGCACGTGAGTCAGACGTCGGCGAGATGAAAGCAAGCCCCGCAGAATCGTATCCCCTGTATTCGAGCCGCTTGAGACCCTCTAAGAGAATCTCTCTAACCTCTCGTTCGGCGATAGCCCCTACGATCCCACACATACCTTGGCCTCTGCTTTTCTATTCTATTTTTTTACGGGCCGTTTCCAGCCGGCGACGTTGCGCTGCTTCGCTCGACCGACAGCGAGGTTGTCGCTAGGTACGGCGCGATTAATTACCGAGCCTGCAGCAACGAAGACACCATTTTCGAGCTCGACCGGTGCGACGAGAACACTGTTGGAGCCGACAAAAACATCGTCGCCTAAGGTGGTGGTGTGTTTGTTCACGCCGTCATAGTTACAAAATATCGTACCCGCACCGATATTAACGCCCGTACCTAGCTCTGCGTCGCCAATGTAGGCTAGATGATTGGCCTTACTGCCTTCGCCCATGACGGTTTTTTTGGTTTCGACAAAGTTTCCTACTTTGACCTTATCCGCAAGCACCGTGCCTGGTCGCAGACGAGCGTAGGGCCCTATGGTTGCTGCGTTTCCGATGACTGCACCGTCGATAATCGTACCCGGCAGCAGGGTCACATCGTCACCTAATGTCGCATCTTTAATGAGACAGTTTGCACCAATAGAGACATTGTTACCCAGTTTTATTTGCCCCTCGAGCACTACGTTCACGTCGATCGTAAGATCTCGCCCGTAGCTGATGTCGCCTCGAATATCCACACGGGTTGGGTCCATCACGGTCACACCCGTTGCGAGCAGCGCCTGCGCCTGAATCATCTGGAAATGGCGCTCGAGCATACACAGTTGTAGCTTGTCGTTTACGCCCTGCACTTCGTATTCGTCACCGGTGGTCAGTGACTCCACGCTGTGACCGTCTGCAACCGCCATCGCGATAATATCGGTGAGATAGTATTCGCCCTGCGCGTTGTCATTGCTTAGACGAGTCAGCCAATCCTTTAACTCGATGGCAGAGGCAACGAGGATGCCGCTGTTTACCTCGTTTATGCCTCTCTGCTGCTCTGATGCATCGCGCTCCTCGACTATGGCGCGTAGTTGGTGGTCCTCGTCTCTGATTATCCGACCCAGACCTTCGGGAGTTTGCGTAAAGAGTGTCAGCACTGCTAACGGCGCACTCGTGCTCGTATCAATAAGCTCTTGAAGCGTGTCTTTGCTCACGAGCGGCACATCGCCGTATAAAACGAGTACTCGGTCCTCAACGCTGCGTGCAGGAATGTTGGGCATTGCCTGTTGTACCGCGTGCCCGGTACCAAGCTGATTTTCTTGGCTTACGAAATTTAGGTCGCTGCCTTTTATGCCTTCGTAGCTAACATAGCCTTCGTGAGAGTCGCCGCTTAAAAAGTGTTGTTTGATCGCCTCGGCGCCGTGGCCGACAACGAGGTGGATGTGCTCAGTGCCAAGCGAAGATGCACAGTCGACGACATGCTCGATCATTGGCTTGCCCGCGACCTTATGCATTACCTTAGGAAGATTAGAATTCATTCGCGTGCCTTTGCCGGCGGCTAGAATTACTACATCGAGTCTCATAGGCTTCTCACTGTGTTTAACTGGTAACTATCGAAGGTTATCGGCTGGATTGCTTAGTTCGACTGCAGTAATTTTGCCGCGGTACAACGAAAAAGGGCAGCTTACGCTACCCTTTTTGTCTGTCGAATGTCGCTTTCGATTGTCTCTTTGATGTTGGCGATGCCATAAGAGCGTCTGCGTTAGCGTTTGTGCTGACGGATCGCTCGTAGCTGCGCGGCCGCCTCTGCAATGCGTGCCGCAGCGGCGCCATAATCAAAGTCAGCATGGCGATCGGCAATCGCTTGCTCTGCGTCTTCTATCGCCTTTGCTGCAGCTGCTTCGTCGAGATCATCTGCACGCTCAGCTGTATCAGCCAATAGCGTCGTAACACCGGGCTGTACCTCTAAGAACCCGCCAGAGACATAGAAAATCTCTTCGGCACCGCCTTCCATCGTGAGCTTTACCGGACCCGGGATGAGCTGCGTTAACAACGCGGCGTGACCGGGCACGATACCGAGGTCGCCGAGCACGCCTGTTGCCACGATCATCTCGACGGAACCGGAGAAGATGCTCTTCTCGGCACTAACGATATCGCAGTGTAGGGTTGTGGCCATAGTGGTCTGCTCTCTTTATCTGTTGAGCTTATTTATTAAGCTTCGCTGCTTTCTCGACTGCTTCTTCGATCGTGCCAACCATGCTGAAAGCCTGCTCTGGGAGGTGATCGTATTCGCCGGCGAGGATGCCTTTAAATCCTTCGATCGTGTCTTTGAGCGACACGTACTTACCCGGAACGTTAGTGAAGATCTCAGCAACCGTAAAGGGCTGTGACAAGAACTGGCTGATGCGACGCGCGCGTCCAACGGTCTGACGGTCTTCGTCCGAAAGCTCATCCATACCGAGAATCGCGATGATGTCTTTGAGCTCTTTATAGCGCTGGAGTACTGTCTGTACGCCACGCGCCACTTCGTAGTGCTCAGATCCGATAACCAATGGATCTAGCTGACGCGAATTCGAGTCAAGTGGGTCTACCGCAGGGTAGATACCAAGTGAGGCGATGTCACGTGACAGTACAACCGTCGCGTCAAGGTGGGCGAAGGTCGTTGCCGGTGACGGGTCAGTCAAGTCATCCGCAGGGACGTATACCGCCTGAATCGATGTAATTGAACCATCCTTCGTAGACGTAATTCGCTCTTGTAGCGCACCCATTTCTTCGGCGAGAGTTGGCTGATAGCCCACCGCCGATGGCATACGGCCGAGGAGTGCCGATACTTCCGTTCCGGCGAGTGTGTAACGGTAGATGTTGTCAACAAACAGCAGTACGTCGCGGCCTTCGTCGCGGAACTGCTCAGCCATCGTGAGGCCAGTTAGGGCAACGCGCAAACGGTTACCGGGTGGCTCGTTCATCTGACCGTAAACCATCGATACCTTAGACTCACCTTCGAGGTCGATTACGCCCGATTCCTGCATTTCGTGGTAGAAGTCGTTACCTTCACGAGTACGCTCACCCACACCTGCGAACACCGACAGACCGCCACGAGCGGTTGCGATGTTGTTAATGAGCTCCATCATGTTCACTGTCTTACCTACACCCGCGCCGCCGAGTAGGCCGACTTTACCGCCCTTAGCGAACGGACAGATGAGGTCGATAACTTTAATACCTGTTTCGAGGATTTCGTTGTTCGCCGAAAGCTCTTCGTAGGTTGGTGCCTTGCGGTGAATAGGCATTTGCACCTTAGCGCCAATGTCGCCGCGCTCGTCGATCGGACGTCCGAGTACGTCAACGATACGGCCAAGCGTTTCTTGACCAACAGGTACAGTAACCGGAGCGCCTGTATCTTCAACGTTGAGCCCGCGGCGCAGACCTTCGGTGCTACCGAGAGCAATCGTGCGAACGATGCCGTCGCCGAGTTGCTGCTGCACTTCGAGTGTAATTTCGGTATCAATAACCTTGAGGGCATCATAGACCGCAGGCACGCTGTCGCGCGCAAACTCGACGTCAATAACAGCTCCAATAATCTGTACGATTCGACCGCTACTCATGTTCGGTTCCTCTATATCCTAAGCACTAAATTCTATTTAAATTAATAATCAGTTCGCATTGCCGTTAAACAGCTGATGCACCACCGACGATCTCTGAGAGTTCTTGTGTAATCGCCGCTTGGCGCGCTTTGTTATAAACGAGCTGCAAGTTGTCGATGAGATCGCCTGCGTTATCGGTAGCGTTCTTCATTGCGATCATTCGAGCAGCCTGTTCGCAGGCGTTGTTTTCAACAACCGCCTGATAAACCTGCGACTCGATGTAACGATCTAGAAGGCCATCGAGTAGCTCTTGAGCGTCCGGCTCGTAGAGGTAATCCCAATGTCCCTTTAGTTCGTCTTCGTCCGAGGGTTCCAGTGGCAGCAGCTGCTGCACTGTGGGCTTCTGTGTCATTGTGTTAACAAATTCGTTGCTCACAACAAACACCTGATCCAATTCCCTGTTTTCGAACTTATCCAACATGACTTTGACGACGCCGACGATGTCAGCAGCCTCAGGCTTCTCGCCCATGTCGCGAACCGAGGCAAGCACATTGCCGCCAAAGTTCTTAAAAAAGCTCATCGACTTGGCGCCGATAGCGCAAACATCTACCTCGATGCCCGCATCACGGTTTGCCTTCATCGCTGCGACAGTTGCCTTAAACAAATTGGTGTTTAAGCCGCCACAGAGGCCACGGTCCGTAGACACAACGATATAGCCGACGCGCTTAACTGCTCGCGTGTCGAAAAATACGTGGTGGTATTCGGGCGTCGCGTGCGCAATATGGCCGATAACCGCGCGGATGCGCTGAGCGTAAGGCTTGCCCAGTTCCATGCGATCTTGTGCCTTGCGCATTTTACTAGCGGCGACCATTTCCATCGCGCTAGTGATTTTCTGAGTGTTTTTAATACTCGAAATCTGCGTTCGTATTTCTTTTCCGACAGCCATTGCTCAGTTGCTTCTCTTAGTTGTAAGTGAGTGCATCGCTCGAGTCAGTTAACAACTCGAGCACCGCAGGGCTTACCAAGTTTGAGTCGACTTGAACTTATCCAAGGCGGCTTTGAACTTAGACTCGAAGTCGTCGTTCCAGTCGCCCGTCTCATTGATGCTCGCCATCAACGCAGCCTCTTCGCTGTTCATGTAAGACAGAAGCGACGCTTCAAAATCCAACACCTTATTCAGCGCGATGTCTTTCAGGTAACCATTGTTAGCCGCGTAAATTACTACGCCCATTTCGGCAACCGACAGCGGTGAGTACTGCTTCTGCTTCATGAGTTCGGTGACGCGCTGGCCGTGTTCTAGCTGCGCACGTGTCGCCTCATCGAGGTCGGACGCAAACTGTGCGAAAGCGGCGAGTTCACGGTACTGCGCGAGCGCGATACGAATACCGCCGCCGAGCTTCTTAATGATTTTAGTTTGTGCCGCACCACCTACACGTGAAACCGAGATACCTGGGTTCATCGCGGGGCGGATGCCTGAGTTGAAGAGGTCGGTTTCAAGGAATATCTGACCGTCGGTAATCGAAATCACGTTTGTCGGAACGAACGCCGATACGTCACCCGCCTGCGTCTCAATGATCGGCAATGCGGTGAGTGATCCGGTCTTGCCCTTTACTTCGCCCTTTGTAAACGCTTCTACGTAATCTGCGCTCACGCGTGATGCGCGCTCGAGCAGACGTGAGTGCAAGTAGAATACGTCACCTGGGTAGGCTTCACGACCCGGTGGACGACGCAGCAAGAGTGAAATCTGACGGTAGGCTACCGCTTGCTTAGACAGGTCATCGTAAACGATAAGGGCGTCTTCACCGCGGTCACGGTAGTATTCACCCATCGTACAACCCGCATAAGGCGCAATGAACTGCATGGACGCGGGGTCTGACGCGGTTGCGGCAACGATGATTGTGTATTCTAGTGCGCCGTGTTCTTCGAGTTTCTTCACAACGTTGGCAACTGACGAGGCTTTCTGGCCGACAGCCACGTAGACACACTTAATGCCTTTGCCTTTTTGGTTGATGATCGTATCGATCGCAACCGCTGTCTTTCCAACCTGACGGTCGCCGATGATTAGCTCGCGCTGACCGCGGCCAACTGGAGTCATGGAGTCGATAGACTTAAGACCGGTCTGAATGGGCTGGTCGACCGACTTACGTGCGATTACACCCGGTGCAATCTTTTCAACAGGAGCGGTAAGCTTCGCTTCGACAGGACCCTTACCATCGATTGGCTTACCGAGTGCATCGACGACGCGGCCTTCGAGCTCGGGGCCTACTGGAACCTCTAGAATGCGCTGGGTGCAGCGGCAGGTTTGACCTTCGGCCAGCGACAGGTAGTCGCCCAAAACCACGGCGCCCACTGAGTCGCGCTCAAGGTTTAGTGCCATCCCGTAGATGCCGCCTTCGAACTCGATCATCTCACCGTACATCACGTCGGCGAGACCATGGATGCGGATAATACCGTCGGATACGCTAACGATCGTGCCTTCGTTCTTCGATTGAACCGAGACGTCGAGGTTGTCGATGCGCTGCTTAATAATTTCGCTGATTTCTGAGGGATTCAGTTCTTGCATGCTTATATCCTAGATCCTGACGTGTTCAGGAATTTATTGATTCGGCTAGTTTCTTGAGTTTGCCTCGCACCGAGCTATCGATCACGGTATCACCGGCGCGAATAATCGCACCACCGATCAAGCTTGGGTCAACGTTGGCAACCAGTTTCACTTCACGGTTAAGGCTCTTCGTAAGCGCGGCGGCGAGCGCGTCCACTGTCGCGTCGTTCACCTCAAAGGCGGTAGTGACCATCGCGTCTACCGACTTCTCTTGCTGTGCTCGGAGCACTTCGAATAACTCAACTATCTCGGCGACCAATGTTAAGCGACCGTGATAGGCGAGCACTTTAACTACATTCTGAGCCGCAGGCGTTAGGGCCTCACCGAAAAGTCCAATGAGCTTTTCTGCTTGTTCTTCGGCGGTAATTACCGGTGAAGAAAGGAGCGTGGCAACTCGCGCGTCTTTGCAGACTAGGGCTATTTGGCGCAGCATCTGCGACCAGCCCGCGAGGTCATTGCTCTCTACTGCGACTTGAAACACAGCCTTCGCGTAGGGCCGTGCGAGAGTTATTGGTTCTGCCATGTGTGAAACCTGGTTTTTAACCTAGTTGCACCGGAGGGATTTCCCTCGCGGCGTTCGCTGCAGGCGCTTGTTGGCGCGAGCGTTCGTCTGTTTTAGCCTCGCTCTTGCCGCTACGCGGCGAGAGGCTCGACAGCGTTGTTAGAGCTCAGCCGCAAGGCCTTTGAGTAGCTCTTCGTTAGCCGCTTGATCGATAGATCTTTGCAAGATCTTCTCGGCGCCGGCTATCGCGATAGTAGCGACCTGCTCACGCAGTGCCTCTTTCGCTCGGTTAGCTTGCTGTTCGATCTCTGCGTTAGCTGCCGCAATCAAACGCTCGCCTTCGGCGCGTGCCTGATCCTTCGCTTCTTCTACAATCTGGTTAGCGCGACGCTTCGCTTGATCGACGATCTCAGCGGCTTCTCGCTTCGCGATTTCCTTGTCCTCACCAGCCTTAGCTTGTGCGGCAGCAAGATCAAGTTGCGCGCGCTCTGCAGCTTCGAGTCCGTCGATAATTTTCTTACGACGCTCCTCGAGCACAGCGACCAAAGGCGGCCAAACCACCTTCATGCAGAAGTAGGCAAAGAGTGCGAATGCAATGCTTTGGCCAAGTACTGTTGCGTTTAAATTCATGCTTTCTCTCCTGTCTGGTTGGGGTTACCCCTACCGAGCTGCAGTTAATTAACCGAGGAAAGGATTAGCGAAGATGAACAGGAACGCGATACCAACACCGATGATGGAGATTACGTCCACGAACGCCGCAACGAGGAAGAACTGTGTTTGTAGCTTAGGGGCGAGCTCTGGTTGACGAGCCGAACCTTCGATCAACTTGCCGCCTAGGCTGCCGAACGCTACCGCGGTGCCAGCACCACAGATACCGAAGATAATTGCTGCCGCGAGTAGAGTCATTGCTTCAATGGTCATGTTTGTCTCCAAGTTTTACTTTCTTGTGGAACCTTCTGGCTCCGGGTTTCAGTGGTTTGGGTCTTACTTTTTTAGTGATCAACCTGATGCGCTTGGTTCAGATACACGATCGTGAGCATCATAAACAGGTATGCCTGCAGTGTGATGACCAAGATGTGGAACACAGCCCATGCAAAATGCAGGGGAAGCTGATACCAACCGAGAAGGGCGATTACTAAGAAAATCACCTCGCCGGCAAACATGTTGCCGTAGAGTCGCAGCGCGAGTGACACAGGCTTGGCAAAAAAGCCTGGCAGTTCGAGCAGCAAGTTAAGCGGCGCTAAATACCACTTAGGGAAGGGGTGCATTAAGAAGTCGTTGGCGAAGCCAAGGGGGCCTTTCATCTTCAGGCTGTAGTAGATGACCATGATGAAAACAGCGGTCGCGAAGCCCAGCGTGATGTTAATGTCTGTGGTCGGCACCGCTTTGAAGTAAAGGTGCGAATCGCCCGCAACGGTTTGCGCGAACAGTGGTATCCAGTCGACGGGGACTAAGTCCATCGCGTTCATTAGGAAGATCCAGCTGAAGGTCGTGAGTGCCAGCGGTGCAACGAACTTGTTTTTGGCATGGAAAGCGCCTTCAACGCTTTCGATAACGAATTCGATAATCATCTCGACGAAGTTTTGCACGCCTCCAGGTACGCCGGAAGTAACCTTGCGAGAGACGAAATAGTAGAAACCCATAAACAGCACACCAAGAATCATGGAGATCAGCATGGTGTCGACGTTTATCGCCCAGAATCCCATCTGTGCCGCTTCTTCGGGTGTGTGCGCGAAGCCCCAATGGCCATCTAATTTGCCATAGGTAAGAAAGCCAAGGTGGTGAGATACATACTCGGTGCCGCTCGCGTAGAGGACGTCGCCGTTTGCTTCAGCCATAAGTCAGTCTTCTGTCAGTGTTCGTCGAATGTGTTGTTAGTGCTTTCGTCTTATTTTTACTGTCTATGCTTTGTTAGCCGATAGGCGCCGTAGATACCCGCGCTGTGGACGACTAGAAATCCTGCAAAAACCCAAAGCGGAGCAAGTGGCTCAACACTTGCGAAGGTCAGTGCAAACCCCGCGGCTATCAGACCCAGTTTGATGGCCTCTCCTTTAAACACCGAGGCGATCATTTTTTCCGTTTCGCTCGCTCCGCGGTGCTGAAACGTCTTGTACGCAAAATAGGCGCCGGGTATCGCACTTATTAACCCGCCCAAGAAGGCAGAGTAGGCGACTACGCCTTTATCTTCGCCCGCTATAGCCCCTACCAGTGCTGCAAAAACTGCGGCGGCGGTAAACTGTAGAACAATCACTCGGGTAAAAGGTGGTGGCTTAATCGTCGTCACAGCCATTCTCTCCACTCTTTAAGCCTTAAGCTTAAGCCTTTAGCTTTAAGCGCTTTTCTCTCTCAATCTTCCTTCTCTTATATTGAAATTCTATTTTTCTGCGAATTAAATTCGCGAAACAGACCCGAAAGAGAGATGTTTAGGGCGAGATTCGGCCGAGTTAAAGCAAAACCAAGGCGCGCATTATAGGGAGATTAGGCACGCCAAGCAACTAGTCTAGGGGGCGACACTCCCCTCAATTGGGCCATACAGGTTTAATAAATGACAAGAATTTGTCATTTAATATGTGCAATGATTCCGTCCAGCTCATCTAAACTATTGTATTTTAGTACTAATTTTCCCGACCCTTTGGCAGTATGCTGGACTATCACCTTTGCGCCTATTTTCTCGGCGAGTGTTTGTTCCAGTAAGCGAATATCGGGGCTGGTCGGCGTTGCCGGTTTTTTACTAGGCCCCGAGAGTAGGCGTCTCACTAACGCCTCGGTCTGTCGCACCGAGAGGCCTCCGCCGACTACGCTGCGCGCTGCGTGGGTTTGCTGCTCGGCAGGAAGTGCCAGTAGGGCGCGCGCGTGACCCATTTCGATATCGCCTCTCTCTAACATCACCCGCGCATCTAGGCTGAGGTTGATGAGCCGCATCAGATTGGTTACCGTGGCTCGGGATTTACCAACGGCGTCGGCAACTTGCTGCTGAGTCAGTTCGAATTCGTCCTGCAGCCGTTTTAGCGCAACCGCCTCTTCGATAGGGTTTAGATTCTCGCGCTGAATATTCTCGATAAGCGACATAGCAATTGCTGCATCGTCGGCCACGGGTTTTATAATGGCCGGAATCGAATCCAAACCAGCGAGCTGTGTTGCGCGCCAGCGGCGCTCTCCAGCGATAATTTCGTAACGATCTGCAGATATCGGTCGAATGACAATCGGCTGCATTACGCCTTGCTGTTTTATAGACGCAGCGAGTTCGGTGAGGGCTTCTTCATGCATATCCATGCGCGGTTGGTATTTTCCCCGCTGAATGAGATCAACAGGGATATGCCGCAGCTCGCCATCGCGCGCCGCTTTTTCTGGCTGCAATGACGACTCAGACTTTTCAAGGTCTCCGGCTTTCGCAGCGTCAGCAGACCCTGAGACTGGTTTTGTCTTTTTTCCTGCGGAAAGGAGAAAATCCAATCCCTTACCCATTCTTTTGCCTTCTGCCATTCTCGTCTCTTCTACTTATGTTTTTATCTTTTTTAGGATGCGCTCACGCTGTCGTCTGCTGCGCTTTCGCTACTTGAAACACTCGCCGCGCTTGCTTGATCGCTACGGCGAAGTATTTCACCTGCGAGCGCGAGATAAGACACCGCTCCTCTAGAACTTCTGTCATATTTTAAAACAGGTAGTCCAAAACTGGGAGCCTCGGCGAGTCTTACATTTCTTGGCACCACAGTGCGGTAAACGGCGTCGCCGAAGTGTTTAAACAGCTGGCGGTTCACCTCGATTGTCAATCTGTTCCTCGGATCGTACATTGTACGAATAATACCCTCGATATGCAGTGAAGGATTGAGGTGCTCGCGAATTGTATCAACCGTATCGATCAGCGCCGCCAAGCCCTCTAAGGCATAGTATTCACACTGCATAGGGATAATGACCCCCTCGGCTGCAACCAACGCATTAATCGTTAGCATGTTAAGCGAAGGAGGGCAGTCGATAATCATATAGTCGTAGGTGTGACGAATCGAGTCGAGAATCTCTTTGAGCTTATACTCCCGATCTTCCATGCCAAAAAGCTGCGCTTCTGCTGCGACAAGATCACCATTAGAGGGTAGAAGATCGTAGCCAGCCTCCTCTGCCCGAGTGAGCACCTGATCGACATTTGCCTCGCCAACAATAGCGTCGTAGAGCGAGAGCTCAAGGGAAGATTTATCGATACCGCTGCCCATCGTCGCATTGCCCTGTGGATCGAGATCGACGAGTAAGACAGTGTTTCGGGTAGCTGATAAGGAAGCAGCAAGGTTTACAGAGGTGGTTGTTTTGCCCACTCCGCCCTTTTGGTTCGCTATCGCGAAAATCTTTGCCACTCTTATCACTCCTAGGCTTTTACTAATTTAGATGCTCTTTTCAAATTGCTCTTATCGAATAAATCTTTTTAACCTTTTCTTCCCAATCACGCTTCACTGCCGATAAGAACCAGATGACGCTTTGACTCGATACCGGGAATGAGTAGCTCGGTAATACGCTTTACAATAAAGGCGTCAGAAGCAGTTTTGTTTGCTGTATTAAACTGTTCGAGCTCTGCTATTTCTTCATGAGGATAAACCCCTTTCATGGCAAGCAGCTGCGTCCCTTGCATCAGAGGTGTCTCGCTCATCTTCACTATCGAGGTTAGGCTAGAGAATGCACGACAAGTGATAAGTGAAAACTCCTTGGAGCATTCCTCAAAGTACTCGTCAACACGTGCATTGACCACTTCAACGTTCTCAAGTTCGAGCGCAACTTTCACCTGAAAGAGGAACCGCGTTTTCTTGCCATTACTGTCGAGAAGAACAAAGTTTTTATCCGGGTTGGCGATAGCCAACGGGATCCCTGGAAGCCCGGCACCCGAACCTATATCCAAGATCTGAGTACCTTCTAGATAGGGCGAGACGGCTAAACTATCGAGCAGATGCAGTGGCACCATTTCATGAATAGACGTAATTCCAGAGAGATTAAACCGTTTATTCCAT
>Ga0209653_1002945_pt1 | contig 11960 bp, 10 predicted proteins | sample SaaInl6LU_22_DNA_FD_184644 | JGI IMG/M metagenome (GOLD analysis project Ga0209653, IMG submission 184644) | Marine microbial communities from expanding oxygen minimum zones in the Saanich Inlet - ESP_116LU_22_DNA (SPAdes) (version 2) | ecosystem: Environmental > Aquatic > Marine > Intertidal... | reverse complement strand
TCTCATTCACAATATTCATCCTCAACCTCTCCCATTTCTTTTTATCAAAGGGTACAACCGAAATTGAGTCGGCCAAATAATGATGATGCGCTTTGCTGTTTGCGTATTGATTGTGGTAATTGATTTCCTCGAGGTACTCATCCACATCAAATTCTTCTTGCCCAAAACCTAATTGGCTCCAACTAAGTAAGAACCAACACACCCAACCGATATGAACAAGGATTTTCTTCATCAATTCGTTTCAAAATGTTTGTTTCCAGTTCCAAAACTCTTTAGTCTTTCTTTCAATCCAATGGCGTTCTGTTTGTCATAAATACTTACATATTGAAAACTAACAGCTGCGACAATTAAAGGCAACAGCAGCTGAGTAATAAGCAGAATAAAAAATGCCGAAATAAAATTTTTGATTGTTAAAAAATCATCAAAAACAGTAAGAGTATGCCAATCAATTAGCTCATCTATCACGAGGGTTTTTAGGTCCAATCCTGGGGCAAAAGGATTGTAATAACTCCAAGAAAAAACATAAGTCAGAACCGAAATTAAAGCAAATGTAACGAGCGTTCCTCCAAAATCTTTGGAACCATACCGCACTCCTCTAACAAGAGCCGATTGAAAAGATGATTCGCCCGAAACTACCGGATAAAAAAGCAAAACAAAAAAGGGAGAAGCTATTAAAACGAATAAGTAGAATCCTGGAGGCACAACAAACATGACACCCATAAAAAACAAAACCAACGGCACCGATCTCAACAAAAATGGCCAAATCTCAGTAATCCATGATTTCAAATAGCTTTGATTTTGCGCCTTGTTTATTCGACTCAAGCAATGTATTACGGTCGCAATATTTATAGAGAAAAACAGAGTGTTTGCCACAAAAGAAGTCCAGGAAAAATGAATAGAATTTCCAAAAACCAACTCGAATAATTCGCCTGGCTCGAGGTAATAATCGGAATAAGGAGACACGGAAAAGAGCGCGAACAAATACACCAAAAAAAGCGGTACTATTACGACAAAAATCACGGTGGTAATTCGTTTCAGGTAGAGTTTATAGAACCGGAACGTATCGTAAAAAACATGGCTCATGGTTCTTATCAAGTATAACTTTAATTCTCTGGACTCGATATGAGTTGGTTTCTCTTCAATCCTTTGGTCATCGGCAAATTTTCGGCCCAACCGAAAAGGATAGATCACAAAATATCCCAGAATAAAAACTAATGAAGACAAGATAATCAACCACTTTATCAAATCTGGCATTTCGGTGTGCCGTGTAACATACCCTTCCAGAAAACCCGCTACCACAAACAAAGGAACAGTTCCCAACAGGATATTTATTCCTCTTTTGGCATGAATTTGTAAAGATTGAGTTCGAGTAAGTGTTCCAGGAAATAACAATCCATTTCCCATTACAATACCGGCAGCACCCGCAATAACGATGGCAGATATCTCCAAAGTTCCGTGAATCCAAATAACCAAAAAGGAGGTGAGAAGTAAACCTTTGAGGTAGAAAAAATACTGAAAAGCGCCCAACATAAAGCCATTACTCACCAATAAAAAAGCGGAACCCACAGAAAAGAAAATACCCATGATGAAAACCAAAAAAGCTACTCGAATATTATTGATGGTAATTTGCAAAAACATATCTCCCTCGTTCATTTGCTTGTACACTGCCATTGGATCACCTTTATTGATATTGTCGATAGTCATATCCACGTAGTAATCGCCCAAAATAATTCTCGAAAAATCTGGATCGATGTAGGAAGAAACAGCACCAACAAGCACTGCAATAAAAAAGAACAAAAAAGAAGTGAGAAAAGCCTTCCTGCTTCGGTACATTTCTAGGGGTAAATTCTTTTTCCAAAACAAAACAAAAGTTTTCAGGAAACCGCTTTTGGATTTTGAAAAAGAAAGAAATACTTTTTGGGCCAAGTAGTTAAGGTACACTCTCACCGATCTTTTTGGGTAAAAAGTTTTGGCGTAGGAAAGGTCCTCCGTAATCTCCACGAATAACTCGCTTAATTTGTCTGGGTCTTTTGATTTATTTAGAGAAAGTTTCTCGAACTCTTGCCACTTCTTCTTGTTTTTTTCTATAAAATCTGTTTCCTTCATGTGTGGCTAAAGTTTCACGCTCGATTGAGTGATTAAATGTAGGGAATTTAAGTGAAAGTTGGTTCATCCAAAAGACAAATTTCCGGTAAGATTTGCCATTTATTTTAAACATTGAACAAAAACAACCAGGAAATCAAAGTTTATGAACAAATACTTGTGTAAACTGAGAAGTTATATTTATATTTGCACTCTTAAAACAGAAAAGGTAACAATATTATACTATGAATTTAGATAAAGAAATTAAAAAAGAAGCGTTTAAAACATACGGAGGTTCTGAGAAAAATACAGGTTCTTCAGCTGCACAAGTTGCTCTTTTTACTGAAAAGATTAAAAACCTAACGGAATATCTTAAAACGAATCGTAAAGATTACAACACACAAAGATCATTGGTAATCATGGTAGGAAAAAGAAAAAAGCACTTGAGATACATAAGAAACAAAGATATTGTAGCTTACAGAGAGTTAATCGCTAAAGTAGGAATTAGAGACACATTCAAATAAGAATGATTCTCAATTCTAAAGCGACAACAGCATAAAGAATTTTAAATAAGGCAACCCTTAACGGTTGCCTTATTTGCTATATAGACAATTTGCATTAAAGAAAAAAAAATGACCACAGGGGTCAAAATGTAAGAAGAGACATTTTTTTCAACTCTTCTTATTTGTACGAAACGGAAAAAAAATAAAAAAAAACGTAACAATGAACATTATTACAAAAAAGATGAATCTGCCTGACGGTAGAGAAATTACAGTTCAAACTGGAAAACTAGCGAAGCAATCAGACGGAGCAGTAGAGGTGAGAATAGGAAACACGGTATTATTGGCAACAGCTGTCTCTGCAAAAGAAGCAAAAGATGGAGTTGACTTTATGCCATTGACAATTGACTACAGAGAGAAGTACGCTGCAGCTGGAAAATTCCCTGGAGGGTTTTTCAAAAGAGAAGCAAGACCTTCTGAATACGAAATATTGACAATGAGATTGGTGGACAGAGCCCTTCGTCCGCTTTTCCCAGAAGATTATCACGCTGATACGCAGGTGATGATTCAATTGCTATCAGCTGATGAAAACATGGCTGATTCATTTGCATGTTTGGCAGCTTCTGCTGCATTGGCTTGTTCTGACATTCCTTTTGAAACTCCAGTTTCTGAGGTGAGAATTTCAAGAGTAAATGGAGAATTCGTAATAAACCCAACTTATGAGCAAAACGAAATTGCTGACATAGACATGGTAATTGCTGGAACAAAAGACAGCATTATGATGGTAGAAGGTGAAATGAAAGAAATTTCAGAAGCTGAAATGATTGACGCTATCAAAACCGCCCATGAGGTAATCAAAGAGCAATGTGCAATCATGGCAGAGTTCACCAAAGAATTAGGCAAAGAAACAAAAAGAGAGTATTCTCACGAAACTCATGATGCTGCGGTTGAAGCAAAGATAAAAGCATTTGTGAACGACAAATGTGAAGCAATCGCAAGAGAAGGTCATGCTGACAAAGAATTGAGAGGACAGCTATTTGGAGCGGTAAAGGAAGAATACATTGCATCCTTAAGCGAAGAAGAATTAGAAGCTGAAAAGCCTTTTATTGGAATTTATTTCAAAAAAGCACAAAAAGCAGCAGTAAGAAATGTAATCTTGAACGAAAAGAAAAGATTGGATGGAAGACAGACAACAGAAATCAGACCAATCTGGAGTGAAGTAAACTACTTACCATCTTGTCACGGTTCGGCAGTATTTACAAGAGGAGAAACTCAATCACTTACTACACTTACATTGGGTGGTAAAAAAGATGAGCAAAAATTTGACGGAGCTGTAGAGGAAAAAACTCAAAACTTTACTCTTCACTACAACTTCCCACCTTTCTCAACAGGAGAAGCAAGACCATTGAGAGGAACATCAAGAAGAGAAGTTGGTCACGGAAACTTAGCTCAAAGAGCTTTGAAACAAGTTATTCCAACTGATCCAAACGTAAACCCATACACAATTAGATTGGTATCAGAGATTCTAGAATCTAACGGTTCTTCTTCAATGGCGTCTGTTTGTGCAGGTTCTCTTGCCTTGATGGATGGTGGTATTAAAATTTCGAACCCAGTATCTGGAATCGCAATGGGACTTATCATGGATGAAAATGGGAAGTACGCAGTATTATCTGATATATTAGGAGATGAAGATCACTTGGGTGATATGGATTTTAAAGTTACAGGAACCGAAAATGGAATTACGGCTTGCCAGATGGACATTAAGGTAAAAGGACTTTCATACGAAGTATTGACGGAAGCATTGAACCAAGCAAAAAACGGAAGAGCTCACATCTTGGGAGAAATGATGAAAACAATCTCTACTCCTAACGAAGATTACAAAGAACACACTCCAAGAATTAAGAGTTTGATAATTCCTGCAGATAAAATTGGAGCTGTAATTGGTTCGGGTGGTAAAGTAATTCAAGAATTACAAGCTGAAACTAACTCAGAAATTAGTATCGATGAAAACCCAGATGGAGAGACTGCAACGGTATCAGTATTGACAAATGACGGTGCTGGAATGGCATTGGCTCTAGAAAAAATTGATTTGATTGTAAACCCTCCACAAATTGAAGTGGGTGAAACGTACACAGGTGCAGTAAAATCTATTAAAGAATTCGGATGCTTCGTAGAAGTTGTTCCTGGTCAAGATGGATTGATTCACATTTCTGAGCTAGACTGGAATAAGACTGAAAAAGTTGAAGATGTTGTGTCCGTTGGTGACATGGTTACCTTTAAAGTGACAGGATTTGATCCGAAGAAAAGAAAACATAAATTATCAAGAAAGATTTTGTTACCAAGACCTGAAAAAACTGAGAAGAAAGAAGGATAAGAAAAACAAAACTTACAACCTTATCAAAACCCCGCTGAACTAGTTCAACGGGGTTTTTTTATTCTCCCTGCTTTTTTTGTTTAATTATTTTTAACTTTTATTAAACATTTTCTTTGGAGTTCATTGTTCTTTTGTTTAACTTTATCGTGTAAAAGATAAACAAAGCCTTAAAACCAATTTAGAAACCGATAAATAATTGACAAAGTTAAAATCTGTTAATCGCGAATAAAAAGCGTAACAATGTTGATTCATACTCGTTAACTAAATAGAAGGAAAAGAATCTGATACCGAACAACTAAAACTTACAATCATGAGACAGCTAAAAATAACCAAACAAATTACCAACAGAGAAACACAATCTTTGGATAAGTATTTATTAGAGATCAGTAAGTATGACCTAATTACAGCTGAAGAAGAAGTGGAATTAGCGGCAAGAATAAGGGAGGGTGATCAACATGCTCTACAAAGATTAACTAAAGCCAACTTGAGGTTTGTGATTTCTGTATCAAAACAATACCAAAACCAGGGATTGTCTTTGTCAGATTTAATTAACGAAGGAAATTTAGGATTGATAAAAGCAGCTCAACGATTTGATGAAAAGCGAGGATTCAAATTTATTTCGTACGCAGTATGGTGGATCAGACAGTCAATTTTGCAAGCTATCGCAGAGCACGCACGAATTGTAAGACTGCCCTTGAACAAAATTGGGACAATCAACAAAATAAACAAAACATTTTCTTCATTAGAACAAGAGTTTGAAAGAACGCCTTCAGTAAGTGAAGTTGCCGAAACTCTTGAAGTTTCTGAAAAAGAAGTGAAAAAAGCGCAACATATTTCAGGAAGACACGTATCTATGGATGCTCCTCTGGGAACAGACAGCGAAAATGACATGTACGAAGTATTCGCTTCCAAAGACAATGAAACGGCACAAGAAGATGATTTGTTGGAAGGTTCGTTAAACGATGAAATAGGAAGAATATTGGACACATTAGCTCCAAGAGAAGCCGATATTATTAAGCTTTACTTTGGAATTAACCAATCTTACCCGCTCACTCTTGAAGAAATTGGCGACAAATTTGACTTAACAAGAGAAAGAGTAAGACAACTGAAAGAAAAAGGATTGAGAAAATTGAAACAAAAATCAAGAAGTAAACTATTAAAAAGCTACTTAGGATAACATTTATTGTATAGAGAATTGAGTAAAAAAGAATAAGTAGATATTTCATTGAGAAATAGCTATCCTAAGCCAGCTATGAGCCATCAACATTGTATTCTGTTGATGGCTTTTTTATTTACAAAAACAATTAAACTCAGATCTCATTCTTGAGGACATTATTTTTTTTACTATTTTCAACCTCACAAAAAACTGAAACAAATGAACGATTCCATATTAGACGACACCCATTCGGACAAGAACAACTCTCTGACACAAATCACTATTTCCTATTTGAAAGAAACGGCCAAGTGGTGCCAATTCCTTTCTATCCTAGGATTTATTTTCTTAGGGTTTATATTTATCGCGGCAATTAGCATGATTATTTTTGGAAACGAACTCAACTCAACCTTAGCCGCGGCACAAGGATACAGAGGTGGCATACAATTCCCTACCGGTCTAGTTGCCTTAATTTATATAATCATGGGAGCTCTTTATTTATTACCTGTATAACTTTGCAACCAAAATGAAAAAAGCTATGTTTTCTGGCGCAAATTACGAGATGGAAGAAGCATTTAAAAATCTAAAAAACCACTACAAATTTGTTGGCATTTTCACTATCGTTATTTTATCCATCTACATTTTAATCTTTTTATTTGGTCTTGCACTCAGCATTTAAATTCACTAATTCTGCCTATTATAAAAAAGCGATTCAAACGAATCGCTTTTTTTATGAGAGATTTTCTGCGAAAAATCATATAAAGAATAGTTAATTCAAGTATAAAAAACTTAAATATTTCGTACTTTTACACGATTATATTTCGCATACAAAACAAAAAAGTTCTTAGAAAAAAATGGCAAAACAATCTACCATCATTTACACCAAAACGGACGAAGCTCCGGCATTAGCTACTCATTCTTTTTTACCTATTGCACAAGCATTTGTAAAAAACTCTCACATTAACTTGGAAACCAAAGACATTTCTTTGGCAGCTCGGATTCTTGCTTTATTTCCTAATAGATTAAAAGAAACGCAACAAGTAGAAGATGCGTTAGCTACTTTGGGTGAATTGGTAAAAAAGCCAGAAGCCAATATCATCAAACTACCCAATATAAGTGCTTCGGTGCCGCAACTAAAATCTGCCATTACCGAATTACAAAATGCCGGATTTGACATTCCTAGTTTTCCAGATGAGATTGAAACAGAAGAGGACAAAAAGAACCTTGCCCTTTACAACAAAGTAAAAGGAAGTGCAGTGAATCCGGTACTGAGAGAAGGAAACTCTGACCGAAGAGCCCCAAAGGCTGTAAAAGAGTACGCACGAAATAATCCTCACTCGATGGGTGCTTGGGACAAGGAATCAAAAAGTCATGTTGCCAGTATGACTCAAGGCGATTTTTATGGAAGCGAACAATCCAACACTTTTGACAAAAAAGATGCACTTACGATTAAGTTTACTTCTTCTTCTGGAGAAAAAACAATCCTAAAAGCCGCTTTCGATATTCAAGAAGGAGAAATAGTAGATGCCGCATTGCTAAGTAAAACTGAGTTGATTTCATTTTTGGAAAAAGAAATAAAAGACGCAAAAGACTCGGGAGTATTATTCTCTGTTCACTTGAAAGCAACTATGATGAAGGTTTCTGACCCAATCATTTTTGGACATGTTGTACGAACATTTTTAAAACCAGTATTTGATAAGCACCAAAATACTTTTGATAAAATTGGGGTAAACGTGAATAATGGATATGGAAATTTATTGAGCAACCTTGACGAAGTTTCTGGTGATAAAAGAAAAGAAATGGAAGCAGACCTAAAAGCTGCATTTGCAGACGGACCGTCTTTGGCCATGGTAAATTCGGACAAAGGAATCACCAATCTTCACGTACCAAGTGATGTAATTATTGATGCCTCCATGCCTGCAATGATAAGAACTTCGGGACAAATGTGGAATGCCGAAGGAAACTCACAAGACACCAAAGCTCTAATTCCAGACAGATCATATGCCGGGGTTTACCAAGCAACGATCGATTTCTGCAAGCAAAATGGAGCCTTGGATCCCGTAACAATGGGTTCTGTCTCTAACGTAGGATTGATGGCTCAAAAAGCGGAAGAATACGGTTCGCACGACAAAACTTTTGAAATGTCTGCCAATGGAACTGTTACCGTGGTAAACAATGCGGGAGAAATTGTATTTGAATACACAGTAGAAGAAGGAGACATTTTTAGAATGTGCCAAGTGAAAGATGCTCCCATCCAAGATTGGGTAAAATTGGCTGTAAACAGAGCAAAAGCTACTGGAAACCCTGCTGTATTTTGGTTGGACAAAAACAGAGCGCACGATTCTCAATTAATAGAGAAAGTAACTACTTACTTAACAAATCACGATACAAATGGGCTAGACATCCACATCATGTCGCCCATAGAAGCAACAAACTTTTCTTTAGAAAGAATTGTTCGGGGAGAAGACACAATTTCTATCACAGGAAATGTTCTTCGAGATTATCTAACCGATTTATTTCCAATACTGGAAGTGGGAACATCTGCCAAAATGCTCTCCATCGTACCGTTAATGAATGGCGGTGGACTATTTGAAACGGGTGCCGGTGGTTCTGCCCCGAAACACGTTCAACAATTCAACCAAGAAAACCACCTAAGATGGGATTCTTTGGGTGAGTTTTTGGCGTTTGCTGTTTCCTTGAATCATTTGGGTGAATTTGCAAATAACCCCAAAGCAATTGTATTAGGAAACGCACTGGACGATGCTACCACTAAGTTATTGGCAAATAGAAAATCACCCTCAAGAAAAGTAAATGAATTAGACAACAGAGGGTCTCACTTTTATTTAGCGATGTATTGGGCACAAGAACTGGCCAACCAAAACAACAACGCAGAATTGAAAGCTGAGTTCTCTCCAATAGCAGAAAAATTAGCAGCTAACGAATCTGCTATTGTAAACGAATTAAAGGCAGTACAAGGAGTTGCAGTAGACACAAAAGGATATTACTACCCCAATAATGAAATTACTGGAAAAGCAATGAGACCAAGCACTACATTGAACAGAATTTTAGAAAGTATTTAATCACCTCCTATCCTCCTACAAAAGAGGAACATGCTTCTGATACTAGAACTATAAACCTAACAGGTTTTTCAAACCTGTTAGGTTTTTTTATAAGTCTAAACTCACCCTTGATTCTGTGATCGATTTAGAATCGGTTTGAATACCGAAAAGGTTTGTTAATCATTTGAAATATTCTCAAGATATAGATTCCCGATTGCTGTCGGGAATGACCAGGCAAAAGTTTACTTTAGAAAACTAATATTCCTTTTCAACCCATCAAATTTAGTCCGTTTCACGGCAGAGTTTTTAAATAAATCTCGAAACACTTCTTCGGTTAAGTCTTCCCAATCTTGCTTATTTAATCCCAATAAACTGGATTTTGGGTTTAACAACGGTTCGTTATGTGGAGATGAAAATCGATTCCAAGGGCACACATCCTGACAAATGTCGCAGCCAAACATCCAATCCTCCATTTTACCCTGAAATTCTTTGGGTATTATCTCATCCTTCAACTCAATGGTTAGGTATGAAATACATTTAGACCCATCTACTACATAAGGTTCAGGTATGGCATCTGTAGGACACTCGTCTATGCAGGCTGTGCAACTTCCGCAATAATCTTTTACCGGTCCGTCTGGCTTTAATTCTAAATCGATAATTAGTTCGGCCAAAAAGAAAAATGATCCTGACTCTTTGTTTATCAAATTTCCGTTTTTACCAATCCACCCCAGTCCACTTTTTTTTGCCCAAGCTCTATCAAGTACCGGAGCGGAATCTACAAACACCCTCCCTCCCACTTCGCCAATTTCGGTTTGGATGAATTTCATCAATTCTTTCAATTTCCATTTTATGATGAAATGATAATCTTCGCCATAGGCGTATTTCGATAATTTATATGTGTTATCTTCTTGTGTTTTCTCAGGAAAATAATTGAGTGCTAAAGAAACAACCGACTTTGCTCCATCAACTAATAATCTTGGATCCAATCTCTTGTCAAAATGATTTTCCATGTAGCTCATATTTCCATGCATGTTGGATTCCAGCCATTTTTCGAGTCTTGGTGCTTCTTCTTCCAAAAACTCAGCATTGGAAACACCACAAAACATAAAACCAAGCTCGTGAGCTTTTTGTTTGATGAGGGCGGTATGACGTTCTTTTGAATTAATAAAGTAAAGTTAATCAAATGTTCAAGAAACGATTTTGAGTTGCCAAGAAAATCGAGTATATTTGCCACATGCTAATCCTCTACAAAATGGAACTTCGTCCATTGGAAAGATGAAGCGAAAACCAAATTGATACATGGCCAAATCTCAAGAAACCTACAACAAGAAAGAAAAAGAAAAAAAACGTTTGAAAAAACGTCAAGAAAAAGAAGCGAAAAAATTAGCTAGAAAAGAAGAAGAGAAAAACTCTGGATTGGATAGTATGATGGCTTACGTAGATGAATTTGGAAACATTACAGACACTCCGCCAGATCCCACAAAAAAGAAAAAAGAAATAGATGCAGAAGACATCGTAATTGGCGTACCAACCAGAGAAGCAATGCCCGAACCAGATCCAATCAGACAAGGAGTTGTGGAATTCTTTAACGATGAAAAAGGATTTGGATTTATCAAAGAAAACGACACAAATGAAAAATACTTTGTGCACGTGAGTAGCACAACCGAAGAATTGTACGAAAACGACAAAGTAGAATTTGAATTGGAAATGGGAATGAAAGGAATGAATGCCGTAAGAGTGAAGAAGAAATAATTTCTAGACCCACAGAAGATTACAAACCAGTAAAGTGATTTACTGGTTTTTTTTTGCGAAAAATTTTAATCAAGCGGACTTTTTATTGTCATTAAACTCTCGATAGTTTGTTTACTATATCGTTTCAACAAAAGTATTTTCATAAAGGTGACGTTTACACACAATAAGGTGTGCTAATTAACACCTAACAAATTTACTTAACAATAAATGAAATAGTTTCTAACCTATGTAAACGAATTGATTACAAACTATTTTTCGTAACTTCCGCATAACAACAAGTTGTATTGCATTAAAAACCAATGACTGAATTCCAAATAAATGATCCAAGTTTAGAGTCTCAATGGAGAGCCTTAATTCTGTTTGGAAAAAATTCAGCCACCTACAAATTCGCATTCGCAAAAAGTCTTTTGGAACTGATTGAAAAGGAAACAACTTCAATTTCACTGAAAGAATTGGCTAAACCGTTTTCCAGAAACATTACAGAACACCTTAAACAAAGCGACAAACAGGGAAATTCAAGTTCGAGCAGCTTTCTAAACTTTTGTAGAGATTACAACAAAGGACTTATTGATGAAGCACAACTATTACAACAAACCGAAAGGTTAGGATTTGTAAATGTTGTTGACGCCTTTCAAAACGTTAATGGCGGTCAAATTCCAAACTTGTTTTACGAAAAGGACTAATCTAAAGGGAATAAGCGAATTGTAATCACTGATGACTTACTAAGACTTAAAGAAAGTTTTCACTTTCAAAACTTTGAAAATGAAACGGAAGCGAGATGGAAGTTAGTTGAAACAGCATGGAACCTACAAATCAATCCAAATCTTCTTGAAGTAAAATATGACGAAGCCTCTTCCCTATTTTTTCTCGAAAATGATTTTATGAAAAGGGTGGATATTACATCTGTCCGAGACTCACTTAATGGTTATCAGAAAGGGAAATGTTTCTACAGCTTCATGGATATATCGATAATTCAAGGTAGTTCAGACATATGCCATGTTGATCATTTTTTGCCACATGTAAATAAGCAGATTCATGCG
>Ga0209653_1002942_pt1 | contig 11964 bp, 11 predicted proteins | sample SaaInl6LU_22_DNA_FD_184644 | JGI IMG/M metagenome (GOLD analysis project Ga0209653, IMG submission 184644) | Marine microbial communities from expanding oxygen minimum zones in the Saanich Inlet - ESP_116LU_22_DNA (SPAdes) (version 2) | ecosystem: Environmental > Aquatic > Marine > Intertidal... | reverse complement strand
TCAATCTTGAGCGTTTCGTTGTAGCGGAAAAAAGCTGTAACTAAAGCTAGGGAATTCTCTATCTATAGTGCCAGACGCCACCTTCTACTCTCAGATACATGCTCAGGTCATTCAGTAAATTTTGAGTAGATTTTGCCATAAGAAGAAAATTTACTGGGATCTTAGCGAAAGTCTACTGAAAAAGTGTGCTACGAGTGTGCCATGAGATTTTCGAGAGGGAGGAAATATAAACTCCATAACTATCAGTGAGTTATGGTGCCCAGAGGCGGAATCGAAGCACCGAAACGAGGATTTTCAATAGATGTGTTGTATTTTAATCGATTTAAATCAATAAGTTATATAGCAATAATGCTAATGTGCAATGAAGTGTGTTATGCCGAGCGTATTCGTTTTTCTATAAGGATCACGCTCCTGCCCAATTCACAAAATAATTCAGCCGTAGTTGATGTCCGGTTCCATCGTATTCGATTAGCGGCAATTCAATTCAGTAACACTAGAGCGTCCGTATAACTTGGGTAAAATAGGTTTTCTTGAGAAAGTCACAAGTCTCGGTGTCGGCAATGGTGCAAGTTATGTTATCGAAACTTATTTGGGGATTTTCCATATCCGTTATGACAAGATCGAACGTTAAGCCTGAACTTTCCTCGGTATCGGACGTAACAACTAAGTCTAAATTACTTAGCCTCAACTCGTCTGAGATAGTCATAGTATAGGCCCCTATGTGCGAGTATGGATTGTCACCCGCTTCTTTCTCAAATATGAGAACCACAGCAATCCCGTTGGACTCAAACACCACCATTTCAGCGCTAAACTGAACCTTGTAAATAGCTTTTAGAGAGCCTGTCGACAACAGTGCGCTCATCCCCGTCAACTTTTCTGACAGGTCGGTTTCGATACAGGCTTCATGATCAGCTGGGAGGCAATAGGATGTTTTTGAAACAAATCCGACTGGTGATTGAGTAAGCTCAATTCCTTCGTTAATCTCAGTGCCAGTTATCGCTAGTACACTTTTGTTGCCTGACTGACTGCCTTCGTACTTAAACCAATCGCCGGTAACACTGAAAGTGTAGAACCTTCTGAGATCACCGTTTGATATATGAACTGCATACCATCCTGGCATCGACGGTAACGAGTAAATGCCGTCTGAGACTTGAGCGAAGGATTTTGAAGCCATAAACGATACAGCTAAGAAGACGAGAAGCTTTTTCATAAAATTGTCCCAGATAGTGAGGAATGCATGTATTTTTTGCTATAAGTATCTTAGGCTAAATTCTGTCGGCCCTAAAGTCCAACCAAATTCACAGCATTCCTGAGCTTATCAATTGACACATCAATATATCGCTGAGTAGTCGCCAAGTCTCGATGTCTCGCCAACTCTTGTATGACTCGCACTGAAACACCCTTCTCAGATAGATCAGTAATAAATTTCCTGCGACCTGAGTGACTAGAAGCATTGATACCTACATTTGAATAGAGTGTCTTGAACAGTATCTGAAGAGTCTGTGAAGAGAAGTGACCACCGGTGCGCTGAGAGTAGATTAGTGGTGATTTGAAAGTCACAAGACGCTCTGTTTTGCTCTCAAGATACTTCTTAATCTTTTTTTCACGAATTCAGACAGATAGACACTGTTTGCTTTGCTGCCTTTCGTCATATCTTTAGTCAGAAGCACTGTATCCTTGATATTACCCTCGCCATCTACGACATCACCGACTTTGAGAGACGCTATCTCACACGCTCTGAGTCCAACATAGTAGCTACGAATGATAACGAGCCGATTTCGTGCTGAGTGACGAGTGATGCGAGTCGTCTTGAGCAGTCGCTTTACTTGCTCGTCTTTGAGTACTGGTGCTTGCTTCATCTTGATTGCTTCCTCGTCAGCCAAATGTCTGTTATGTATTGAAAACTATGATGAAATAGTACAAAAATACATAACATAAATCAACCTAAGCACCTGATATACATAGCTTTTTCTGCCGTTATGATTTCCTTGAGGTTTCTGCAACATGTATGAGAATCGTAAAATGCATACATATTTAAATTGCAGCTGTTATGAAAAAAGGTAGTAAGTTAATACAAATAGCAAATGGTCTTTAGTACCAAGAGACATACCGTGTGATAAATCTAGGAAACTATAATTAACGTCACATTCGTATTGAGAGATATCCGTAAATGAGTCTCTGTAGTTGCGCTCATATTAGAACAACCATATCGTCCTTAGAGTCAAACATCTTGAGTAGGAAGTATGTCACTTATCAGATACATAATGCTTATCTTTTTAATTCCAAACCTCGCACAAGGTTTTAGTGAAGAATTCAAAAACCTTAAGGAAGGAATATATAAAAATTATATTCGAGTCGGATTTTATTCTGACTTGAATAATCGATATATGTCTGATTCAGAATTTGAAGACCATCTATCTGACTTTAAAAAAATTGGTTTCAGCGGTGTAATGTTTGAAATTACGATCAGCGTTGATGAGACTGGGCAACTCTTAGAGCAACTTGAATACGAGAGGCTATGGGACTGGATAGCTCTTACAAAAAAGAATTCACTTTCTGTAGCAATTTTACCTACATACACATTCAACAACGAAGTCGCCACCTATGTCGATCAAAATACGATAAATAATCTTGAGGAAATCGGTTCCTTCTCAACAGATAATTTTATAAATGCGATTTATCAGTATTGGGAACAAAATATTTCGAGATATGAAGGGCTGAGTGTCGATCTTATTAACATCGGCCTCTTTACGGACAGTGATTTTACTTATCAATCATTATTTACAGACGAGAGAATGGCTAACTGGGAAGAAATTTTCGGGCTAGTAAGAATAAAGTTTTCTGGCGCAGTGACTATTACTCTGCATAAGATGGATAAATTTAACGATAATAAACTCTCTCAGCTAAAAATTTGGGAACTTTCAGACGCAATTAGCATTTGGGGCAAACTGTTCATATCTGATACCCCAATATATGACCTAGATAGAATACAGCAGTTATTGTGGGAGTCACCACGGAATCCGACAGGCTTTATTACTGAATATCGGGAAGCAGCGAGCGCTTATCAGAAGCCAATTATGCTTATCAACAACGCCTTTGCCATAGACAGTGGATTGGACGGAGGTTGGGATCCTACTGAGGAGCAATTATTAGACCCAGTTGACCACATAAACTACGAAATACTTAATTTACAATTCGAATCTGTGATTCATCATTTTAACAATCACCTTTCAGATTACATAACTAGTTGGACTTTTGGCTCATGGGAGCCTTGGAGCTTTGGGCCATCAAGGAGGCATGCTGGATGGAAACTTTTTGATTTGGCAAATTTTCCTGGCCGAACTCGTCAAATATTTATGGATCTCTTTGAAGATGGAGAATTTATTGCAACGAATAGGATAACTGCATCTTCCCTTGCTGATTACATAATTGTACCAAGCGACTCCGACATTTCTTGGGAGATAGACACAGGAGGTGGCGCAGACATTATAAGATTAGGAAGAGGCGACGATCAAATTCATATACCTTCGATAACAGGTCTGAAAATAGATTTTAGATTTAGATATTGGCTAAATGAAGACGAAGATACCTATTTTTTGAAAATATATCTTGATGAATCGCTCATCTATTCATCCAAAAACATTGTGTCCAGTGAGAATTGCAGTGGACCTAAATTAAGTCCTTGCTGGGCAGAGGGTGACTTTACAAGCTTTATTACTGATATAGATTCAGCGAATAGTTTAAAAATTGAGATATCTAATGGATTTATAAGTGTTGATAGCCTGACTCTTTCTGACGGAACACAAAATCTAAATTTACGAATTGAAGATTCAGTAAGGCCGCCCCTGCCGAAGTGGGCGGAGGAAAGCTATATTACTAGGTATGCGATTTATCCAATTTCAGAGTTTCAGTTAGCTTCAAAGTTAACTATCGACGCCGGAGACGGGTACGATAGGGTGATAGCGCCAATAGGATATGCCCGCCGTAAAGAAGCTATCGAAATATCAAATGTTGAAGAAATCATTTTCACTGATGGAACTTTTGCATTCGGCCCATTATCAACTAAGGTTTCGAATCTTACTGGAATTCTTTTTGGGTCTGAATTTTCGACAAATGTAGAGATAGCAACAGAAGTTTATTCTTATCTTAGATCGGGGTATGAATTGAGTTCTATTATACGATTCGGTTTAGAATATAAATTAGGAAAAGAATTTAGTAATAGCGATCTTGTTAATTTAATATTTAGAAATGTTTTAGGACGGTTAGCAACAAAAGAAGAATTAGCTTCATATAAGAACTATTTCGACACGGATATGGTCAGTCGAATAAATTTTGTAAGCTCCTTACTTGACAACAAAATCGTAATTAACTCACTTGGCACAGCTGAAGTTTCTGATTTAGGGCTAAGAATTAGGTCGGGAAATTAACTATTGGCTAATATTTATCACCCCCTGCGTCTGAATGGTCAATGGAACCAATCCATATAGCAATCGATAAATTAGAATATGATTCCCTAAATACCGTTTAATGCGACTCAACGACAATTAGTGTTACTTCCTTCCCTTGACTGATCTTAGATTCTAGTAGCGAAGTCATACTCCTAAGCTCAGTCTTCTTGTTTATTAGCGTATCATTCTTTCTAAGCGTTACTGCTGAGACCTTGTTACTCTGTCCCTGTGCTTTGAGTATTCGCTCAGCTTCTTGTTTCTGGATGTTCATATTAGGTCTACCTCTGCCGTCTTGTTTGCTTTCTTGATCATGCTCCTAAGTAATACCAACATTGATATCTCTTGATTCTTACAAGTGTCCTTAAAGCGTCTGTATTCGTTTCTAGTGATATAGAAATTGATCTTGGTTCTAGTTTCGTTCTTGTCTAGCATTAATGATTCTCTTAATATGCTTATCTTGTTCACTTCGTGAACGATGTTGCAAAGCAACATCAGTACTATTTATATATTCCATTATTTAGCTAGAGTAATTATTAGAAGTTTCTTTATGCAGATTTAGGAGGCATGACTCACCTATCAAGATGAATCATGTCTTTCTTTATGCGAGATCTCTCTGACATGCTTGAGGCAGTAACCAATCAATCACTCGATTGGCGTGTAGGTTAGCGGTCACACTTTACTACTTTCACTGGGGTCTAACGGTTACCGCACAACAGCTCAAGATGCTGTGCGGGTTTACAGAGTTGCGAGTAACATTGCTCTGTCACTGTTTTGTGTCTCGTCTTGTACATAGCTGGTTTAACGAGAAGAACCAACAGTTGTCTGTAGTGATACAGCGTGGGGCTACGAACTCAATGACTGTAGTTGCCCACATAGATACAACTATCTGTGTATGTATAAGTTATTTATACAAGTCAGATAGAAATCTAAGAGTTATTTTCAATTTATTTTGAATTATTTTTCGATTACTTAGAGGTGTAATCAGGGCAGGTCATGAACACAGTAATGTTCATGTATAGATTGTTACTCAAATCGCTTGTTCTTGATGCCAGCATGCTCAGCTGCGTTCATTCTAGGTGACACTTTGCTGTAGAACTTCTCAAGCATCGCCACACTAGTACCCATCTGTAGTGCGAGCTTGTGAATGTCTCTGCCGTTCTTGAGAGCAAAAGTTGCGTAAGTGTGTCTGAGTGAATAAAGGCTTCGAGACTTTCCGTCTGCGCCATAGACGAGATCAAGTGTTTTCAGTAGCTGTTTGAAGCTGCCTCTCAACGCATCTGCTGTGACAACTTTGCCTGACTCTGTCTTGAAGATGTAGTCGTCTACTCGGTCCTCGATCAAAGTATCGAAGTCCATATGGGCTATGTCTGGGTTCATGGCTTGTAGACGCATCAGATAGTCAGTCGTTGCTGTTCTAGCAACAGCCTCTCGCTTGCCACGCTTGCCGTCTACATTGATCAATAGGTACTTATCTTTGTTCTCATCGATGTAGTGCTCGAGATTGTTCCATTTAAGCGTGATCGACTCTGTGCCATGCCTGATACCTGTATTACCTAAGAACAGTACATATTCTCTCAGCACCTTTCTTAGCTCTCGTGTCTCTTGTCTGTGACCTTCTTGCCACCAAGTTCTTAGCTTCGTGTAGAGCGCCTTGTACTCTTTCTCAGAGAACGCACCACGAGACTCAGACTTGATGCCTTTGTTGAGAAGAGTAGGGCGTATCGATTCAGTGATCCACCCATGTAGCATCGCTTCATCAAAGACTCTGTTCAGTGCTGAGTTGTGAGTGTTGATTGTGCTTTGACTAACTCTGAACTTTTTTATCTGAGTCGTTTTGCGTCTGTTCTTCTGTAGAGAGATTTGAACATCTCGCCAGTCAGCCTATTCATTGAGGAGTTTGATTGTGATGTTGGCAATATCGTATTTGCCAAAGAAGGGAATGAGGTAGTTATTGATCGTGCGAATGTAGTCTTTGTAGACGACTTTACCGCCGCCTCCATCGAGTTCGTCTTCTAGTCTCGTCAGTGCGTACTTGGCGACATTCTTAAACCTGCGGGTCGTTTGAGGGAGTCGATTCTTCTCTTTGTAGTCAGCGGTGTAATAAGTTCGATTAGCGATCTCTTTCGCTTCGTCAAAGTCGGCTTCTCGTGAGCTGAGTCGATACCATTCGCCAGTCTTTAGCTTGATTCGATAGTGCCAGACGCCACCCTCGACTCGTTGATACATCGTCAGTTTGTTCGGAATAATATTGGTAGTATTTGCCATGAGAGGCAGTCTACTCGGACCTTATCGGGAGAAAAAGTGTGCTACGAGTGTGCTATGGGATTTTCGAGAGAGAGGAAATATAAACTCCATAACTATCAGTGATTTATGGTGCCCAGAGGCGGAATCGAACCACCGACACGAGGATTTTCAATCCTCTGCTCTACCAACTGAGCTATCTGGGCAAAAAGGGCTTTCGGGTACCCCGCAAAAGCGACTGGACGTTGCGTCACAGCCCCACGCGAGGCGCGTATTAAACCCTTCGCGCGGGGATGAGTCAAGACCTAGCCTGCTACTCAGAGGGAACATAGCCCTCGGCGCGGTCGAAGTCGGCGCCGGAAAGAAACTTGTCCATTTGCTCCTGCAGGTATTTACGGTGATCGGCGTTAGCCATGCTCAGCTGCTTCTCATTGATGAGCATGGTTTGGTGACTTTGCCATTCGCTCCAGGCCTTCTGCGAAACATTCAGAAACAGTTCTTGGCCTTTTTCTCCAGGATAGGGCGGCGCGATGAGTCCGGGGAGGTCTTGCTGGAACTTGCGGCAGAATACTGTGCGTGACATGAGTAGCCTCTCAAAAAGCGATTCGTGTTTTGTCGTGCGGGGACTGAGAAGAGTATACGCGATTCCGCGCGTTAAGTGACGGTCAGACTTTTTATAATCTTTTTGACTGGTGCCGCCAAGCCGACCTCGACAGATCCATCAAGTGGATACCACAGCCAGCGCGATGGCTCTGCAGCCGCATCCCTTGGCTCGCCGTGGGCGATCACAGGGGTGATGTCGAGATGAAAATGCGAAAAGGTGTGGCGCAGTCGCTCAAGGGTTTGCTGTGGCACCGCTCTTAGTTTGACCGCGGGGCCGAGGTCTGGCGCCTGCGCTGGATTTGCTGTCTCGGGAAAGCTGTAGAGCGAGCCCCAGATCCCCGTGGGTGGGCGCTTTTCCAGCAACACCTCACCGGCAGGGTTGAACACAATAAAGAAGGCGGTCTCCCTGACGGGGAGTATTCTCTTAGGCTTTTTCCCCGGAATGGTTCTAACGAGATCCCGAATACGCGCCTGACAGTCATCTGCGAGCGGGCAGGTATCGCACTGAGGTTTGGTGCGAGTGCAGACGGTTGCGCCGAGATCCATCATCGCTTGCGTATAGTTGGCCACTCGTTGAGTAGGCGTTAGTTGCGTGGCGATTTCCCAGAGCTGGTTACGCACGAGCGTCTGCTCTGGCCAGCCTTCAATGGCCTTGTGTCGCGCGAGCACGCGTTTCACGTTGCCGTCGAGGATCGGGGCGTGCACATTCATCGATAATGCAGCGATAGCGCCGGCGGTCGAACGACCGATCCCCTTGAGCGACGCAAGCTCCTCGACGGTCTTGGGAAATGTGCCGTCATAGTCTTCGACAACGGTTTTCGCGGCAGCGTGCAGATTGCGCGCGCGGGCATAGTAGCCAAGTCCTGTCCAATGATGCAGGACAGAATCCTCGCTCGCTCTCGCCAGTGCTTGAATAGTTGGAAAAGAGGTCATGAAACGCTCGAAGTAAGGAATAACGGTCGCGACTTGGGTCTGCTGTAGCATGATCTCTGAAACCCATACTCGATAGGGAGTCACGTCCTTTTGCCATGGGAGATCGTGGCGGCCGTGTTTATCGAACCAGCGCAGCACACGGCGATGAAAGTCTCGGTCTTCAGGCATGCTAATCGGGTGTTTGTAGGCTCGGCGGCGAGCTGGTGGGAGAGGCGAAAAGTTCGCGAACACCGGCGAAATCCGGACTGCAGAACTGACTCACGGGGGCGCCGAGATTTGCAGCGCAATTCACAGGCCACGGCTTTCCGCGATGCGCGCCGTTAATAAGTAGCGGCTCGACGCGGGCGTTCTCTAAGAGCGTAAAGGCGAGGCGGTAGTCAAAGTCGCCGCTGACGATATCGATCGACCCACTGCCGTCAATTTCGAGATTGTCCATGATCAGATTCACGCGGTGCGGCGCGTTCATTCCATTCGTAAAATTTATAAAGCCCCCTAGCTGATTAAAGCGCGTGCTATCGGGCCAGTTCTCAGTCGAGCCGCCGACGGGACTTAGCGCTGATATCGAGCTGAAAATTTGTTTGATTAAACCGATGTTTACCGTGTTGTCACGCAGGTCAAAGGTAATGTCCCCAACAACTGAGTCTGCGATCATGGCTGCCTCATCGCCCGCGGCGGTGAGCGCTAGATCAGCGCTTAATTTTCCTGAAAATGACGAGGCAATTGGAGACATCGAGTAGGCGTTTGAAAGGTCTTCAGGTATCAAGAATTCTGAAAACGAATTGAAGTCCACACGGCGCAGGCGCGCGTCAAGTTCGATCACCTGCTCGCCGCCGGGTGGACTATCGACGCGAAGCACGCCTCCGACTTCGCCGCCCCACACCGCGAGCGGTTGGAGTTCGATATTCTGCACATTACCCTCTGTGCTGATGAACACCTGCAGTTCCCCCACGCTACTGCGTTTTCCAGTCACTCCCTCAATATCGATGGAGGCGGTGGTGTTCCCGTGCCTGCCCGTGAGAAATCCCAGGGCAATTTGCTGCCAGAAAGCGAAGCGCTTGGCTTCGAGAAAACTTAAGTCCAGCGTCGCCGCGCGAATCGAATAATTCAGATTTGGGCTGTTGGACGCGGTAGCCGCGAGGCGTTTAAAATCGGCATCGATTGTTGCACTGCCAAGTGTCGCGTCGAAGTCGGGGATGGTGAAGCCGGTCTGATCGAGGCTAAAACCGAAGTTAAATGATGCCGGTGCGGGCGCAAGCGCCCTCGAAATCGCGCTATCTGTGTTATCAGGATCAGCGTCGTTTAAGGCAATGTCAGGTAGCCCAGAGCCAGTTAAACCAGAGCCAGCGAGTTCAAAGCCAGAGAGGAAGTCGCTTAAGTCGAAGCGCGGGGCTTGAACGGTGCCTCGTATCGCCAATGCGCCTTGTTGCCAATCCACCGTCGCTTTTGCGGTGGCCAGCATTGGGGCAACGCCAAGTCTTAGTTCATGAATAGTCGCCTGCCGTGCCCGCGAATCGACTGCGAGCTCGGCGCCAAAGTTAAATGGCACAAGAATTTCGTCTGCGTGTGCGGCGCTAAATAATGCGTAGGTAGCGAGCCCCTCGGCGGCGAAGTCATTACCTGCGTTATTAGCCTCGAGAATCTCGAGGGTGACGTCACGTAGCGAGTAGTTGCTGCCTCGGGTAACGTCTTGAAAGTCGATTGAGCTGTCTTCGAGTACGATGCGGCCTACTGAAATATAGCCTTCATCTGCGGCCCCTGTGTCGCGTTGGCTAAGCTCTGTCTCAGCACTGCTGGCGCCGAGGGAGCCTAGAAACTGCGGCGAGTGCCAGATATTTCTGCCGTCGGCCTCGATGCGCTGGTTAATGTGCACACCGCGGAACAGTAATTCGTCGACACGTAATCGATTCTCCGCAAACTCCCAGATATCTACGCTGATTACTGCGCTGCGGGCAGAGGCAAGTTCTTGTGGGAACTCGGGGTTCTTTAGCCTGAGGTCTTCAATCAGAAACTCAAAACGAGGGAAAAAGCTGAGCTCAATATCGCCAGCGACCACAAGCTCATAACCTAAGCTCTCGCTGATTAGCGTCTCGATCGACATCCTAAAGCGATTTTTGCCGACGAGTGTTAGCGGTATGGTGAGCAGCGCAGCTCCGATGGCAATGACCACAAGGCTGATACCGAATATTTTAAGCAATCGATTTTTGTTCATTGCGGTGTGAGGTTGTCTCAAATGCCCATTAGAAAGCGTGAGCGGGCTCAAAGCCTGAGTCTAACGGATTCCCGATTGCGCTGCATACCATCCCGAAAGACGATTTAGTGGCGCGGGTTGCGAGAGGCAATGCAGCTTTCAATAGTTAGGGGCGAGCCCTATAATGCTCCCTCGGAACCTCTTCAATGTAAGCAGCATGAGCACGACTATGAGCGACAATACACAGCGTCAGGCGAGTATCGAGCGTAACACGAATGAAACGCAGATCAGTGTTTCCGTGAATCTCGATGGCACCGGTAAACTCAACTGCGATACCGGTCTGCCGTTTCTTGACCACATGCTCGATCAAATCGCGCGACATGGCCTTATCGACATTGACGTCAACGCTGTCGGCGATCTACAAATAGATGCTCATCACACGGTTGAGGATATAGGCATTACCCTAGGTCAGGCGTTCTTCAAAGCGCTCGATAGAACGGGTATTCGTCGCTATGGCCATGCGTATGTGCCTCTCGATGAAGCGCTTTCGCGCGTGGTTGTTGATTTTTCCGGTCGACCGGGGCTCGAGTATCACGTCAACTTTGTGAAAGGCACCGTCGGCAATTTCGACGTCGATCTGTTCCACGAGTTCTTCCAGGGCTTTGTCAATCATGCTCTCATGACACTGCATATCGACAATCTACGCGGCAAGAATGCGCACCATCAGATCGAGACAATTTTTAAGGCCTTCGGGCGCGCAGTGCGCATGGCCGTTGAACTCGATCCAAGGTCGGTGGGTGTTGTGCCTTCGACAAAGGGGTCGCTCTAGCAGCGCGTCGCTTGCGTGCGCTCGTTGAGTTCCCAGTAGGTGACACGCACACTCTTAAGGCAGTTAGGAACTAGGCAATTAGGTGTTTTCTAGTTGGCCTCGAAACAAACTTTATGAACAAAATCGCCGTTATCGACTATGGCATGGGCAACCTTCACTCGGTTGCTAAAGCACTCGAACATGTAGGCGCGCAGCTCGGTCAGCAGACTGAGATTGTCGTTACACCAGATCCCCAGCTCATCGCCGCAGCCGACCGCGTGATTTTTCCCGGCGTTGGCGCCATCCGTGACTGTATGGCCGAGATCAATCGACTCGACGTCGGGCGTATTGTGCGTCAAGCAATCGAATCCAAACCTGTTTTCGCGATTTGTGTTGGTATGCAAGCGCTGATGAGTAGGAGCGAGGAAAACGGAGGTGTTGACTGCCTAGGAATTATCGACGGGCAAGTGCGCTATTTCGGTGACGCGCTTAAAGATGACTCGGGGCACCGTCTCAAGGTGCCTCACATGGGATGGAATGAAGTCCAGCAGTGCACTGCCCATCCGCTGTGGAAGGGCATTCCTGATCGAAGTCGTTTTTACTTTGTACACAGCTACTACGTGCCACACGATGAAGACAGTATTGAGCGCGGCGTAACAGGCATCGCACACTACGGCAAAGAAGTTGCCGCCGTCATTTCAAGACCCAACTTGTTCGCGACGCAGTTTCACCCAGAAAAAAGC
>Ga0209653_1002940_pt1 | contig 11964 bp, 11 predicted proteins | sample SaaInl6LU_22_DNA_FD_184644 | JGI IMG/M metagenome (GOLD analysis project Ga0209653, IMG submission 184644) | Marine microbial communities from expanding oxygen minimum zones in the Saanich Inlet - ESP_116LU_22_DNA (SPAdes) (version 2) | ecosystem: Environmental > Aquatic > Marine > Intertidal... | reverse complement strand
ACAAAATCTTTCCTCATGAATCTTTAGTTTAAACCTTAACTCCCATTACAATAATATCATCTACTTGCTCTTCATCACCCATCCAGTCGCTAAGAAAATCATCTAATTGATTTCGTTGTTCCACCATTGGTAAATAGGAAATACTAATCAATAGTTCTCTAAACCTCTTATACATCAACTTCCTTGATTTGGCCCCCCCAAACTGATCGGCGTACCCATCAGAAAACAAGTACAATATATCTCCTTTTCTCAATTGAACCTTATTGTTTGTAAATTGGTCGACCTTTTTAGTTAAAAATGAGCCAATAGGGAATTTATTAGCCTTAATCTGTTCTATTTCCCCATCCCTTAAAATATAAAGAGGATTGTAAGCTCCGGCATATTCTAATTCTAACGTTTCAAAATTTATAGCACAGCAGGCTATATCCATTCCATCCTTACTTGATGAACCATCCTCTCTTTGATGTAGAGTTTCAGAAACACCCCTATTCAATTCATCTAATACTTTAGCAGGACTTTCACCATTTGTTTTTTGCAAAGCATTTTTCAAGTTATTGTGACCCACAATACTCATAAAAGCACCGGGAACTCCATGTCCCGTACAATCTACAGCTGCAAAAAACACTTTATTATTTGCTTTTTCTAACCAATAAAAATCTCCACTAACGATATCTTTAGGCTTAAATAAAATGAATGATTGTGGAAGCAACTCTGTTGCAAGTCGTTCAGGAGGTAATATGGCATCCTGAATTCTTTTGGCATAATTAATACTGTCTGTTACCTGAACATAATATTCTTCTATTTGCAACTTTTGCTGTTCAATTTCCTCTTTTTGTTTTACAACCTCTGCTGTTCGCATACGGACTTTTTCTTCAAGTACACGTTCATTTTCAGCTAAATCTTCGCGCATCTTAAGTAAAGCGGAGCCCAATTGATCGCTATTACTAAGTGGTGTATAAACAGAATCAAAGTTCCCCTGACCCACTTCATTTGCAAAATCCTTGGTTCGCTTTAACCCGTCTACAACATTATTCATTGCACGAATCATATCTCCAATCTCATCGTTACCTTCTTTAATTTTACTTTTTGGAAATATTCCCTTCCCCAATCTGACAAGAACTTCTCTTAAATTCTGAATTGGTTTAACAATGCTTCTGGTTGTATAAATTGCAATCGCAATACCTCCTAACACTAAGAAAAGACCCAAATACTTTACAATATTTTGTAACATTTGAAAAGACCGCGTCATAAAATCTATTTGCGACTTTAACTGCTTTCTTTTCAATAAAATAAGATTGTCTAACTTTTGATGTAACTCCTTACTTCTTAAATCAATATCTCCGCCTTCAGCTAATAAAAAGCCAGCAAAAAAATCATTTTGTAAATCTCCATAACTTTCAAAATCACTGTAAATGTCTTTGAGTTCTTGGTAGGATATAAAAAGTGCTGATATCTCATCAAAAATGAGATTAAGGCTGTCTTCCTCAGCGCCTTCTTGTTGTTCCAATAACGATTCTAATTTTAATTGTAATTCGGGATACTCTACATCCATTATTTTATTAAGCCTTAACTTAAAAGGTTCGTCAGATTTGGGTTCTGTTGGCCATTTTGTAATAAGAGAGGTAGACTCCAAAATCATAAATCTTAATTCTTGAAGATTTGCAGTTGTAGGACTATAAACATTATTGATCCTATCATTTAAAATCCTAGAATCTTGGAGTCTAAAATGGGTTATTACAAATAGAACCAAGGTAAGTACTATTAAGATTCCAAAACCGAAGCCTATTTTCCTCCCAATATTAAATCTAAAATTCATTGCTTTTGAGAGTTATTAATTTTTTATCTCTTTATTTTCTAGTTCTTCAATTTTGTGCTTAAATAAATCTGATTTCTCCATATTGTTCATGCTATAATAAATCCCTTTTAACCCTATTAAGGTTTCCATTTTGTTTGGATTCATTTTATAAGCCTTTAGCATGAAGGGAAGAGACTTACTGAATAAAACATGTACATCTTCTTGTATCATAGTTAACTCTTTCAGATCTAAACTATAATCCATATTATTAACAATATCAGCACCTTGATTGTAATATAATATTCCCATATTGTAATTCCCACTAATATTATTAGAATCTAATAATAATACCTCTTCATATAGCAATTTAGACTTTTCTAGATAGATGCCTAGATTAAGAGTGTCTATTTCAGAAAGCATTGTGTAGGAAGAAGCAAGGGCTAATTTAAATTGAATATCTTCTTTTATGAAATCTCTACCAGGTTCTATAAATTTGATTATTGATTTATACCCTTCATAATTCTCAATTGCTAATGTGTAATCTTTATTATCTAATTGATTAACAGCATCATTAAACATAGTAGAAGCCAAGTAATTAAGATTACTTTGATTACTCATAGCCACCTCACTATCCCTATCCATATCGTAACTTGTTTTAAAAGATGAAACAGCGATAGATCTATACTCATTTCGATTATCTTCTAATTCAATTTGTTTAAAAAGCTCCTTATAAATATTTCCTCTATAATACCAAGTTCTTAAGTCATCTTTAAAAATAGTATCTTGAATTGCAGCATCAATCAATTCTTGTGCCTTTACAAATTCAGAATTTTGTAGTGCATTCACAGCATTAGTTAACTTATTTTGAGCAAACAAGCCCTGTAATGAAGCAAAAACAACTAGGATTAATATGTATAACTGAGCTTTCATCTTTTAATTCACTACAACCGCTAAATCTTCTAAACTTTTACTTACTTTCAGATTGTGGCCTTCAACATTGGATTTGTTCAATTCGAATTTTTGCCGATTAGCAACAATAATAAAATTTATTCCTGATTCTTGTGTACTTAGTTCAGGAGTTTCTGTAACTATTAACGTACTCTTTCCTTTCAATTTTTGAGATGCATTCTTTATACTACCAGAAGCTTCATCAGGAATATAAAGCATGTGAATCTTATCATTTATATCATCTGCTGATGTATATATTTTAATCTCAAATTCTTGGCTAGCGACTTTCTTAGTTTTTGACATTAAAGAAAGTTCCTTGTATAAAGCAGCACTATTCCCCAATATCCCAACTACAAAATTCCCATTCTTGTATTCGGTTGGCCACTCTATATACTTTGTGAAATTATATAAGAATACGGCTTTTATTTTTGAGTTCGTATCAATCTTAGATGATTGTGTTTCGGTAAATCCAAAACAAAACACAATGAAAAAGACTAAGATATAACCGATTTGCTTCAATTTATTATATGTTGTATTATTTAAGACCTCTAAAATAACACTTTTTCTTGTACAAGCAGTCTATCATCAGTGCCATTTACTTCTTTCTTGTATTAAAAAGGTTCTTGTTTTTTCTTTGACCTCCGCTGTTTCTGCTTCTTTTATAATTACTCCCTGAAGATTTCAACCTGCTCTTTTTTACAGTCCTCTTCATATTGAAATTACTCTTAGGTCCTTTAGGGGACTTAACCTTAATTCTTTTAAATAGTTTTCGTTGTTTCTTCTTTTTATACTTTTTAAGAGCAGCGCGAGTTCCTCCTTTAAATGGATTACTATAATAACCTTTCCTAGTGGTCTCATCTTTACCCGTGCTTGCTGTATTGAAGGCGGTTTTTTTTGCTCTACTAGGAGTATTAAACCCTTTATTGCAGGATGTAGTTCCAATTAAAACGATAAGAAAAACAAGTAATTGAAGGAATTTAAGGTGCTTTATACGAGTTTTCACAAATCAGCAAAATTTTACGCAAAGCTACTAAACTGAATTGACTAAGCGTGAGGTGTTATTAATTTATCTCCGGTAAAATAAGAAAGGTAGTAGTTTTTAAAACCAATGCATCTTAAATAAAGGAAAGTAAATTTTTGAGGAATCTGCTACCCTTAATTTAATTCATCTTGTACTTATTGATCGTCATCTTTTTTGACATACAATTTAAATCCCTTTCCATGGATATTAATTATTTCAATATTTTCATCTGCCTTCAAGTACTTTCGAAGTTTGGTAATGTAAACATCCATACTCCTAGAATTAAAATAATTATCATCTCCCCAAATCAGCATCAAAGCAGCTTTTCTTTCTAACGTTTTCCCATCACTCATTGCTAAAAGCTTTAGTAAATCGTTTTCTTTTGAGGTAAGCTTTTCCTCCTTTCCATCACGAGATAGCACCCTTCTTTCAGAATCAAAAATATAACTCCCAACCTCAAATGAAGTTTTATCATTAGCTGAAATACCTCCGTCCAGTGATCTTCTTAAAATCGCTTTAATGCGCATTAATAATAACTCCATGCTAAAAGGCTTTGTAATGTAATCGTCAGCTCCGATTGTAAAACCTTCTAAAGCATCTTCTTTCATGCTTTTTGCTGTTAAAAAAACAATTGGAATCTCTTTATTGATTTCCCTTATTTCTTTAGCTAAGGTAAATCCGTCTTTAACAGGCATCATTACATCTAAAATACAGATATCAAATGATTGATTCAAAAATTTTCTTAATCCTTTTTCGCCATCATTGGCAAGGGTTGTTTGGTACCCTTTAGAATTAAGATATTCGCTCAGTAATGTCCCTAAATTTTCATCATCTTCAACTAATAATACACTTCCATTAATCTCTTTCATATCACTTTTTCTTGTTTAAAGGTAAATAAATAGAAAACTTACTTCCTAAACCTAATTTACTTGTAAAAAACAATTTGCCACCATGCTTTTGTACAATCTCCTTTACATAATTTAAACCCAATCCAAAGCCTTTCACATCATGAATATTTCCAGTTGGGACTCTATAAAACTTTTCAAATATCTTCTTTTGATCAATTTTAGAAATACCTATTCCTTTGTCTTCAACAATCAAAACAATATTTGTTCCCTTAATTTCTGTTGAAACGTAGATTTCTGGTTGATCTTTTGAATACTTAATTGCATTATCTAATAAGTTAAAAACCAAATTAGTGATATGCACTTTATCTCCTTCTATCGTGTCTGTTTCTTTTGTAAAAGATGTTGTAATTATCCCTCCACGATTTTTGACTTGGATTTCGATACTATTTACTACATCATTCACGATAGAATTTAAACTAATTTTTTTACGCTTTAAATCAAAATTACCAGAATCCCATAAAGCGCTTTTCAAAACATTCTCAACTAACAACCCAAGACGAGAATTTTCTTGGTTAATCATTCTCACGTAATTAGATCTTCGCTTTTCATCAATGGTCATATCTTGATCTGATAACGCCTCACAAGCTAAAGATATTGTAGATATTGGAGTCTTTAACTCATGGGTCATATTATTTATAAAATCATTTTTAATGATTGATATTCTTTTCTGTTTAAATATGGTGCTTAACGTAAAGTAAAAAATACCTATCAGAATTGATATAAGTATAAATGAAGCAACTAAAATTTGCCAAACTTTTTTGAGTAAATATTTCGCCCTGTTGGGGAAAAGAATTAGCAACAAATCGGATTCCATCAAATAATCATTTGGAAATAGTTCAATCCGATAAGTAGAATTGATCAACTCTTCTGCCCATTCGCTTTCTTGATTAGCTAGCAGCTCTTTATTATTAGCGCTATAAACATCAATAATCGCCTCTGCCCTTATTCCATGTATCTTTAACTCTTGCCTTACTAAAGTATCTAATGTGTTAATGTCTATCCTTTCGGCAGTACTCTTATTAATACTTATAAATGCCAATTCATTAACAATATCATTAATCAAAACTGATTTGTTTTTAATCTGATCAGGGGTGAGTCCTTTATTAAATGAACTGGACAAATTCTCTGATCTCAGAACTCTTTTTTGAGTTTTCCTTATAATAAAAGTATTCGAATCTTTGAAAGCAGGACCCGGAAATTCTATTTTAAATTGTTCCTTATTTGGGTTTCTCCCTGAAGAATCTAAGCTAACAATTGGACTACTTAATCCAGCTGACTCTACTCCATCATCTATTTCCTCTTGCAAGTAAACATTTAGATCGGAAGAGTTTGCTTGATTAAATTTTTTACTCACTTGTGTGATCGCTTCTTTTTTTTCAAGCTTAAAAATAGCTCTATCCAGACTCTCCATCACTGCCTGATCAAATTTTTCTCTGCGCAGTTCAATGGCATTCTCAATCCAATAAAGCTGAATAAGCAATATGCCAAAAAGCACTGCACTTGTTGCAATAACTAGCAATAAAAAATTTGACTTTTTCACAATACGAAGATAATTACAGAAAGTAGAACTCTACAGTTGTTTAACTATTATTAACACGCCTTATTCCTTGCTTAACAACTCATTAAGAAGCAAAATGTTTTAATTCACCAATCCCAACAAAATCAAAAACATTCGCTAAGAAGTCTGATGAACTTATACATAGAATTTAAACTCCTTAAAACCATTTTTTATTTTCATTTCCTTATTGCTTACATTTATCTGCTCAATAAGTCCACAAAATGATTTACCTAAAAAATTATATCAACGGTGCATTAATTTCACCAAAAAGTGAGCGTTACATCGATAATTACAATCCTTCTACCGGAGAGGTTTATGCTCAAATACCTGACTCTGATTTCAATGATGTAAATGCTGCAGTTCTAGCAGCAACTAACGCTTTTGATAAGTGGAGTAACACATCAAAAGACGAAAGATCAAAAATTCTATATAAGATTGCTGATTTAATAGAACAAAATCTTGATAAATTAGCAGAAGCAGAATCAATTGATAATGGAAAACCTTTGAGTCTAGCAAAACGGGTAGATATTCCAAGGGCGGCACACAACTTTAGATTTTATGCTACAGCTATTACCCACTACAGTTCAGAATCCCACCATATGGAAGACCAAGCTGTCAATTTCACCCACAGAGATCCGGTTGGAGTTGCAGGCTGTATTTCTCCTTGGAATCTACCACTTTATCTTTTTTCATGGAAAATTGCTCCTGCCCTCGCAGCAGGAAATTGTGTAGTAGCAAAACCATCAGAAATAACCCCCATGACGGCATTCTTACTTTCTTCGATTTGTATTGATGCAGGCTTGCCAGATGGTGTTTTAAATATTGTTCACGGCCTTGGACCTAAAGTAGGAGAGGCAATCGTTTCTCACCCAGACATTCCATTAATTTCGTTTACAGGAGGTACGCAAACTGGCAAGCACATAGCGCAAATTGCCGCCCCTATGTTTAAAAAATTATCATTAGAGTTGGGGGGTAAAAACCCAACAATTATTTTCGATGATTGTGATTTTGATCAAATGCTTGCTACCGTTACAGCGTCATCTTTTGACAATCAAGGCCAGATATGTTTATGCGGTTCCAGGATATTTATTCAAAAGACTATTTACGATAAGTTTAAACTAGCTTTTATAGAAAAAGTTAACGCACTGAAAGTTGGAGATCCAAAAGACCCCTCTACCAATCAAGGTGCTTTAGTTTCAAAATCACATCTTGAAAAAGTATTTTCTTATATTGAATTAGCGAAGGAAGAAGGTGGCTCCATTTTATGCGGTGGCCAACGGGTGCAACTAGAAGGACCTCTTAAAAATGGATACTACCTTGCTCCAACAGTAATTGAAGGATTGGATTATTTATGCAGAACTAATCAAGAAGAAATTTTTGGCCCAGTTGTTACAATTACTCCATTTGAAAGCACTGAAGAGGTTTTAAAAATGGCCAATAGTACCAAATATGGTCTAGCTAGTAGTGTTTGGACAAAAGATATTTCAAAAGCTAACCTAGTTGCAAAAAAATTGCATGCTGGAATTGTTTGGATTAATTGTTGGCTTTTAAGAGATTTAAGAACCCCCTTTGGTGGAGTAAAACAAAGTGGTGTTGGCAGAGAGGGAGGAAATGAGGCTCTTCAATTTTTTACAGAACCCAAAAACGTATGTATAAAGTATCAATAAGTAAATAATAGTTGTAATATAATGAAAGGTTTAAAAGGGATGATATTGATAATAACTTTTCTTTTGTCTTTCGTTAGTGTTATCGGTCAACAATCTTTTAATATCAATAAAAGCGGCAAGATAAAACGAATTAAATACTTTAAAGACCAAGAAATACAGCTTAAAGTTAATGGTAATAGAATCAAAGGAACCATAACAGCATTAACAGATTCCTCGCTAACAATTAGTGGTGTTATTATTCCGATTTCAACTATAAATTATGTAATTCACCCCAGAAGTGCCTTCATTTGGGTTTTCATCAGAAAAATTGGTTTTAGAGCCAGTTTTGGCTACCTTTTACTCGATGGAGGCACGAGAGTTTCAAACAATAGCACGCCAATCATTGACGACCACCTCTTAAAAGTGACAACTCCATTACTAAGCGCAGGGGTAATAGGTTCCATTTTTAAAAACAGAAGATTTAAAAATAAAGGGCACAACATGAGGGTAAATGATATTAGCATGCCTTAGTTTTAAACATTAATAGTGTTAATAGAAAGCCACTAATCTCAAGAAAAGTTGTTTATATTAAAATACATTTGCTTCAAATAGAATAGTATGCATGTAAGAATCCTAATTACCCTTCTGCTACTGCAATTTTGTATCGTTTTAAAGGGCCAGAGCAAAGAAAAGATGTTTCAATTTAAATTCAATTTGGCAAAGCATGAGCTTTCTCAAAGACGAATGATAAAAGCGCTGCCCACTTTACTAGAATTGCATGAGATGGATAGTACCAACACTAATATCAACTACTTAATTGGGGTTTGTTTTGTGGAAGGCAATATTATCACAGAAAAATCGATACAGTTTTTACTAAAATCTATACCTGAGGTAAAAGTAGATTATGATTCGGATAGTTATTTAGAAAAACACGCGCCTATTTATGCCCATTATTATTTGTCGATTGCGTATAGTCAGAACAAACAATGTGAAAAAGCTAAATTAGCCCGAGATCGATTTATTGAAATCTACACCTATGAAGATCAATATTATCCTAATGAGTCAAAACATTGGATAGAACAATGCGAATTGAATGATGAACTTATCGTTTCTGACCTTGGTTTCTTAAAGCAACAAGTAACCCCATTGACTACAGCAAGCGTTTCTGATACACTAAAACTAGCGAAAAAACAGGATACAGCTACTGATTTTGTAGATAAAGTGATTCATAAAGTCAAACCTGCTCGAAAAGCTCCAAAGGTTATTACACGAGATATTGAATACACAACTACGATGCCTCTTTACGGGGTTCAGGTTGGGGCTTTCAAAGAAATAATGCCTGTAAGGAGATTTTCTGACCTAAAAAATGTTGACGCTTTTGTAGACAAAGAAGGCTGGGTAAGATATGTTATTGGTCATTTCTCATACCGATCACAAGCTGAATCGCTAAAGGAAGTAATCATTAGAGCAGGTTACCCTGATGTTTTTATTGTTGATGTTAACAGTGAGAGAAAGTATGTTGAATCGGTCGTAAGTATTGACAACATGAATCTGAAATCTGTAATAAGCGGACCAATAGAATTTAAGGTTCAATTGGGTGCCTTCAAATCGGCTATCCCAAAAGAAATTGCTGAAACCTATTTGAAGATAAGCCACATAGAAGAGTTTCAACAAGGCGATTATACTTTCATTACTTCACCCTCATACCCCAGGTATGCACAAGCAATAAAAGCAAAAGACCAATACGTTAGGATTGGGGTTTCTGATGCTTTTATTGTAGCATTTAATAAAAAGAAAAAGATACCTCTTATTGAAGCATTAAATTATACCCACGAGAATCCAATTACAATTCTACAATGATAAAAGAATCAAATTTAAAGTGGTTTATACTGTTATTTTCTCTACTATCAGTAAATTTAATCCATTCACAGAACTCGGAGGAGCAACTATTCAATCAGGCAAGACAGCTATTAGCAATGCGACAGATCAATGAAGCAATACCTAGCTTGGAAACACTGTATAGCATGAACCCTGAAAATAGCAACTATAACTTCCTACTAGGAGCCGCATTTAGAGAACTCGGAACAAATAGAGAGTCAGCTATATTTCATCTTAAGAAAGCAGTTAAAAATATTAGCGAAAATTATGACGCTTCGTCCTACACAGAGTCGAAAGCACCTATGCTAACTTATTATTATCTAGCTACTGCACAAGTTGACAATGATTTGTGTGCGGAGGCAGAAAAGTCATTAGAAAAATTAAAAGAGTTTGGCGATAAAATTGACGCTTACTTCATCAGAGAAATTGATAGGAATCTGCAAAAGTGCGATTACAATGCAGCACCTAAAGTTTTAAAAGAAGAGGACTCGCCGTTAGCAGAAATTGTTAAAGAAACACCCGCAGTCGTTAGCCCTCCAAAAACAACACCCCCCCCTTTGAACCCACTAGCCGGAATGGTGACTAAAACAATCAGCTACACCACCAAATCTCCTTTATGGGGTGTCCAGATTGGAGCATTTAAGGAAGTGATTCCAACTAGTAGGTTCAACCAAATAAAAAACGTTGATGCATTCATTGACGAAAAAGGATTAATTAGGTATGTAGTAGGCCATTTTGCTTATAAACAACAAGCCGAATCATTACTAGAAGTAATTAGAAATTCAGGCGTTGAAGATGCTTTTATAGTTGATGTAAATAATCCAAACAAGTTTAACCAATCGGTTGTGAGCGTTAACAATGTCAACTTAAAAAGTGGGATCGTTGGAAAGGTAGTGTATAAAATACAAGTAGGCGCATTTAAAAATGACATTCCTGAAGCCATTGCTGCTACCTATTTAACAGTCGAGGGAATTGATGAAACCAACTACGAAGATCTAACTCTTTTACTAGTTGGCCAATTTGATCATTATGATGATGCAGCAAACCACAAAGACAAATTATTGCTGAGTGGAATTAATGATGCTTTTATTGTGGCATTTAATAATGGCAAAAAGATATCAATTAGAGAAGCTAAGCGGAACGAAAAAGACAAAGATTAAAACGAATAGAATACAAAAAAAGGCCTTGGCAAATTTGCCAAGGCCTTTTTCTTATTATGTAATATCAATTGAATTAATCAATATCAATTTCTACTGCATTTAAAATATCCGAGTTCCCTCTAGAAACGAAAACTACAATATCCATTTGTGATTTAACAATTGGGCCTCCACCATCAGGACCTGAACCGTTATAATCAGCAGGCAAAGTGTAAGAAAATGTTTCAGAAACTTTTGCACCCTTGGTGGTAGCATCTGTGATAGGAGAACCCCACTGACCAGTAATTAAATCTCTTAACACATGGTTTTGTATGTATCCTTCTTGAGGATTTCCACCAGATTGCTTAGAAGATATTCCTGACTGAAGAACTGCAATATTTATATGATTAGTCATCGTCTCCTCATTAGTGTAATAAACATCCACTTTAATCGAAATCTCAGTAGAATCTGAATTCCATGTTGCTTTTGCACCAACATTTACAGGAGCAGGCATTTGCACTACAGCTTCTGCAGCCGATTTCCAAGAACCTCTACCCATAGCCATACCATTTTGCTGAGGTGTAGCACCTAAATCCGAAGCTAAAATTCTGTTTACTTGACCAGCAGGGTAACCAGAAACTTGTGCTTGACTAATCAAACCTTGCGCAAATGGCGTAGTAAAGTCCATCCAACCTGGTGAAGGTTGAGCATAACTACCACCGTGAACAGCAATAACGATAAATTTATCTCCTAATTGTTGTTTAACATCTTTAGCAACATCATGGCCGTCAGGGCAAAACCCGCATCTAACACCTGTAAAGTCTTCTAGAACTGCTACTCTGCCTGAAGAATCTGTAGAAGCAAGAAAGCCGGTATTTCCGCCTCCGCCATTGCCACCACCGCCAGTTCCGCCACCACCAGTTCCGCCGCCATTGCCACCTGTACCTGGATCAACGTAAATTGGATTTGGAGTTAAAGTAGGATCCTCTTCGCAACCTACAGTAGTAAATGCTAGTGCTAGCACTGCCATAAATAGTATCTTATTTTTTTTCATTTTGTTGTATTTTAGAAGTT
>Ga0209653_1002938_pt1 | contig 11972 bp, 14 predicted proteins | sample SaaInl6LU_22_DNA_FD_184644 | JGI IMG/M metagenome (GOLD analysis project Ga0209653, IMG submission 184644) | Marine microbial communities from expanding oxygen minimum zones in the Saanich Inlet - ESP_116LU_22_DNA (SPAdes) (version 2) | ecosystem: Environmental > Aquatic > Marine > Intertidal... | reverse complement strand
TTAAACAGAGAAGTTTAATCGAACCTTACGACAATATGGACTTCTAACTAAACCACTATATATAATAAAAAAAACCCACCATTACAGTGGGTTTTTTTTATTTAGATAATTTCACAATTTATATCATTAATACCAAATTCCTTAGCGACCATTTCAATTCTTTTAATCTTAGTCACGTTAGAACCCCAAGTGGACATGTATAGTCCATTTTCCATCAAAACTCTATCATATGGTTTGATTGAATCTCTAAAACTTTCAAAGTCCTCTTTGAAAAATTGACCAAATGTTTGAATAACCTTTGTTTTTTCAACACCTTCAGTGATTTCGTTCATAACACCCACATAAGTCTCCTTTGCGGTGTTATTCATATACACCTTATCACCTATGGTGACTTTGAGGTTTGTTGATTTAGCACGACCAATAGTCTTCTTAACTACACTCTTCTCCTCTTCAGTCAATGTCATATCATTATCAACACTGAACCCTAAATCAATTTCTTTAATGTCTAAGTATCCCACCATCTTATCAATTCTTTCATTGAAAGAATCAATATCACCAACATTAAACCATTCTGTGGTTATGTTTCTACGGTCATCATATTCTTTGATAACTCGGTAGTCATCAAAACATACGTGAAGGATACCTTCCAACTTACCCATATCCTCAGTCTCAAATACTCTAATCATCAACACATCAAATGGTAAATGAGTAGAATTAAGCTGAGTCTCACGAATCTTATATTGTTTGGATAATCCAATTTTATGGTAACCATTTACAAAGTTACCTCCGTGGTCAATAATTCTTGCAATGTATACGTATCCTTCCATGTTTATTTGTCTTTTAAACGTTCTCCTGTTTCTTTGATGGTGAACTGTGATAACCCATTAGTACCACTCCCACCTTTCTTTCCGTTTACAAATTTAACAATTCCATTGTTATAAAGCTTGTTTGGTGTGTCAAAAATTTCACCTTTGAAGTGTAATAATCCCTTAGTATCTAACAATACTTCATATTCTACACCTTTATACTTACGAATTAATGTCGTATCCTGTCCAAACCCATTCGCTAAATCCACCAAACGAGTATCAGGTTCATTAGTATTCAATTCTGATTTAGCCTCTTCAACATCAAATACCTCACCACCATAAATCGACATGAAGTTAATAAACTCACCAGTTAAGGTATCCTCATCATCTTTGAACCACTCACCATGAAGTCTACGACTATCCAAAATAGAATGTAACATCTTCTCCACTTTATTCATATCATCAACTTTATATGCCGTGATAATACGATAACCTATTGGTGACTTTGTTCTACTTAACTGATTTTCACGACTGAGTGGGTTAATAGATAAACCAATTTTCTTATCAGTATTATTCAAAGGTCTATCGAGAACATCATATAGTTCCCCTAAGTAAACATATCCTTCCATTATCCTAAGTGGTTATTAAATTCTCTCATCTCTTGCTCCTCGTACTTCTTGAATTGCTCTTCACGACGCAAGACTGTCATAAAGTCGAAGATGTATTTCTTAACCTCGTTGAGGTGATTGTTAACGTCCATTCCACGGTCCAACATCTCTTGAGTGTCAGATAGGTTCGACGCCACTCGCATCAACACATCAGTGGTTTTCAACATTTCAGCGGGTAGGTATTCTCCGTGCTTCTCACAAAATTCAACTTTGGTCATATCTCTATCGTTTTATTAGATTACGAATATACAACAAAAAAAGGACCTATACAAGTCCCTTCTTAAAAAAGTTAAATTAAACTGTACTGTCCGTTGGGGTCAACCTTCCTAACAACAGGTTCAAATGAATAGTCATAAGTTAACGCATCGTGACAGACTATATTGGATTCTACGATTTGTAATATCTCAGGTGTTGGGTTAGGACCTGCCAGTCTCTTTCTACACTCTCTAACATTGTCCTCCATAAGTTCAACCCCATAGGTCGTTCTTAAGGCTTGTTCTAACGTACAACCGCTTCTTTCCATCTTTCTGATAACAACTTCCGATAAGAACTGTCCATCACCACAGGAGTTGTCTAAGAAGGTTTTAGAAGGGTCTGAGAATAGTGTTGGGTCCTGTTCTTCAAGTTTGTCTAACATCTCCTGAACAAGTTCCGTTGGCGTGAAAACTTCTGCAGTTTGTTTTATGCGAAGCTGGTCACGCTCAACACCTGACATGTATTCTCGATTTCTCGTATGTTCAATATAATTATTCATTGATGAATTCTCTCCAAAAGTCTTTTTTGAATTTAGCAACCACTTTATGATTTACCGTAAGTTGTCCGACAGCACAAAGTTCCATAAGGTTTTTGAACTTTTTACTATCCAAAGCTTTTTTGATATTTTCAAGGTTTTCAACCTCATCAACAATTGCATATGCAAATTGTGTTAAACCAAACTCACCAGTTTCATCAATGTAGTTACCTATTGACGAAATACGACCATTACTCCAAATAACTTTTGGTTGTCCAAAGTGACCATTCTGATTGGTTGATGAGTAGTGGAAAGTAGGTTCACTCAAGTAGTTAACCGTGTAGACCACAGGATGACAAAATTCATTTGTTTGAGTTTTAGACACCCATGTTTTACGAGTTTCGTAATTAGAGTAACTATGAATCATCTGAACGGTCTCTTCCCCATCTTTAGCAATCAAAGTATTAAGAAGGTCAATACCACCGTTAGGGATAAAATCCATATTGTCTAAAACCATCTCTTTAATTTGACCGTCTTGGAATCGAACTGTTGTCTCTGAACCATCATTATCTACGTTTTGTAGAACATAGTAATCATAACGAGTCTCAGCACCGAAAGTTTCCATACCATCTTTTTCATTGTGAATAGACAAAAAGGAGACTTTTTTTGAACGAATAACCTCTTGTACATCTTTGAATTTACCTGTGATGTTTCTCCATCCTGATGGGTGAATTAGACACATAAAACCACCTTCATTAAGGTGCGATATTCTCTTCATAAAAAATTTGTTCCACAAAGGTTCAGTCTTTTTAGGGCCAACTTTTTCTTGGTATGGGTCATTTCCAACGAGAACATCAAATTTCATAGCAATACTTTCTTTATAAATATCAAATGTAACAGGTACATATGAAAAGTCAAACTGAACACTATTCAAATCCAACTCATCCTCACAAAAGGCAAAAACTCTACCTCGGATATTTTCGTCTGAGTGACCGTATTGACGTAGTTTATTAACAATAGGAATAATAGCTTGAAGTCCCGCAGATTGAAGGTCCGCAAATGTAGTAGTTTCAGACATAAAAAGAGTTTCAGGAAGTCTTTCATCATAGATTTCCTGAAACAAACCCTCAATCTCAAATTTCAAACGTGATAACATAATTCCTCTTATTTTGTCTTACAAAGATAAGGAATTAATATTTACCCACCAAATTATCCGTGAAGAAGATTAACCCAATCTTTCTTGATGATACCCATCACAACCATGTATTTGATAACTTCGTAAGAAACGTTGAACTTCTTTTCAACCAAACGTTCCCACTTATTACTCTCAAAGACCTCAAACATCTCAGTTACGTTCTTAGCCCCTTTGTTTTTACCGGCATTCATCAAGTAGTCAAAGTTTTCAAGAATCGAGATGATTACCTCACGAAGTTTGTCTTCATCAACTTGGGAAACCTTTTCACTTGTAGAACCGTTAGATACCTTTGGTTTGGAATCTTTTGTCTTACCCATCTCAGTGCGTTCCTTCATCTCATTACGAAGGTAGTCAACGTTACCGTTCAACAACGCTTGAATCTGAGTCTTAGTCAAAAGAGTAAGGTCAGATTTCTTACCCATAACACGAGAGATACCTTTCTTCTCCAATGCTTGTTTTACGTACTCATCAACTTCCAATTTAACAGCCTCACCTTTGTCATCACAAGAGAAGATGTCGATAGAATTGTATACTCTTTTCAACTCCTCACGGATATCACTCTTACCCTTCTTTTCAACTTGGTTGAGAGCTGCTTGGAATACCATAGTATCCAATTTGTCATCACGGTTAGGGTCAAAGGACAATGAGAAGATACGAGCAACTTTGTTTGGGTTGTTTGATGTCAACGCTCGAGACATCTTTTGGATAGTTGCACCGTCCTGCCCTTTATCATAAGCCAAGTACAACTCATCAATCAACTCTTCTGAGAATGAACGTTGAGCCATCTTAGCTGAGATAATCAATACGTTCTTATCTGTTGAGTTGATTACTTCATCTACTTTAGATTCACACTGACCAGCATTTACCACTGTCTTACCGTTTAACACAACAACCTCCCAACCTGGTAAAACATTCTCAGTGATTTTACCAACCTCAATCAAGTTATTGACTTTAGTATTGTCAGGAAAGAACATCATCGCCACACGACGCTCAACCAACTCAGCATCTGTAGAATCAACCAAACGCTCGATGTCCACACCATAAAGGTTGTGTTTGCCGTTGAACATACCTTCAATCAAAGTGATGTACCAACCTTTACCTTTCTTAGGATTCGCAACAAACTTAGCCCATGATGGAAGTTCATCAACATTGTCGTATAGTTGTTTTGCCTTGTTTACCACAGGACGAAGGTCCAACTGGTATCCTTCAACTGACGCATAAACTTTATCACGATTGGTATCTTTTTGGAAGTATTTCAACATATCTCTTTTCTTTTATTCTTTAACAAAGATAAGAAAAAATTCTTACCCCACCAAACTCATAGATTCTTTTTTGTTTACCAATAGTTCGAAGTATGTAGTCGACAACATCAAGTCAATATCCCAATCAGAAGATGCACGGTCAGAGTTAGTTCCAGTCATCAAGATTAGTACGTCATCATCGTTAACCATAGTTTGGAGAGCATCGAACTGACTTTTTCGGTGTGCTCCGTAATCAGCTTCATCAACAAAGACCATCTTTTGAACCTCAAGACCACCCAAAAACTCTACACGTTGTTTACGACCACGACCATTACAGAGAGACACGAAAACCATTACTTGTTTACCCTCTTCAACAAACTTCATTACTTTGTCTTGGTATCCTTTAACCTGTGAATCCACAATCTCGATATCTTGAAACTGTTGAAATTTACGTACATCGTTTTTGAATGAAGTAAATGAAGTCAGAACATATGAAGAAACAACAACAACAGGAATACCACTTTCAACAGCAACTGCTGATGACCAAATAGTCTTACCGTAACGTGCCGACAACTCAGCAAGGATTCTACGTTTGCCTTCCTCAATACCGTTCAATACTGTAACCGCATCTTCAAACTGAGCTGTTGATAGTTTGACCACAGGGCGAGGTTGATTTGATTTACGAAGAATCTCATCCACTCTCTCAACTAAGACCTCAGCTGTCAAATTGTGTACTTCATTTTGCTTACGGTTACCAACTTTCGAACGAAGGAAGTCATCAAACTTGGACTTCTTGTCCATCATACCGTTTTTGATTGCTAATTCAGTAACATCCCAAATTGTACATAGTACGATGGTACCGTCATCAAACAAGTCTTTACGAACACCGACAGATTCACGAACACGTTTCAAACATTCTTGGTATGGGTCTTGACCCGCAAAAACATATCTCTGTCCAAACTTAGTTTCCTCTTTATTGGTTTTTTCATACCAAGCGTAAAGGAACATTCTGTCGGTGTTTGAAGTAGTGTAAATTGAATCTGTCATGTGTACTATTTTTTCTTATTAACAGTACAAATATACGAATTATATTTTAATCCGCAGCACCTTCACCATAAAATATCACCTCCACACCACTTTCTTCGAACATCTGTATTGAACGTTTGGCGTGTTCGTCCCAATGTTCCCTATTTCGTGTGGTGTCCACAGTCTTACAGTATATACGTCTTACCCCTGAACTGATAATCCCACGAGCACAATCACTACACGGAATACCACAGGTCAGATACATTGTCGTATCTCTTAGACTGACACCGATTCTGGCAGCATTATACAGAGCGTTACGTTCCGCATGTTCAAACCAAAAATACTTCTCAGGTCTCACCTGACGTTCTTCCACATCATCGTTGATACCACGAGGAAATGAGTTATACCCAGTGGTAATAATCTCATGGTCCTTACCAACAATAACTGCACCAATCTTGGTTCTACGGTCTTTAGATTTCTCTTTTACCTGTTCGGCAATATTAAGGAAGTATTCATCCCAATTCATAATTTCGTTTGTTTTACACTGTTAATATAATCTTCAACATTATGTTTGGGTTTCCATTTCAATAATTTTTCAGTATCACTATCCACTACATCTGCCGTTTGTCGTTCTCCTCTTCTTTCCCCAACCATTTCCCATTCTCCAAACATATTCGCAATCTCAATGATTGTTTTTGGTTCTCCTTTTCTTAGGTACCATTCATAGTTAAGGTTTTGTTGTGACGATAATATTGTCCCTTCGACAATATCTTCGATATGTGTAAAATCTCGTTGTTGAGTCCCTGGTGATACCACTGTCAGTTTTTTACCTTCTCTGTATTGTTTTTCAAATATGCCGATAACTGTGGCATAATCACCTGATTCTATTTGTCCGGGTCCATATACATTATAAAAGTAAACTATCTCATAATTTAAACCATACCACTCTCCGTAGTTTTTGATTAGTTCAACCATTTTGGCCTTAACCCAAGCATATGGTGAAAGGTTTTCATCCTTTCCATCGTTACCAAACTTTGATGATGATGCTGAGTATATAAGTTTTGAACCCCATTGTTTACACTGCTCAATCAACAAAGATGTTGAATATAGGTTTGTATCTATAAGGTATTGAATGTCTTTAAAGGACGTAACAATCCTTGAGTATTCACCAAAGTGAAATACCATATCAAAAACATATGACTCATTATTCTTAATGAAGTCCTCCACCGAACTATCGATATAAGTAACACCATCTATATGGTTGTCTTTACTACCCGTAAAATAGTTATCCACTGATACAATATCTGTATTAGGATTATATTCCAAAAGTTTTTTGATGAGTGATGAACCAACAAATCCAGCACCACCGGTAACCAATATATTCATATCAATCTTTGTTTTCGTACCACGAAGGATTTGGTAGACCTGAATAATGGTCCCAAGTCTCATCTGATAACCAGTTTACTGTTTCACCTGAGAGACGTTGTTGGTCTTCTCTATCTTCACTATTCCGTCTGCCCATTGTGATACCATTGGATTATGTGTGATTATTAAAATTTTCTCAAAGTAGTCTTTAATCTTATGGAAGAACTCGGCAACCATCTCCAAGTTGTCGTTGGATATCTTTCCGAATACCTCATCAAAGACCACAACATTTGGTTTTGGTAAAGAACATACTTTTGATAATACAGCTCTTAGTGCCAATGATGCCATTGTTCTTTCAAACCCTGAACCTGAAGTCATCAATTTCTCAATCTGAGTGTTGTTGTCAATCATCCAAAACTCCACCTCATCTTTCTCTGAGATACGAACCTCCAACTTAAACTCTGCCGAGTCCATTAGTAGTCGTTGTAGCTCTGAGTTGATTACAGGCATCATACTTCTCATAATCATCTTTGAGATACCCTTCTTACCGAAGAGTTCCAAATAGATTTTGTAGATTTTAAGTTTTGATTCTTCCTCTTTGATTTTTTCAATGAGGTCTTTGAAGTCTGAAATCTTCTCTTCGTATTTTTTGATATTGGCTTGAGATGTAGTAATCTCATAATTGACACCTTCTTTCTCTCTTTGAAGGTCGTCCAATCTCATATCAGCACGAAGGATGGTCTCATCAATCTTTTTGTTCTCCTCAAACTTCTCTTTGTCTTTATTGAATCGGTCCAACTTATCTTGTGCTTGGTCTTTCTTCAACTTCAACGACTCCAACTGAATCTCAAACTTCTCTTTGATGAGTTTGTTTCTTTCGTATAGGTCAAAGGCTTTCTTTAGGTCCACAAACGATTGTTCATCCTTTGTCAACTTCTCCACCTCTTTGATACTAAGTTCTACCTTCTCACTGAGTTCTTTTGACTCTTCTTTCTTTTTGTCGGCATAGTCTGACTTAGCGAGTTCTATACCACAATACTGACAGGAGAAACCTCCTTCAAAATCCTTCAATTCATCGGTGATGTCCGAGATTTTGGATTCCATCGTTCCCAACTTAACTTTCTCTTCTGAAAGGAGTTCCTTCACGTTATCGTGCTGGTCCTCGTGGTAATATTCAGAAGGTTCAACAACTTCAACTTGTTTTAAGTCCAACTCCGTCAACGTGATTTTTGATTGGAAGTTTGCAATATCTTCCTTCAACGTATCAGGTTTTACTTTCAATAACTCTTCATCCAAACCAGTATGTTTCTGTTTCAAAAGTCCATCACGGTACTCTTGTCCCTTCTCAATTCGTTGGTTCACATCTTTGAGTTTTTCCTTCTGTTCCTTAATGTTATCTTCTTGACCTTTAATAAGTTCATTGTGTTCTTCAATGTAACTCTTCAAAGACTCGATATCATAAAGATTTGAAGTCATACTCTTCTGAAACTTTGAGGACATTTCCTTTGCGGTGTCTTCCTTAAGTTTCAATGCATCCAACCCTAAGAACCTTGAAAGGACCTGTCCTCTTGCTGTTGGTTTGGCATCAATCAACTCTTCCAAGTTGGTTGCTGTTGTTAAGATGGTCATCAAAAAGTCATCCATTGTCCCAATGGACTTCTTAATGAAATCCTCCGTTTCTCTTCTCTGCTCACCAGTAAAGTTCAATAGGCTTCCGTCGGCAAGTTTTTTGAAGAACTCCAAAGAAGTACTAACGGTGTAGTCCACTTTGTTTCTCTTCAACTTACGTGTCACCTCTCTGACGATGATATATTCGTCACCGTCAATAAGAACCTCACCCTTTACTGTGACCTTATCCTTGTTTCTAAATCTATTAAAGATTTCTTCTGCTTTACTTGTCTTAGTAGTTTGATTGAAGAAAAGGAATAGAAGGAGGTCTACTGTCAGAACGGTCTTTCCTCCAAAATTGGGGGGATTGGATTCGACCGTCGATATACCTTTGATTTTATCAAAGTCTAAAATTTGTCCATCACCAAAAGATAAGAAGTTTGAAAACTCAATCTTCTTAATATACCACTTCTTAAATGGGGTGACCTCTGCCTTCTCAGACGCAATAGCGTTCTCAACAGCGTCATCCAAATTAAGAATATCATCAGTATATTCCTTCAACTTATTATTGTCCAAAAACTTAACGATGAGTTCCTTTTGGTAGTTCTCATCCAAAATATTTACAGATACATCAATGGACTGTAAATCACCTTCATCAGTTTTGACTTTGGTGACCACATTCACATTGGTAGATGAATATTTCTTTTGAAAATACGTTCTAACTCTTTTGATTCTTTCTTGTGTGAAGTTTTCGGGGGTATCTTCCCACACTACTTGAATATAAGGGTTATTTAACTCATCAGTTTTTAGTTTGTGAGACATAAAGTTGTAGTTTAATTCTTTTGGTGGATTAAACAAATCCATTATTATAGTTTGATATCCAAAGGTGTGTTTTCGTCTGCATTTGGTAACTCTACGTTACCCATATTGATTTGAGCACCTGTTTCTTGTGTTTCCTCTTGCTCACCTCTTAAATTTTCAATCTGAGCCATCATCTGCTCTTGCCATAGTTTCTGCATTTGGTTCATTTCACCTTTAAGACGAGTGTTTCTCGCTTGAACTCTTTTACGGTGTGCCTTGGCACCACCTCTTTTTTTTGTTCTACCCATTGTTTTTGTTTTTTCTGTTTTCTAAATAATCTATTGTAAAACCAATACCCACAAGTATATGCATTCCAAATGACATTATCAACTTGTGGATATCATCGTATACGTTCAAACTCAAATGAACGTGTCCGACAACCCAAAATGGAATTGCTAAGTTTTGACTAATCCATACTGTGGTATATTTTAAGAAATGTTTCATCTTAGTTTTTTTCGTACCATTCAATGATGGCGTTGATTCCCCATACACCTCCTGATGCTAACATCCCATCAAAGAAGATTGCGGGTACTGTTGGTATCCCCATCTCAATACCCCATGGGGAGTAGATAAAGGCTCCCATGAAGAAACCTACCCATGTTGAACAACACATCATACAGGAAACGATTCCGTGGATGAAGTTGAACAATGGTGAGATAACAGGGATACGTGAGTTACCCACTTTCTCAATGGAATAACGTGTTGATTTGAAAATGGAACCATAGACAATAATCTGTGTCATTCCATAAGCGGCTATTAACCATAGTGCTAAAATCATAATTCTCTATTTAAATTTGTTGATGCCAAAAATGTGGCGGTTTGATTTTTGAACTCCTTATCTAATTCTAACATAATTTGTTCATATTGTGAAATGGATTTATCCTTTTCTCTAATTTCTTCTTTAAGTTTTTGAATGGTGCTCTGTAGTCCTTTAAGTTTTTCTGGTGACCCTTGAGATTTTACCTCCTTAATCACTTCAACTTCTTTGACCACCTCAACAGGTACCTCTTTGATGACCTCTATTTCTTTTACTACTTCAATCTCCTTGATAACTTCTTTAGGTTTCTCCTCCAAAAGAACTTCCAATTCAGTGAGTGTCTTCTCCAATTTTTTCTTCTCATTATTTGCATTCTTTAACTTCGTACTGTATGTTTTGTTGGACTTTTCCAACTTGGCGATTTTATTGCCAAGTTCCTGAACCTGTTCATCATCAGTGATGTATACTTCTTTGGTGACGACCTTCTCCACCGGTTTTTCAACCTCCACAATCTTCTCCACCTCAACGATGACTTCTTTCTCAACCTCTTTGATTACTTCAACAGGTATCTCTTTAATTACCTCTTTCTCCACTTCCTTAATGACTTCCACAGGAACCTCTTTGATGACCTCCTTCTCAACAGGAACATTTTTGGTGATGATTTTTTCCACCTCTTTGATGACTTCAACGGGAACTTCTTTAATCACCTCTTTCTCCACCACCTTTTCAACGGGAACCTCAACTCTCACCTCCTTGATGACTTCCTTTTCCACAACCTTAACACCGTCAGCATTCAACAGACCGTATTTCTCAATCTGATAACCCTGAGAAAAACATTCCTTCACAAACTCGTTTATATCGAGTTCATTAAGTTTACAGAACGCTTTGATGTCCTTAAGTTCTGAGGAAGAAAAGTTAATAGTTGGTGAGTTGTTCTGTGCCATGTTCTAAGTCTTCAATGTCTGTGATTTTGAAACTCAAGAACGGTCTTGGGTTTGATAAATCAACGAAGGAGTAGTTGTCCTCCTCTATATTATAAATACCAAAACCGTGTTTAGTCACCGACTCCCCAAAGTTTTGTTGAATGGTAGAACCCACCATATAGGCTTTCTTATTGTCAGGAATATCAATCACCTGACGTTTGTGGATATCACCACATAAGACCACATCCAACCCCTTAAAGTTCTCCAATTCATACGCATGGTCACCGAAGTCAAAACCAGTGTCTGTGGTCAACCCTTGAATGGGGTCGTGGAACAAACCAATCTTAAATCCTTCAGCCTCAGAGATATCAGGTTTGATATTCCCTTGAAACTGTGAATATACACACCAACTGACGTTCTCATCTTCATATACCCCTCTGTCTCTATAGTAGACAATCTCAGGGTTCTTCAATGAGTCAATGATGGGTGTCAACGCATCCAAACGATTAAGGTTGTTGTTAAGGAAGTCGTGGTTACCAGGGATAAGGACCGTCTTTGCAATCTTGGTACACTCCGTTAGTGTCCATGCTACAATCTCAATAAGTTCAGGGGTCATTTGGTTTTTACTGTGAACCAAATCACCAGTGAACACAATACGGTCAGGACCAATCTCCTTAAACTTCTCCAACATCTCCGTCAGAATCTGTCTATATAAGTCGTGGTCCTTGAATAGTCTTAAGTGTAAATCTGAAAAGTGAACTAACTTATTTATCATCGAATTGATTTGAATTT
>Ga0209653_1002937_pt1 | contig 11973 bp, 12 predicted proteins | sample SaaInl6LU_22_DNA_FD_184644 | JGI IMG/M metagenome (GOLD analysis project Ga0209653, IMG submission 184644) | Marine microbial communities from expanding oxygen minimum zones in the Saanich Inlet - ESP_116LU_22_DNA (SPAdes) (version 2) | ecosystem: Environmental > Aquatic > Marine > Intertidal... | reverse complement strand
TAGCGATGCTGCTGCACAGGTGATTCGCAATCGCAAAAGCAAAGTGCAAAGCTGGTTTTTAGATCTCTCGCTGGTAATGGGTTACTGGGCGGGTGAGGGCAAGCGCGCCTATCACCACACTGCGCCAGTCAACAGTCTCTATGCGCTGCACGAGTCATTAGTGATGTTGCAAGAAGAGGGGCTTGAAGCCTCATGGCAGCGCCACCGCGACAACCATAATCTGCTTAAGCAGGGGTTGGCCGAACTGGGAATAGAATTCATCGTCCCCGAGGCCGATCGCCTGCCACAGCTCAATGCAGTGACTATTCCCGAGGGTGTCGATGATGCAGCCGTGCGCTCGGCACTGCTGGCTGACTACAACTTAGAAATTGGCGCGGGCCTCGGTGCCCTGGCCGGCAAGGTGTGGCGCATAGGCTTAATGGGCAGCGCTTCTACTCAGCGCAATATCGACTACTGCGTGGCGGCACTACGCGAGGTGCTCAGCCGTTCAGAGCCCTGAGTTTGGTGTGACAAAAAAAACCGGCCTGAGAGCCGGTTTTTTTATATCGCAATTTTTTATTGTGCAGGCATTAAATCCAGCAGTGCTGATATGGTCGCCTCGGCACCGCGGGTGATACTCAGCTCGGGTTCAATTTTAAACATTGGGCTGTGGTTCCACGGTACCGCTGGTCCGCCGTTGGCCGCTGCGTCGAGATCGCTCTTGGCGCTACCACCTATCGCAAAGTAAACGCTGGGGATCGCGGGATCGCTAGTGAAATAAGGGAAGTCTTCGGCACCCATCGAGCTGCTGGTAACCGCTAGAACTCTGTCTTCGCCAAACTGCTGCTGCCAGACGCCACGCAATCTTTTTACCAGTTCGTCGTTGTTGACTGTGGGCGGAGTGCCCGGATTGTTTAGTGAGACTTCGGGAAGTTTGTCCTCGGGTAGCCCGGCGGCGCGGCCAAGATTGACGGCAATACGCTCGATCCCTTCCAGCAGCAGTTGGCGGGTCTCGGGATTAGTATTGCGTACGGTCAACTGCAGCTCGGCGCGATCCGAAATAATGTTGTGTTTGCTGCCGGCGTGAAAAGAGCCGACGGTGACGACGCCTGGTTGACGCGGCGACAGCTCCCGAGCTACGAGGGTCTGCAAGGCCATGACAAGTTGGCTGCCGAGCACGACCGGGTCTTTGCCCAAATGCGGCGCTGCACCGTGAGTGCCGATGCCGTGAATCACGATATCGACCGAGTCTGACCCAGCCATTGGCGAGCCCTCGGTAACATTGATAATACCCGCTTCAAGCCCAGACATAACGTGTAGTGCCATAGCGTAGTCAGGGGTGCCAAAGCGCTCCCAAATTTGATCTTCGCGCATAATCCGCGCGCCAGAAATACGCTCTTCAGCCGGCTGGCCGATCAACATTAAGGTGCCTGACCAACTGTCGCGCCGCGCTGCCATCTGCCGCGCAGTGGCGACTAGGCTGACCATGTGAACATCGTGCCCACAGGCGTGCATGACGGGGACCTCGCGCCCGCTAATGGGATCAATTTGCTTGGCAGTTGAAGCATATTCGAGCCCAGAACGCTCCTCTACGGGCAGTGCATCCATATCGGCGCGCACCATCACCGTCGGACCTTCGCCATTTTCCATCAGCGCCACTAAGCCGGTACCGCCGACTCCTTCTGTGACAGTGAAGCCGGCGTCGCGCAGTTCGCTAGCCAGCCGTGCAGCAGTGGCGTGTTCTAAAAAACTGAGTTCTGGATTGCGGTGAAAGTGCACGAAAAGATCGTGCAGTGAATCGTGATAATCTGCAGAGATGCTAGCGCGCAGTTCGTTCTGCGCGACGGAGTGAACACTTAGCGATATCAGCGCAAGTAGTACTGCTGCGCGCAGTGAGGATAACAGTTGCATGGTATTGCTCCGGGCTATGAAAGTTTGCTTCTGACTATAACCGAGTCGGTGTGATATGCAAATTTCAGCGCGCTGCGGGCTGATCAGCTTTGTAGATAACGGCAGTTATCCAGCGGCCAACCTCAGCTAAGTTGTTGCTACTGCAGCGTTCAAGGGTGTCTTTGTGAGTGTGCCAGCTGTCTGGAAACGGCCAATGAATCAGATTGACCATAGGGATACCTGCGCGTAGAAACGGTAGATGATCATCGCTAATCGCAGCGCCGTCATGCTCCTCTACTACGCTCAACTGAAGCTCTTTGGCGACCCCCCAAAGCCGATTTTGCAACTTGCCCGCGTAGCGTTTGGAATAGAGCTCGCGAGGGATACGCAGCTCACTGTCGCAGACCATGTCGAGCAAAATCCCGCCATCGGGTCGATAGTCGGGGTGCTCGGTGACAAATTGATTGGCACCAATTGAGAACGGCTGCCCGTCAATACCGCCCAAGTCTTCATAATCGAACAAAGCGATATCGACGCGCACCGGAGGTGGGTGTTGTGCCATGATTTCTGCCAGATGCAGCAGTACGGCAACACCAGAACCACCATCGTTAGCGCCACTGATCGGTTGGTTTGCCTGTTGACTAGATTTTTCGCGATCGGCAATCGGGCGAGTGTCCCAATGGGCGGCTAGCAGCCAGTGCTCGACATCAGACTCTTGTGGCCCAAAACTGGCGAGTAGGTTAGTGCCGTGGCGGATAGGGAGCTGGCGCCACTGCCACTGAAAGTGATGTTCGCGCAGACTCTCTGCAGCGGTTAGCTGTTTGCGGTAGAGCTGCAGCGCTGCCGCGCGCGAGGTGGGGTTGCTGCGTGGGCCAAGCTCCACTTGCGCAGCGATTAATTCGAGTGCGCGCTGGCCACTAAAGTCTGGAGCTGCTAATAGTGAGCTGGGGAGTAGCCAGCAGATTAAGATTAGATATCTCAAGGCTGTGTTGAGTGTGAACTGAGTGCCGACTGACTGGGGCGCAAGCCAACCTGAAACATACCGTAGCCGATCGCTAACAGTGGGCAGAGCAGGTTGAGAAAAGCGTACGGTGCATAGCTAAAGGTAGAGACTCCGAGAGCTGCAGCCATGTAAGCGCCGCAGGTATTCCAAGGAATTAATGCCGAGGTAAGCGTGCCGGCATCTTCGAGTGTTCGAGAGAGTGTCAGTGCGTGGAGTTTGCGCTCCTGGTAGGCACCTTTAAACATCTGCCCAGGCAGAACAATCGATAGGTACTGGTCCGCAGCTAAGAGATTGGTGCCAACACAGGCGCTGACCGTTGCAACAATCAGCCCAGCGGCACTTTTAACGCCTGAGAGCATAGCGTCGACCAACCGCTGTAAAAGGCCTGCGCGAGCCATGGCGCCGCCAAAAGCGAGTGCGCAAATAATGAGTCCTACAGTCAACAGCATACTGCTTAAACCGCCCTTACTGAGCAGTTCATCGACTACCGCCGAATCGCTGTCCGGGGTAAAACCGGCGAACAGAGTGGTGATAATTCCTTTGGCGCTGGCCGCTGCGCTGCTCAGTTGTGGGTCGCCAGCCGCGGCTATGACGCGCTCGGATTGAAACAGTAGAGCCATGGCAATGCCTGCCAATGTTCCCCAAACCAAGGTGGCCAGTGCCGGCCGACGGGTGATGGCTAAAAATAGCAGCAGGCCTAGCGGCGCCAACATTAGCGGAGAAATAGCAAAGTAGCCTTGCAAGGCGGCTTGCAGGGTGACTATTTCACTGAGCTCGCTGCTACTCTCGCTACCGAGCCCCAGCGCAGTATAGATCGCCAGTGAGATACCAAAAGCGGGTAGGGTGGTCCAGGTCATGTGGCGAATATGTTCAAACAGGTCGCTTGAGGTGGCAGCTGCTGCGAGGTTGGTGGTATCGGACAGCGGTGACATCTTATCGCCAAAATAGGCGCCCGAGACAATCGCTCCGGCGGCAATGCCAAGCGGCAGTCCGAGTGCGGCAGCAACGCCCATCAGTCCGATGCCGAGCGTGCCAGCGACTGTCCAAGAGCTGCCAATACTAAAACCGACCAAGGCGCATACAATACTCGCGGTGAGGTAGAAAAAATCGGGTGAAATCAGTGCCACGCCGTAGTAGATCATAGTGGGTACGGTGCCACTGAGCATCCAGCTGCCAATCAGAGCGCCGACCATCATTAAAATGAGAATAGAGCGCATCGACAGTGAAATAGTTTCGATCATTCCCTCTTCTATGGAGAGCCAACTGTGACCGTTCTTGATGCCGATAGCGGCGGCGAGTGCAGCAGAGAGCAGAAGTGCCAGCAGGTTCGGCCCAAATGCATCGAGACCGAATAGATAGACGGTCGTGCCGAGAGTGCTGATCAAAAAGACAACAGGAATAAACGCGTCTGTTAACGACGGGCGGTGGGCTGCATTTGCGCTCATAGGAAGGCGTCCAGTACTGAATTGCAGGTTAGTTTAACAGTGCTAGGTAATCGCCACTATCACCGGCTCTTTTCGCCAGTTGGTTATCAGAAAATGCTTCTTAAAAAAAAGACGCGCCGAAGCGCGCCTTAGCATCGCACTAGTGTTTTACTTAAGTGAAGAGTAGTAAGCGGCCAAATTGGCGATATCAGCATCACTGAGTCCGCGTGCCATACCAGCCATCATGGCATTTTTGCGCTCGCCACTGCGGTAAGCTTTTAACGATGAAGCAAGATAACCCTGCTTTTGGCCGGCGAGGTTTGGCCACATATCGTTATTGCTGATGCCTGCTGGGCCGTGACAGCCAGCGCACATCATCGCTTTCGCTTTGCCTGCAGCCGCATCGCCAGCCAGAGCGGGTGTGGCGAGAAGGGCTGTGCTGCCAAGTGCCAGCGCGGTAGTAGTGATTTTGAGAAATTTTAACATGGTGTTGCTCCTTGCTGAGTCAGCATCGGTTAGGTTGGAAACTGAGATTTTTTCTCGCTGCCGAGCGGTTCCATTATCAGCAGCCGGCGCGCTAGATAGATTGCACTGGCGAACAGCGAGACCCCCACCACTTGGTGAGCCGCGGCTGCTGCGATCGGCACATGATAGAGGATAGTTATCACGCCGAGAGTAATTTGAGTGGTTAACAACAGAGTAAATAGGCCGGCCGCAACTCGCGCTAAACGGTCTTGGCTGAGGCGCAAGACAGCCAGCGCCAAGCCGCCGCCAAGCAGCGCTATGAAGTAGGCAAAAATACGGTGGTTGAACTGTATAGTGGTGATATCTTCAAAGGCTGCCAACCACGCAGGTGCAGTCGCATAGAGGCCTGGCGGGATAAAGCTGTCACCCATCAATGGCCAGGTTGACCATGCATAACCGGCGCGGCTGCCAGCCACCAACCCACCCGAGAGAATCATCAGATAAATCAAAATGGCTACGGCGGCTGCCAAGCGGCCCAACCATGGCGGTACAGCGCTCGCCGCGTGTTGCTCATGGCGGCTATCAAGAAGTGAGCTGGTCAGCCAGATCATGAAACCGAAAATTAGCACGGCCAAACCTAGGTGAGCAGTGAGCCGGTAGTGGCTTACGCGTGGATCATCGACCAACCCACTTTTCACCATAAACCAGCCGAGCAGTCCCTGGCAGCCGCCGAGCACAAATAACAGGGCTAGTTTGACGCGATAGCCGTCTGGGATTCGGCCCTTTAACAAGAAGTAAGCATAGGGCACAAAAAATAAAACACCGATAATGCGACCGAGTACGCGGTGTAAATACTCGTACATGAAAATATATTTAAATTCAGCGAGGCTCATGCCTGCGTTAACGATCTGATATTCAGGAGAGGTTTTATATTTGGCGAAAACATCTAACCACTGCTCGTGGTTGAGGGGAGGAATAATGCCCAAAAGGGGACGCCACTCAACCATCGAGAGGCCAGAATTGGTCAGGCGGGTTACACCACCGAGAAGAATCATACCCAGTATTGTCGCAGCGCAGATTGCCAGCCATAAGCCAACTTGGCGTCGATACAGTAGGGCGTCATTCATGTGATTTCTCGTTCAATGCTGATGGGGCTGACGACTGGGTGCCAGTGCTATTGAAACCGACGGTAATTTATAGAAAATCCCCGCGCTTGTCGAGTGTGTTGGCGACCTGTGAGTCAGCTCAGCTGTGGGTAAAATCCCCGTTTAATCAAGCCAATTAAGTGTTAGCATCTAACTCATTGAATACGCCTATAAGGTCGATTGTGTCGTTTGTTGCTCCTACATCTCTGCGTGAGTCGCTGCCCAACTGCTGGCATGTTTTTTTGCAAAAACACCAGTTCTCATTTCCGTCCGAACCGCTCTGGCGGCGTCTTGCTGAACGTGAACGAGCAGGAGTCGAAATATATCCGCCCCGTGAGCAGCGTCTTGCTGCCTTGCAGCTATGTGACCCGCAACAGGTCAAAGTGATCATCGTCGGCCAAGATCCCTACCATGGCCCTGGACAGGCCCACGGCTTGAGTTTTTCGGTTCCGCGCGGCGTCAAAATACCGCCGTCGCTGCGCAATATTTTCACCGAGCTAAAGACTGATCTTGGCTTACAGCTGCCCGATTGCGGCGACCTCACGGTCTGGGCGCGGCGCGGAGTTTTGTTGCTCAACAGCGTGTTAACCGTAGAAAAAGGCGCGGCCAATAGCCACCAAGGTTGGGGTTGGGAGTCGTTTACCGACGGTATCTTACAGGCCTTGAGTGCTGACAGCAGACCGAAAGTATTTATTTTATGGGGCAGTTTTGCTAGCGCTAAACGAGCGCAAATTGATGAGCAGCGGCACACGGTTGTGACTAGTAGTCACCCATCACCTCTCTCAGCTTATCGAGGTTTTTTGGGTTCTAAACCGTTTTCACAGGCTAACTGTGCATTAGTAGCAGCAGGTAGAGAGCCCGTCGATTGGTCGCTGCCAGAGCAGCAGCCTTCACTCTTTTAGTTTCACAGGGGGCGCGCCGCGCCGGCGGCGCAACCAGTTCAGACTTTTTAAGACTGAAGGGATACTGACAATATACTGTTCCAGCTCGGTCTTCCCAGGATAATCCATCAGTACCAGAGCGACTAAGATAGTCAATATGCCTTGGCCGGGCAGCACGAGCATCACTATTCCGCAAAGCAGTAGCAGCCCTCCTATCAAATTGCGCGCTAAACGCAGTAGAGGTTGGCGTCTTATCTTTTGTTGTCGAGTGCTACAAAAATAGTCTTCATCGATCGCAGCAGCCAGCCACGGCAGAGAAGCTAGGCTGACGACAAATACCATTGCAGAGATAATGCCTACGGCCGCTAAAAGATCACTGTGGCCAGCCACCCAATCTAATGCCGCTGAGTAAAACTCACTCACTGGCAGGGGCAAGTGCAGTCAGCTCTGCAGCAAAGGCACTGGCATCCACGGTAAAGTCGCGCTGAGTTGTGGCCGCCTCGGTTGCTGCAACCAGAAATTGGCGATCGCCGACTGCCGCAATCGTACCCAGGGCGCGTCCCTCACTGTCGCGCAGCTCACTACCAGGGAGAAGTAGTTCTGGCAGAGGTGTATCGGTGACGCCTCGCGCTAAGCGGCGTTTAACCGCGCCGCGGTAGTGCGCCCTGGCAACAATCTCTTGGCCGGTGTAACAGCCTTTTTTAAAGCTAATAAAGTTGCGATGGTCAAAATTGAGCATCTGTGGAATGAATAATTCCGTAGTTGTAGCACTCACTTCGGCGATGCCCGCGGCAATTAACTGATTATGCAGCCAGTTAGCGTCAGCTTCTTCATTGCAAGCTGGGCTGAGCTCACAGAGCTGGCCGCTAGGTAGAGTCAGTGCGGTGATAGCGCTGCACAGCGGCTGGGCAATAATACCTTCTGGTAGTGTCTCTGGCGGGGTGCCAAACAGTAGCTGTTGCTGCCACTGTGTGGAGACGTCGGAGATCTCTACTTTAAAAAAGACGGCGTATTTTTTCAGGCTGGCGATGGCCAGCTCAACCAGCTCGGGCGCTGTGATTAAAATTAAATCACGCATCTGCTCACTGCCGTGATAAAAGGCACTGAAATCAAAGATCATGCGCCCCTTGGGGGTGCATTGTGCGCCACTGATCACACTGTCGTTGGGGGCGTCGGCCAAGGCGATGAGATCACAAGTGACTTGGCCTTGGAGAAACTTGGCTGCGTCACTGCCGCGCAGCTGGATAGCGCCGCGATTGCGGGCGATAAGCTGGCTGTTGCCATCAATGTTGAAGAGCATGTGGTTCATGGTCAGTTCCTTAAATGTATTAAGCGGCTAGGCTAGAGATTATTTTACCCAGTGATCAGCGCCACTAACTCACCTATAATAACGGCTTTAATGGGCTTGCGCCCAGTCCCTTGAGCGAGGAGCAGTAGAGTGGATAAGAACCGAGTTAAATGGGCGAGCCGCCGCGGCATGTTGGAGCTGGATCTAATCCTCAGCCCGTTTGTTGATGAAAACTACGATGATCTCAGCAAAGCGGACCAAGCTCGATTCTGGTCACTGCTGGAGTGTGAAGACCAAGATCTTTTTGGCTGGCTGATGAAGCGTATCGACCCCGAGGAGCCTGAACTACTGGCGATTGTTCAGCGTGTCCGCGACAGTCGCAACACGCCGGGCGCACGCCACTGATTTCAGCCGACAATCAACCCAGCAATCTCTGGCAGATAGGTGATTCGCGCAGCTTGCGCCGTTGCCGAGTTACTCTGGCGCTTCTGATTGGTGGCTCTGGTTCACTGCTCGCAGCGAGCGCAGTTATGGCTCTTGCTTGGTGGTTTTGCGCAGCCGCTATCGCAGTTTACGAGTGGCGGCGCCCGCAGCGGACTTACACATTGCAACTCACCAGCGACGGCTGGTTTTACTCCTCGCCACCCAACTGTGAAGCTCAGCTTGTAAGCTTGAGCCCTCAACAGTGGATCTACGGGCCGTTAGTGCTACTGTCGATTCGCCTGCCCGACCAGCGTCTACCCAGCCAGTTGTGGATCTGCCGTGACGCTCTTCCCTTGGGTGAGTACCGCCTGCTGTGCCGAGCACTGATACTCGGCCAGATTTAACCTCGGCTGATCACAAACTCCTGGTCGGCAAAGTTCATCGGCACCAAAATGGTATCGCGGGCCAGGCTTGAAAGTTCTGGATAATCTAGCGTGTAGTGCAAACCGCGGCTCTCGCGCCGCTGCAGGGCACAGCGAATAATCAGCTCCGCTACTGTCGCCAGGTTGCGTAACTCGAGCAGATCGCGGCTCACCTTGTAGTTGCTGTAGTACTCTTGGATCTCTTTCTGGAGAAGTTTGATGCGATGTTCGGCGCGCTCTAACCGTTTATTGGTGCGGACAATGCCGACGTAATCCCACATAAAGCGACGCAGTTCATCCCAGTTGTGAGATATCACCACGTCTTCATCGGAAGACGTCACCTGCGATTCATCCCAAGGCTTAACAAAGTCGGGTTGGTGTATTGAGGGCATTGCTGCGTTGATGGCGGCGGCCGCTGAATGAGCGTAGACCAAACATTCAAGCAGAGAGTTACTGGCCATGCGGTTGGCACCGTGCAGGCCAGTGAACGCCGTCTCTCCCACTGCGTAGAGATTTTGCAGATCGGTGGCGCCGCTTTCGTCGACGACAACACCGCCACACGTGTAGTGCGCTGCGGGTACCACTGGAATTGGTGTCGCGGTGATATCGATACCGTATTTGAGGCAGCTCTTGTAAACCGTGGGAAAATGGCTGGTTATAAAATCACTACCTTTGTGACTGATGTCGAGGTAAAGACAGTCAGCTCCGAGGCGTTTCATCTCGTGATCTATGGCGCGCGCCACAATATCGCGCGGAGCGAGTTCAGCGGCGGGGTGGAAGTTGGGCATAAAGCGGCTGCCATCAGGCAGCAACAGTTTGGCACCTTCACCGCGCAACGCCTCTGTTATTAGCAGCGAATTGGCCCCTGGGTGGTAGAGGCAGGTGGGGTGAAACTGGTTAAATTCCATGTTCGCCACGCGACAGCCGCGCCGCCAAGCCATGGCAATACCGTCGCCGCTGGCGCCATCAGCATTGCTGCTATAGAGGTAAGCTTTACTGGCGCCGCCGGTGGCTAAAACGACGGAGCGCGCTTGGAAGAGGGTGACGCTGCCGTCGCCGCGATCCAAAATATAAGCACCGCTGCAGCGGATCTTGCGCGAATCGTGGTCGGCTTGGGTGACAAGATCGACGGCGCAGTGATCTTCAAAGACATCGATGTTATCGGCTGCGCGAGTGCATTCGATCAGTGTGCCGGTAATCTCGACACCAGTGGCGTCAGCTGTGTGCAGGATGCGGCGGTGGCTGTGGCCACCCTCTTGGGTGAGGTGATAGTCGCCATCATCCTCGCGACGGGTAAACTCAACACCCTGATCGATCAGCCAGCGCACAGCACTGGGCCCGTTTTCAACCACAAAGCGAACAGCCGGCTCATGGCAGAGTCCGGCACCGGCAACCAGAGTGTCATCGATGTGCGCTTGCAGTGAGTCGCCTTGGTCAAAGACCGCGGCGATACCGCCCTGGGCAAGCCATGATGAGCCGCCGATGAGTGGTCCTTTGCTGATAACAGCGACTTTGAGTGTTTTTTCGAGCTGCAGGGCTAATGCAAGACCAGCCACACCGCTGCCGACAATCAAAACATCGTATTGTAATTGACGAGTCATTGAGGCTCTCCGCCTGTGTTCGCAAGAGCGGCATGATAGACTATCCCGGTGAAGTTCGCTAAGTCTCTATGTTCAGTTCAGTGCTGAACTTATCCGCCCGTGCAGGGTCTGACAGCTTTCTGCCAGCTTCAACCAAAGTGTGCTGGGCCAGAAAATCGCGGTTAATTAAATAGTAGCTGTTTTTGCAACAATAAAATAAGTAGTGAGTGGATGGTCGAGAAAAATAATAGCGCCAAGGACAGCAGCAGTGATGCACAACTAGTTGAGCGCGTGCAGCGCGGCGATAAGCGCGCCTTTGATCTGCTGGTGCTCAAATACCAAGGCCGTGTGCAAGCCATAGTGGGCCGTTTTGTGCGCGATCGCGACGAAGTTGCCGATGTCAGCCAAGAGGCATTTATAAAAGCCTACCGTGCACTGCCCAAATTTCGTGGCGACAGTCAATTTTATACCTGGCTCTACCGCATCGCGGTGAACTGTGCCAAAAACTACCTGGTATCGCGCAGCCGTCGCCCGCAGGGTGGTGATCTAGAGTTAGAAGATGCAGAACAGCTCGGTGCCAGTACCCATCTCACCGAGTTGGAAAATCCCGAAAATTCGATGGCTCGAGACCAACTGGCAGCTGCATTACAGAGCGCTGTAAATGCCTTGCCAGAGGAGTTGCGCAGTGCTGTAACTCTGCGAGAATATGACGGTTTAAGCTATGAAGAGATTGCCGAGGTTATGTCGTGCCCAATAGGGACAGTGCGTTCGCGGATTTTTCGTGCGCGCGAGGCAATTGAGCTTGAAATAGCTAGGGTGCGCAGCGATCTTGGTTAAAACGCTGCAGAAGTGGCCATTCATTGCCGGTCCGCTAAAATAGTTTTGCGGGTGGTGGAACTTCTCTGTCGCAGCCGAGTCATATTCGGCAATTAAGGATAATTATTTAGCTAAGGCTGCCCCTGTTGGCCTGAATGTGAATACAACGAGATGACTATATGAGTGAATACCAACAGCGCGTCAAAGAATCTCTCTCTGCTCTCGCAGACGGTGAAATCAGCGAGCTAGAGCTGCAGCGCTTGCTGCGTGAGTTGGACGGCGATGAGGGCAGCGCTCTGCGACAACGCTGGAGTGGTTACCATCAGCAGCGCTCTCTATTGCGCGGCGAGCAGTTTGAGAGCCTCGATCTTTCTTCAGCTGTAGCCGCCGCTATTGCCGATGAACCGCGGCATGCACGCAGTCGTTGGAGTTCTCTGGGTAGCAACCTCAGCCGCTTAGCTGTCGCCGCCTCAGTAGCGGTATTTGCGTTGGTCGGGGTTCAGCAGTTGCAAACCAATTCTAACCAACAGCCCGCACTAGAATTTGCCCAAGAGAGTCTGGCCACTGAAACTTACAGTGGCCCTGCACTACAATTTCCGGCTGACTTTCGCCCCGCTTTAAACGCGCAAACGGTGAGTGCCCAAGGCTCGCTCAATT
>Ga0209653_1002936_pt1 | contig 11974 bp, 13 predicted proteins | sample SaaInl6LU_22_DNA_FD_184644 | JGI IMG/M metagenome (GOLD analysis project Ga0209653, IMG submission 184644) | Marine microbial communities from expanding oxygen minimum zones in the Saanich Inlet - ESP_116LU_22_DNA (SPAdes) (version 2) | ecosystem: Environmental > Aquatic > Marine > Intertidal... | reverse complement strand
ACTGTGCGTGCGTTCTCTGATGAACGCAAGCGTAACTTTTACCAATTGAACGACGTCACCGTGACAGAAGTGTCCCCAGATTTTACGATCAGCCTGTCAAGTGAATGCGATGCGATCAACGCGGTCCACGACCATAACGTACAGGGCGCGGTAGACAACGCCGAGGCGTGGTTCGGGCGTCAACTATCCGAGGCTACCCTCAAGAAGGCGTATGTTCGCGACGATACTATTACATGCGAACGTATCGGTAACACCAGGGTGTTCAACGCCTCCAAGGAGGTTGTCGACTACGAGGTACTCAAGGTTGGTGATAAGTGTACCGCGATCGTCGAATTCGCGGGACTCTGGTTTGCGAAGAAGGCGTATGGCCCCAATTGGAATATCATCCAGGTGAAACTCCAGCCCGAGCCTGAGCCCGAGCCTGAGCCTGAGCCCGAGCCCGAGCCCGAGCCCGAGCCCGAACCCAAAACCAGTTTCGATGAAACTTATCCAGAAGACTACATGTTCAATGATACCCAATAAAAAAATTGTTCACATTATATAAAGATGAATATGTTCAAGAAGCTGCCCACGGCTAAGATCGCTATGCTCCTCGCCGCGGTTGTCGTGGTTGTCATTCTGTTCTATCCCAAGAGGTCCAAGTATACTATCGGTGATACTTCGTACGCTCCGTCCGGCTTTATGATGGCGCCCGGCCCCCAGGCTCCGACGACCGCCGACGATGGGTCGTGTGAGATGAAGGCTGGTACCGGTCTCGCGTCGTCTCTCCTGCCCCGTGAGATTTCCTCTAACGAGGATTTTGGTCAGTTCGCGCCCCAAGACATCCTCAAGGGTCAGAACTTCCTCGAGCCCCGTAACCAGATCGGTTTCCCCGAAACTACAGGCGGTGCTCTCCGTAACGCGAATCAGCAGATCCGCGCCGAACCCCCCAATCCCAAAAGCCCCTTCACGTGGAACAACTCCACCATCGTTCCCGATTTGATGCAGCGTCCCCTCATGTAATTAACTTAAAGATAAAGACATAGTTTAATTAAAAATGGGGACCTCAACTGATGAACTCACTTTAAGCGTCTCTAAGCTGGTAGAATTGAACCAACAGATTAAAGAAGCTCGTGAAGATATGAAAGTGCTGACTATAGCCGAAAAAGCACTTAAGTCGCAGATTAAACAACTCATGATCGATAACGGTCTCGACGTCATTAACACGAAGACCGGTAAGATTTCTGTAAAGAAGAGTGTCAGGAAGGTTGGTCTTAATAAGACGTCTATTAAAGACGGACTTAACGTATTCTTTTCAGGGAACGAGGATCAGGCGGAAAGTGCCTTAAAGGTTATACTCGATAGTCTACCAACAAAGGAAACTTCCTCCATCTCCATCACCGGAACCAAAAAGGCTGTATAATGGTTTGGGATCAGTACGTTTACGAAGCACACGCGGATCTCGACACGTATTTAAGTGAAGACGACGAGGCGTGTGAAGATTTGAATCTAAACATCGAAGACTGGGAAATTGAATATTCTGATGATCTGCGAATGATGTGGAATACGATGAATACTCTAATGTACGACGCACATATTGAGCACGATGGACTCTTTTGTGATTTCGTTGAATTTTGTTTCGTGGAACATGACTCATACAAAGAGTGTGATTCGTTTAATGATTGGTGGTATGAAGAACGTCTCATGCACATCTGGAAAAATATCAGGCGAATCGTAAATCAAAATGGTCTTCATGAAGAGATGATGAGAGGTGCGAGTTTTGACCACTTCGCTGACTATGTTAAAAATTATATGGGTGTATATTAAATGCTCCCCAACCTTACCTCTCAAAAGGTTGCGATCCCCGCGGCGTTGTTCTTGGCTCTCAGCCCTGGTATGCTTCTGAAGACTGACGGTGTCAAGTTCTCTACTAAGAACATCAGCACCGACCGCATGTCTGTTCTGTTTCATGGTCTCGTCTTCTTCCTCGTATACTCCCTCGTAGCGCGGGCCATGGGTCTGGTACTCACTCGTAACGATCTTCTCGTCACGACCACACTCTTCATGGCTTTGAGCCCCGGTATGCTTCTCACCATCCCCCCAGGTGAAGTCATGTCCGGTAAGACGTCCCGTCCCGCCGTTCTTGTCCACGCAGTCGTTTTCGCGATCATCTTCGCTATTTTACGAAAGCAATTTCCTCAGTTTTATTAAATGATACATGGAGTATCTAATTCTGGGGCCCGCTTCAATGGGCATCTTTTCCATGTTGGGTTGTCTAATGCAACATGAAGAAGATTTGAAACATATAAAAGAAATTTCTGGTTCGTCTGCGGGTGCTATCATAGGAGCATGTATGGCAATTGAGATGCCCCTAAAAGACATATTACACGGGTGTTTATCCGTGGACCTCGAGAGGTGTACGAAATATAGAATCCATACCCTGTTCAAACATTATGGACTTGTCGACATGAATGTTGTGAGAGACGCGTTAGTTAAATTGATCGGGTGTAGTCCCACTTTTAGGGATTTGAAAAAGAAATTATACATTTCATCGTATTGTTTAAATAGGGGGCGAACTGAATATTTTTCGATTGATACACACCCGGACATGCTGGTCGTAGATGCGGTATGCATGAGTATTTCTATACCATTCTTGTCTGCAGCTAATGAATACAACGGTATGTACTATATGGACGGTGGTATCCAAGAGCGCATACCCGTAACACCATTCGCGTATAACGAGCAAGAGAAGATATTTTGCGTGAAATTAAAATCCAGTGAATCATATTTCGAAAACATAAATACGTTCAAAGAATATTTGAGTATTCTACTCTCATCGATCTTGCGCGTGCGTGCCGATATAAACACTGAACGCTTCGGTAAAACCGTGGAAGTCGATACGGGTGAATATGACTTATTCTCGTTTGCCATGTCACACGAGGATAAACTGCGTATGTTTTTTATGGGTATGAATTCGTAATATTATTTTTTTTATCGGTTTATAACAATATGGATGTATGTGATCCGGGACAAGATATGAAAAATATCAGGAAACTGGTATTGGTTCATACCGGTAAAAAAATACGGTTGAGTCGCGATAGAGTCTGCGAGATATTCAGGTCAGCAGATGCGGGTAAGTTGCCGTTACCACCCCTTGGGATAACAAAGGACAAGCGGTATTTGATCGACTCGAAATCTCCCTTGACACAGAATGATTACGAAGTATTATTCAGTTCCACGTCGGTACATTCTGAGCTTAAACGTTTGGCTAAGAAAGTAGGTCTTATTAACGTTGATAAGTCTAAAGGTGAGTTAAAGAGTGCGATAGGGCGGAGATTGCACGGTATGAAAGTGCGTGAACCCGTGGTTTTAGTGGGTGGTACGCGTGCCACAAAATCCGAACCTACCAACAGTGTGGTTGTTAATGATACCATGAACGCGAACGTGAACGCGAATGTGAACGTGAAACGTAACAACAACAACACCAACGCGAATGTGAACGTGAAACGTAACAACAACACCAATACGAATGTGAACGTGAAACGTAACAACAACACCAACACGAACGTGAACGTGAAACGTAACATCACCAGCACGAAGGTGAACGTGAAACGTAACATCACGAACGCGACTACGAGACGTAACAATACACCGGTACCCACGTTAAACAAACAGTATAAGAGACAGGTGACGAATGCGCTCGTTAGACGTAGAAGTGAACAAATTCGTAAACGAATGAGTGGTACCGCGGTGATGTCTGTTAACAGACCCGCACCTGCACCCACGCCGACACCTGCACCTGCACCCACGCCGACACCTGCACCTGCACCCACGCCGACACCTGCACCCGCACCGACACCTGCACCTGCACCCACGCCGACACCTGCACCCGCACCTCGGCGCAGTTTCTTTGGTGGTTTATTCGGTGGTTCTAAGAAACCCAATAACAAGCCCACGCCCGCACCCGCACCCAGTAACAATTCCGCCACCAAATTAAAAAATTTACAGAATGAATTGGAAAAGCGAAATAAGTTAATTCAAAATACCAAAAATGAGGCAGAAAAGAATAAGGCTGAGGCGCTGAAAAAGGTCGAAGAAGAGAAAAATGCTGCATTAAAAGAAGCCAACGCGGCGAAAAATAAAGCTGTCGAAGAAGTTCGTTTGGCCGAACAAGCCGCCGCTCAAGCTGCCACCGCCGAGGAAAGGGCTGCAGCGGCTGAAAACCTTAAGACGGCGCGTGAGAGTATCCAACAAGCTGAGACGAACAAGGAAGCGGCTATCGCGAAAGCGGCGAGTGCTAAGAACTTAGCCAACAAAAAGCTCGAAATTACTAAATTGGCCGCGAACGCCGGTGTAAACTTTACCAATAAAATAAACGCTATAAACGCTAATACGAATCTAAACACCATTCGCCGAGAAATACAAAATGCTAAAAATGTGAAAAACAAGAATCTTAAGAACAAGCGTCAAGGACAATTGAGCAATTTGTTGAACAGTTCCAACGCGTTAAACAACCAAGATAAGGTTACATATTTAAATAGATTCGAAAAGGGTGAAAATTTCAACTCTCTCATGAACACCGTGAGGGCGAACCTGAAATCCAAATCCAACGCGGCTCTAAAAACTAAGCAACGCCAACAATTGAATACCCTAATGACAAATTCTGGATTTAACAATACCGAAAAAAATTCATACATCCGCACGTTTAACGGTGGTGAAAATTTCAATTCTATCATGAACAGTATCCAGAAAAAGGTGAGGGCTAATTCGAACGCGAAACTCGCGAACGCTCAGGAAAGGGCTGCGAACGCGAACGCTTTACGCGCGAACTTGAACGCCGCTAAAACGAATTTGGAAGCTGAACGCACTTCGGCACAATCCAGAATTAATCAAGCTGCGGCCGAGGCTAAGGCGGCCGAAAGAGCTGCCGCGAATGCAGAATCTGCGGAAGAGAGGGCCAAAGCGGCTCAAAATCTCCAGAACGCGAAGAATAAGTTGAACGAAGTACAGAGTCGCGCGAATCAAGCTGAGTTGAATTTGAAGAAGGCTGCCAATAACGCGCAGGCTAAGCGGGTGCGAATGATGGAGAAATTAATCAATGATTCACCCCATCTCGCGAACACCAACAAAATTGCTTACATGCGACGCTTCTCGGAGGGTGAGAAAATTAAGGATCTGGCTGAGGAAATACGCTCTAAATTGGCAGCTAACCAACAGAGAGCCCTTAACAACGTAAAGGCTCAAGCGAACGCCAATAAACAGAAAGCTCTTAACAACGCGAAGATTCAAGCCAATGCAAAGGCTGCCGAAATGGCCGCGAACGCTAACGCTTTACGCGCGAACTTGAACGCCGCTAAAACGAATTTGGAATCTGAGCGCGCATCGGCACAGATTAAGATCAACGAAGCTGCAGCCGAGGCTAAAGCGGCTGAGCGAGCGGCAGCAAACGCCGAATCTGCGGAAGAGAGGGCTAAGGCGGCTCAAAATCTTCGAAACGCGAAGAACAAGTTGAACGAAGTACAGGGTCGTGCGAATCAGGCCGAAATGAACCTGAAGAAGGCTACCAATAACGCACAGGCTAAGCGGGTGCGAATGATGGAGAAATTAATCAACGACTCGTCTCATCTCACGAACACTAACAAAATTGCTTACATGCGACGCTTCTCGGAGGGTGAGAAAATCAAGGATCTAGCCGATGAAATACGATCTAAATTAAACGCTAACCAACAAAGAGCCCGTAACAACGCGAAGGCTCAAGCAAACGCTAATAAGCAAAAGGCACTGAACAACGCGAAGGCTCAAGCAAACGCTAATAAGCAAAAAGCACTTAACAACGCCGAGGCTGCTCGGAAGGCCAAGGAAAACGCGAACAAGAAGGCTGCCAACAACGCCGAGGCTGCTCGGAAGGCCAAGGAGAACGCGAACAAGAAGGCTGCCAACAACGCCGAGGCTGCTCGGAAGGCCAAGGAGAACGCGAACGCTAAAGCGATGAAGAACAAGCGTCAAGAAAATTTGAGTGTCTTATTAAACAGCTCGAATGTGTTGAACAACCGGGATAAGGTTAAATATTTAAACCAGTTCGAGAAAGGTGCGAATTATAATGCGCTTGTGAATACCGTGAAGATGAACATCAAGAACAAGACAAACAAAAAGGCCAAGGAGGAAGCGAACGCTAAGAAAGCTGTTAATGATAAAACTACCAACATCGCGGGTAGATTTAGAAACAAACTAAAACAAGGTGTAGCCACCAGAAAGGCTCAGAACGAGGCGAACGCCAAGAAGGCTAAGCGTGAAGAAATTTTACGTAATACCGAAAAGTATAAAACAAACGCGCAGATCAAGACAATGCGAGGCAAAATCATGAATCCTTTCAGGGGTGTTGAGTTTATGAATCAGATCGCACTAAATGCCAAAAAAAGGATTGAAAATATAAAAAGTTCGGAAAAAAATGAAGCCAACGCCACGGCGATGATGGAAAAATTAAACAAAAATGCAAAGATTCAAGGAAATAAAAATCGTACAACACTCTTGAAATTATTGGAAAGTACAAAAACGAATAAAAAAGAAGCCGATGAATACGTGAATGCTTTTGAAAAGGGACGACAAACGTTTAAGGAGATCAAGGAAAACATAATCATGAAAGCCAAGCGAAACGCATTTGGTCGCAAACTTAATTCTAAACCGGCCGCGACCGAGAACAACAACGCCGAAATGAAAGCCTCGGCGACATTTAATGATCTGAACGTCGCACCAAAAAGAAATGCGCTCATGGAGAAGGCAAAGAAGGAAGTCGCTCGTGTCGGTGGCAGAATTGGAAAATGGGATCCAGTCATAAAGGGTATTACGACTGTGAATGCAGCGACAAACTTGGAAAAGAAATTGAACGACAAGATTAAATTGCGTGACGAAATTCAAAGAAGTGTGATCGGACCCATTAAGAAGGCTGGTCACCGTGCGAAGGTTATGCAACTCGATAATAATGTGAATCAGAGACGTAAGATCTTTGAGCAACAATTGGATGATCTGGCGCGAAATGCCAAAAAGAAGGAAATTTCCAAATATATCACGGGGTTGAATATTCCTGCCGAAAATAAGAGTAGATATGTCAAGCAAATGAACAAACCGGGTGCAAACCTCGATATGATTCGAGCGTCGGCGAATAAACAAGTTAATGATCGGAAGATCGCCAACGCTTCCAGGTCACTCGTAGCCAATGCGATCGGTCGGGTAAAGAATAAATCGTACGAAAATGCCAAGGCGATGGGTGGTGTCATGAGAAACAATCCGTTAAGTGAAACATCACCCAAACCTTCGTTCAGGGCTGCGATCCAGAAAAATAAGGCGAAGAAGCTCACGAACGCTGTTAAAGCCGCTGCCAAGATTGCAAACAATAGGGCTAAATTGGAGAAGGCGACCGGCGCCAATAGGGTAGAGTTAGCTCGTAAACAGAAAGCTGACATGAACCGAAACAGAGGAGAAAAAGCGACCGCCGCCGCGAGCCTCATGATCAACAAAGCGGCCGTTCGTAAAGCGGCTGAAAGAGCGGCCAACTCCGCAAAGGCGAAATTGGCCAGGAATGCGCTCGCTCAGGCACCGGTTTCCCGGCAGGAACGGAGATACAAATCTGGTGGAAACCTAAACATGTTAAAAAAGTTGAAAAAGGAAATTGGCAAAGATCGTAAACTGTCACCTAAACAAGTAGATGCAGAGGCCAGAAGACGGTTGGCTAAGATGAGAGTGTGAAATTTTTTATGAGTTTTCATTAAGATGCTAATCGATTCGAGTAAACGCGTTTTTTTGAAAAAAATATCGAGTGGCATAGACGTTATATATCAACGGGAACCATTCACACTTGATACACATGACATAGTAGAGTCATTTATATCAAAACAATTACTCACTATAGGGGATACACGTACGGTATTTTCATCTGGAAAATTCAAATATTGTGTCGATCATATAGATTCGGATATAATGGTGAAAATATTAATATATTTTGATTCGATAAATGTTACGATTTCCCGCGTTTTTATGGAAGCTAAGATCAATCCTCTACTCTTAAACAAGACTGAATTATATTACAAACAACTCATAGATCAGGGAGATATAGATACCTTCTTACACTTTTTAATGTTATGATATAGTAAATGACAACCAGTGCTCTCATGAAAAAGCTGAAGAAAAATCATGCAAAGCAGGTGAAAAAACTCAAACCCGGTACTCGCGTACCCGCTACACCTAAAGTAGTGCGACGCTCTCCCGTAGTCGAAAAGACTATCAAAAACCTCAACAAGGCGATTTCAAAAATGAAAGCTGTACAATCGGAGATCAATTCCAGGCGCGCGTCGAGGTCCGTCGCCAAGGTCACCAACACAGAGCGAATCTACATAAACGACTTCATGAGGAAAATGACCACGACTAACAATGAGCTCAAGAAGTTACGTAACCTTGACGTTTAAAGACATGAATTCTGGAAACCCCAATTTGTATCTCGCAAATTGCGATTTCTCAGTCGTATAATATTTTTTATACGCCTCAATGACACTCGGGCACCTGTACGCATCAGGCATACACTCAGGAATGCCCTCACTCGAATAATACGCCGTTTCACTTCGCCGCTCTTCAAAATGTGAAGGCACATTTTCTTTCAACCATCGGAGATGTTGGGCACATGTATGGGTCTTACCATATCGACGGGTATACTCATCCGTGAGGGCGATACCGATATCACACGCGTACATGTAATTCTCGAGACTGGATGCGATCCACATCGTCATGGGGTGTTTCTTATGCGCCGGTTTGTATCCGCGTCTGGAGCCATCTTTCGTGAAGGGTGCGTGCTCTGAAACGTAAGCCTCTTCACCAGAATAAAACCACGCCGTGTAGAGCATTTGACATATTTCGAGTTGGATTTTGACTACATGCTGGTCACACGACAGTTCGGCGATTTCACGGGGTATGAGTGATAAAAAGAAAATGTTCATCTTATTAAAAAAGTAAAAATAACAACGACTTAGGTTGCGCGCGAGAACCCTAACACACGTTTTTGTTTGTGCGTGGGTACAGAATCCGGAAGTCTATCCGTTTTTACACTATGAACCCAACGCTCTCCATCGAATGCAGTCCACTTTATTTCACGCTTTTCGATAGCTTTACGACACAGCACACATGGCATGGATATTCCGTCACCGTATATCGTTTTTCTTTCGACGACCATCTCACCATATTTTCTATGTAACCAGTTTGTGAAGTTGTGTGGTTTGTGCCCCCTCTTCATGTATTCTCTATAGAGTCGGCGTATCATCTTCCGTTCAGCGCAACATATACTGTCACTGATAATCGCCGGCCCCTTCGACATATAGCACGTGACCAGACAATATTTCATCACCACACCATATCTTTTTCGCGTTACGTTTTTTTACTTAGGTTACAATAGTATGAAATATATAGCGCATCGAGGGTTGGGTTCCAAGTATAAACAAAATACGGTAGAGTCTATACACGACGCCATACAATGTGGATACCATGGTATCGAGATAGATGTTCAATTATGTAAAACGGGCGAAATTGTATTGGCGCATGACATATATCTCGAAGACGGTTTTATAAAAGATATGTCATACGAGGATCTGAAACCCCGGGGTATATGCACATTACACGAAGTATACGACCGTATGCCGTATATAAAGGATGTACTACTTTTATTGGACATGAAAGGTGATGATGTAGCGTTGGTAGACTCTTTAATGAATTTTTATAAAAACAGGCCTGCGAGAAACGTGACAATGTGTAGCTTTAATCGTAAACTACTTTATACACTCCCTCCATATTTTAAAAAGGGGTCTACGTTCGAATGTCGATTTCATCACACGGAATATGACCACATTTTAAGAGGATTGTCAGCGGTAATCATCCATTGGACGTGCTTAGATCACGATTTCATTTCATATTGTAAACGTTTATGCTTACCCGTATACACGTATACACATAAAACGGACAAAGACCTGGAGCATATTCGCAAGTTTGACATAGACGGTATAATCACTGACGGGATTAAGATCGAGGGGGGAGTGGCATAGCGTCCAAGTACACAGTAGTCGGATCCAATGTTCCACCCAACAACGTTTCCAGCATTCCTCGATTGTCGCTGATTGGTCGCGATACATGCTCAAATCTCGAAATACGACTCCGTACGAGTTCACGCTTCGTGTATACAAGCTCTCTTTGCAATGTTTCCACTTTTTCGAGAGCCTTCAGGTAATCGTTTGTGAGATTTAGAATATAAACTTTCTGGGTCTCTTCACCCATGGCATACAGGCGTTTAATGTTGTCACATAAACTCAAATATGCACCTTCCGGTAACGATTCTCGGTGTTCGTCGATGAGTGTCATTATCGCTCTAATTGGATCTTCATCCATTTTTTATTTGTGTGAGTATGTCGTGTATTCTTTATACCATACACGGTATCACTCACAAGTAAATACTTTGTAAACGTTGGACTTTCGTGAAAACGCCGTCTCGATTCGTTCATGATGAAATCCACGCTAAACCATGTCATGCGAAGAACCCATTCAAATAAGTCCAAGTCTATGTCGGAGTATTTAGACATCATGTAATTAAACCTTTCCTGTATGATACGTAAACACTCTATGAAAAATACAATGTCGTCTGTAGCATGTAAATCTTCGAAAATCTCCTCTATGAGATTTGCAAACAAAGTGAATTTTCGTTGTTCTTCCCATCTACTTTTACTATGCGTAATACCTTTGAAGTACATGGATCGTCGACACATGGGACACGAGTTGGCACCACCTTCGTACCATTTCTGGACACACTCGTAACAAAACGCGTGCTTACATATAAATGTACACTTGGCATCGCGATCGTAACACACCGGACAAACATCCATTTCTACAAAACATACATACTCAAATCATTATCACATAACTTAGGCTCTTTTCATATTTAAAGGTGACATACGAATACTACTTATGGACATATGTCAAGTTTGTGTCAAATCATCAAACAGAATTGTTTCGTGTCCGTTTTGTGAATATGAATGTTGTAGGACATGTTGTCAGACGTATATGTTATCCACCGCAAACGAGCCGCATTGCATGAAATGTAGGCATGAATTTAACAGAATGTTCGTGGACTCGTTCTGTACGAAACGTTTCAGGAACGTGGAATATAAGAAGCACAGGGAGCGTATATTATTCGAAAAAGAGTCTGCGAGGCTGCCGGATACACAACCCTACGTGACACAAATCTTGGAATTCAGATCCTTACAGACTACGTTCGTGTTTATAGCCGAAATATTACGACGTGTCACATTTTCAGATAGGTTCGAAGAACGCGCAAAGGAAGTCATGATTGAAACGCTGCGAATGACTCTCATACGTGTCGCAGACAGGTTGAGACATATAAACACTACAAAAGTTCCACAAAATGTTACCGTCTTCAATATTAAATGCCCTACGGGTGAATGTCGAGGTTTCCTATTTGATGACTGGGTATGTGGTATATGTAAAAAAGAGTTTTGTGAATCGTGTCACGAAGAGAAGTCGACCGGTCACACGTGCGACCGAGACCTCGTCAAAACTGTCAAATTATTGAATCGTGATACGAAACCATGTCCCAAATGTAACGTACCTATACATAAGTTGGATGGGTGTTCCCAGATGTGGTGTACACAGTGTCATGTAGCGTTTGACTGGCGATCCGGACTGATAGAGACTGGACGTATACATAACCCACATTATGTCCAATTTTTCAATAAAACACGAGAATATTCAGACATTCCGTGTGGTGGTTGTCCGACATACCAGGAACTCAAACGAAATAGAGCACCACCCGAATTGCTTGACATTCATTTGGAATTGACGAGAATACAAAGAGAACTCGTACTTAGATTTGGGTACATATACGAGGACCATCACCATCTTCGAATCAAATATTTATTGGGTGAAATATCGGTTGAGAAGTTCAAACACG
>Ga0209653_1002934_pt1 | contig 11988 bp, 9 predicted proteins | sample SaaInl6LU_22_DNA_FD_184644 | JGI IMG/M metagenome (GOLD analysis project Ga0209653, IMG submission 184644) | Marine microbial communities from expanding oxygen minimum zones in the Saanich Inlet - ESP_116LU_22_DNA (SPAdes) (version 2) | ecosystem: Environmental > Aquatic > Marine > Intertidal... | reverse complement strand
GACATCCTTTTTATTGTCAATTCGAGTGCCGCGCTTTTTTGCGTGGTTTATCAAGCAAAAAATAAAAAGATATAGTGGATAGCGTGAAATAGCTTCTAATAAAAAAATCATTTTTTTGTTTCACAATTGTATTTTCCACCTTAATTTTGCAACGTTCTCATAAAGGGGTGCTTTTTTAGACTATAGCTTTTAGACGTTAGCCATTAGAAAAACAAACTAAAACTAACAACGAAAGACTAACAACTAATTTGGCTGAGATCATACCCAATGAACCTAGAACAGATAATGCTGTTTAGGGACTGAGTGACATTAGAAATAATGTCGAAAATTTAATTATTCAATATTAATCGCAAGAATAATTACCTCTTTTTATTCGTTTTAAATTCTTTAAAATGAAAAAAATCACTTTTTTTTTATTCTTGTTTGCAAGTATACTTGCAAACGCCCAAACATTTAAACTTTCTGGTAAAGTTATAGATGAAAATAAGCAACCTTTACCTGGTGCTACTATTTTAATTAAAAGCATTAAAAAAGGAACTTCTTCTAATTTTAGTGGTAATTTTAGTTTACAACTCCCCAAAGGTGTGTACACAGTACAAGCCTCTTTTATGGGGTATAAAACCATATCAGAAAAAATTACCATTACAAAAAACGAAGAATATATGATTCAGTTAAAACCTGACGCTACACTTTTAGGAGAAATTTTGGTATCTGCCATTAGAGTAAATGCAGACATCCCGATTACCTATTCTAATTTGTCTAAAAAAGAAATTGCTAAACGTAATTTAGGGCAAGACATTCCTGTTTTAATGAATTATTTACCAAACGTAGTCTCGTCTTCAGATGCTGGTGCTGGGGTAGGTTACACCTATATGAGTGTCCGTGGTTCTAATGGAGAACGTATTAATGTAACTGTAAATGGTATCCCTTACAATGATGCAGAAAGTCATGGTAGTTTTTGGGTAAATTTAGGCGATTTTGCATCGTCTACACAAAACTTACAATTACAACGTGGTGTAGGAACGTCTACCAATGGTTCTGGAGCTTTTGGTGCCAGTTTAAATATTTTAACTGATGCTATTTCTGAAGAGGCTTTTGGAGAAATATCGAATTCTTTCGGGTCCTTTAATACCAGAAAACATACTGTAAAGTTTAGTACAGGAAAACTAAATAATCATATAGAAATTGCAGGACGTTTGTCTAATATTTATTCAGATGGTTATGTAGATAGAGCATTTGCAGATTTAAAATCATACTATTTACAAGGTTCTTATACGGATGAAAACACCTTAATTAAAGCAGTTACTTTTGGTGGAAAGGAAAGAACTTACCAAGCTTGGTTTGGTTTAACTGCACAACAATTAGAGGAAAACAGAAGGCAAAACCCATATACGTATGAAAATGAAGTTGATGATTATGAACAAAACCATTATCAATTACATTGGAACGAAAAAATTAATAATAATTGGGCTACAAATTTGGCTTTAAACTATACAAAAGGAGCTGGTTTTTTTGAACAGTTTAAAGAAGAGGAAAGTGCTGCAGATTTTAACAATCTTATAGAAGATGATAGCGACCTAATTGTAAGACGTTGGTTAGACAACGATTTTTACGTAGCAAATTTTAATGCAACTTATAAAACTAGAGGTGTAAATATAGTTTCGGGTATTTCTTATTCTAATTATACAGGAGACCATTTTGGTGAAGTAATTTGGGGAGACGATTTAGCACCAAATGTTAGTATAAGAGATCGTTATTATTTTTCTGATGCAAAAAAAACAGACTTTTCTTTATTTTCTAAAGCAACTTTAGAATTGAGTGAAAACCTATCTACATACATAGATTTACAAGGTAGATTTGTAGATTATCAGACACAAGGTATTACCAATGATATTGTACCAATTGATGTAGATGCTAGTTTTAATTTTTTCAACCCTAAATTTGGTTTTACCTATAATATTAATAACAACAACAATTTATATGCGTCTTTTGCTATAGCAAACAGAGAACCTAATAGAAACGATTTTGAAAACGGCGTTAGCACACCAGAAACCTTAAATGATTACGAATTTGGTTGGCGTTTAAAGTCTGAAAATGTAAAGCTAAATACCAATATCTATTATATGGATTATAAAAATCAATTGGTATTAACAGGCGCTTTAGATGATGTGGGTGCACCTGTTAGAGCTACTTCTGGTAGCAGTTACAGATTAGGTTTAGAAGTTGATGCAGATATTCGTTTAAACGATGTTTTTACAATGAAACCTAATGTAGCATTTAGCAATAATAAAAACAGAGATTTTGTAACTTCTATAAATGGTAATTTAGAAAATTTAGGAAATACAGACATTTCATTTTCACCCAATTTAGTAGCTGGTAATATTTTAACTTACCAACCTTTAGATAATTTACAGTTTTCATTTTTATCTAAATATGTAGGCAAACAATCTTTAAGTAATTTAAGTAGTAACATTTCTACAAATGATGTGTTAGATTCTTTTTTTACAAGCGATTTAAATTTGGTATATCAGATTTCGCCTAATAAAATATTTAAGTCAATTACATTTACTGCTTTAATAAATAACATTTTTAATGCAACATATGTAGATAGAGGTTATTATTATACCTTTGATGATACTTGGACTACACCAGGTACAACTATTACCCAAGATGGAGCAGGTTTTTACCCACAAGCATCCAGAAATTTTCTAATTGGTGTAACCCTGAAATTTTAAAAAAAAGCCATTTTTAGTTAAAAATTAGCTAAAAAAGGGTAAAAAGGAGCGATTTTTAGTTAAAATCGCTCTTTTTTTCTTATATTGAAAATTGGTAAAAAAGTGTTTCGTTTTTTTGAAAGAAAAGTAAAAATATTATTTTTTTTAGCGTAAATATCTTACAAACTTAGTCCTAATTTTCTAAAAATACTTTTTAGAATTGTTACACTTTTATCACTTAAATAATACAAACCTAAAAAACTATATGAGACAACTTAAAATTGTAAAGCAAGTAACCAACAGAGATGCTAAATCATTAGAAAAATATTTTCAAGAAATAAGTAAAATTGGGTTAATTACTGCAGATGAAGAAGTAGAGTTGGCTTTAAAAATTAAAAAAGGAAATGCCAAAGCTTTAGATACTTTGGTAAGTGCAAATTTAAGATTTGTTGTTTCTGTTGCAAAACAATACCAAGGGCAAGGCTTAAAACTATCTGATTTAATAAACGAAGGAAATGTTGGCTTGGTAAAAGCTGCAAAACGCTTTGATGAAACCAGAGGTTTTAAATTTATTTCGTATGCTGTTTGGTGGATTAGACAAGCCATTATGCAAGCCTTAGCAGAGCAATCTAGAATTGTGCGATTGCCTTTAAATAAAATTGGTAGTATTAGTAAAATTAAAAAAATATATGCACGTTTAGAACAAAACGAACAACGTATGCCAACCAATAAAGAAATTGCAAAGCAATTAGATATGACAGAGCATGAGGTTGAACAATCTTTAAAAAATTCTGGTAGACATGTTTCTATGGATGCACCTTTTAAAGAAGGAGAAGATTCTAACTTATACAATGTATTGCAGTTTGACGAATCGCCAAAGCCTGACAAAGAGTTAATGAAACAATCTTTATCTATAGAAATTGATAGAGCTTTGGATACCTTAACATTTAAAGAAGCAAAAATAATTAAAATGTTTTATGGTATTGGCAATGAAACTGCAGCAAGTTTAACAGAAATTGGTGAGCGTTTTGATTTGTCTAGAGAACGTGTAAGACAAGTAAAACAAAAAGCAATTAGAAGATTGCAATCTAGATCTAAAACACAAATGCTAAAAGCATATTTGGGGTGAAATATAAGGCATTATCTCATAAAAAAAGACTTTTAAGAAGAATCTTAAAAGCCTTTTTTATTTATGACCTTACATGTCCTTCTCCAAAAACATAGTATTTATTTGTAACTAACTCCTTTAAGCCCAAAGGACCTCTATGATGTAATTTATCCGTACTTATTGCTAACTCAGCACCAACACCCATTTGACCTCCATCTGTAAATCTTGTAGAAGCATTTAAATATACAGCTGCACAATCTACTTGTTCCATAAAAAGTTTTGCAGAGGTATCATCAGTAGTCATAATAGAAGCAGAATGACCTCCAGAATATTTATTAATTTTTCTAATAGCTTGTGGTACAGAATCTACTAAACCAATACAACATTTCATTTCTAAAAATTCTTGATACCAAATAGAACTATCTTCTATTAAAGGCTCTTCGGCAAGTACTTTTTTTGCTTTTTCATCTACTAAAACATGGACTCCACTATCTTTTAAAATACTAGTTAACTCCTTTAATTTTACTTGATAATCTGGGATATTTTTATCAATTAAAATTTTATCTAAAGCATTACAAGCAGAAATTTTATCGGTTTTTGCATTTAAAATTACTTGAATGGTTTTTTTCCAATTGTTGTTTTTATCAACATATAAAAAATTATTTCCTCTACCACTTACCAAAACAGCACACTTAGCATGTTCTTTTACAAACTGAATTAATCGTTCTCCACCTCTTGGAACAATTAAATCTAGAGGTTCTGTTGGTTTTTTTAAGAACGCCTGAGTTTCATTTCTATTTAAGTTTAATAATTGAATGTAAGACTTGTCTAGATTATTATCTTCTAAAGCTTTGTGCCATAAATTTACAATTGCAGTATTGCTATGTATGGCTTCTTTACCTCCTTTTAATAAGATTTTGTTGTTTGCTTTAAAAGCTAAAACAGTAGCTTCTACAGTTACATCTGGTCTCGATTCGTAAATAATCATAATAGTACCAAATGGCGCTGTTTTATTTACCACCTTTAGGCCACTTTCTAAATTTTTATTATTAATAATTTTACTAACAGGATCTTCTTGTGCTTTCACTTCTTCTAAAGCCAAAATCATACCTGCAATTTTTTTATCGTTGATAATTAAACGATCGTACATTGCTTGATCTTCTTTTTTAAAAGCTTCTAAATCTTTTTTATTAGCTTCTAGTAGCAAATCATGATTTTCTTTTAACTGAAAAATCATGCTAGTAATTACATTATTTTTAATTTCTGTTGATAGTAATTCCATAGTTTTTTATTTTTATAATGAAACTTTTGTTCCTGTAAAATTTCCATTCATAATATCTAAAATGGTATTTTCTTTTTTTCCGTTTGCAATATAAGTGGGTATGTTTTTTGCGGCTGTTTTTTGTGCATAATTTAATTTAGACCCCATACCTCCTCTACCTTCTCCTTCTGTTTTAGAACCACTTTGTATGTATTCTTCTATGTCTTGGTTGGGTTTTACATTTTCAATCAAATCGCTATTATCTTCTTCAGGATTACCATCATACAAACCATCTATATCTGTTAAAATAATTAGCTTATCTGCATTCATTAATTCTGCTATCAAGCTTGCCAATTCATCGTTATCGGAAAACATAGACATGGTAACTGACACAGCATCATCTTCATTGGCAATCGGTATAACTCCTTCTGCTAATAAGCCTTCGCAACAATTTACCATGTTTTGTCTATGAACTCCTGGACTAAAATCTCTTTTTGTAGGTAATACTTGGGCACATTTGATCCCATAATCGTGAAAAATATTATAGTACAAACGCATCATTCTAGGTTGCCCAATTGAAGAATAGACTTGTCTTCGTTGTGTATTATTTTCTATTTTAGAATTTCCTAAAACTTCTTTTCCTGCAATTACAGAACCAGAAGAAACTAAAATTGTTAAAATATCTCTCTCATATAATTCGGCTATTTGTTTTACCAAATTTCTTAAAACAGGTCTTACAATTCTATTGTCTTTATTAGTCATTACATTGGTTCCAACTTTAATGACTATTCTTTCTTTTTCCATTTTAATATTCTTTACCTAATTCTACTGCTCTAGAAAATGCTGCAAAAGCGGCATCTTTAATTAGTTCGTTTACTTTATTATCTTCCATAGAATCTAATGCTGCACGTGTGGTACCTCCTTTAGATGCCACTTTTTCCATCCAAGAATTTGGAGATAAATTAGATTGATTAAATAGCTCTACAGCCCCTGTAAAAGTTTGACTTACTAAAACAGTGGAATCTTTTTTTGAAAAACCCATTTTTAGCGCGGCTTCCATCATGCTTTGCATAAAATAAAACACGTATGCAGGACCACTACCAGAAATTCCTGTAGAGGCATCTATCAATTTTTCGCTAGAAACTTGTATTGATTTTCCTGTGGTGTCTAACAAGCTTTCTACTGTTAGCATTTCTATATTAGATACTTCTTTTGAACTTACGTAAGAGGTTAATCCTTTACCAATTTGTGCTGGTAAATTAGGCATTGCTCTTACAATTTTTGTTAAGCCTGTAAATTCTTTTATAGAATTAATAGAAACACCAGCCATAATAGAAACCAAAATTTGTTGTGTATTTATAAATGGTTTAATAGTTTTTAAAAGTGCTTCTGCATGATAAGGTTTTACAGCTAAAAAGATAATATCTGCTTCTGGCACACAGTCTTTAAGTTCTTTAAAAGCGTCAAAATGATCGATGTTATTTAACTCTTCTAATTTTTGTTCTGAGCTATCTAACACCATGATGTTTTTCTTTTTCAGCAGTCTAGATTTAGACATTCCTTGAGCATAGGTAAGCCCCATGTTACCAGCTCCAATTACTAATACTTTCATTATTTTATTTTATAGTTGATAAGAGTTTTTCTTTTTTAAAAGAACAATATAATATGTTCGAGTTTTAGTTTTTCTTTGCAATATTTTCTACTTATTTTGTAATACTTTTATGAGAAATGATAAGACTTTTTTTCTACGTCCATTAAAGGTTTTCTAATAGCTCTTTTGATATCTTTAAAAGTTCTAGAATATGTGTATATTAAATTTGTGATTGTTATCATATCGAAAAAAGATAACCTATAAATTTATTAAAGGTTTGAATTGTTATTAACAAACAAATAAATATTTTACAATCAAAAAATATGATTGTATTAAAAAAAATAAAAAAAAACTGGATGGTGCATCTAAATTGATGCTTTTTAAAAAATATAGCTTACGCTAGAAATTAGAGGGAACAAACTTAGTTGTTTGTTTGTTAAAAAAAGAGTAGTTAAAAATTGTATTTATTTGATGTATTCCTATTGTCATAGGTGCAAAATTACGGAAACAAAAGGCAAATAGCAAGTTTTACGTTACTGATATAAGTGAAAAAATAAAAAGACTTAACTACCAGTTAAGTCTTTTTATTAATCTATTTTAAAGTTTATGAGTCTATTCTACCCACCGCACAGCTTACAAAAGATTTTGCTCTGTGTATCACTGTATTTTTGTCTCCCACAGGTGGATACCCTAATTTAGATAATTTTTCTTTAACGAAACTATCATCTTCATTTTCTGATGTAATACTGACCAAAGATTTTTCTACATCTATAGCTACATCATTTACGGCCTCTAAAGACAGTAAACCTTTTTTTATTGTTGCTGCACAACCACCGCATTTTAAGTTTTCTATTTCTATTGTTGTTGTCTTCATAATTAGTTTTCTTTTTTCCATTGATGATAACCTCCAAGCACATTGTATACTTGAAAGCCTTTTGCTTGTAAAATAATTGCAGATTTACCACTTCTGTTGCCACTTCTACAGTACAAATATACAGGTTTAGATTTATCTAATAATTTACTCGCTTTTTCTGGAAAATTAGTATCAAAATAATTTGCAAAAACAGCTGTTTTTATAAAACCCTGTTTAATTTCTTGTGGACTTCTAACATCCATTAATTGGATATTTTCTTTTGCCAATAGCATTTTTAATTCTTTAGTAGAAATTGTTTTTATGTCTTGTTGCTTATCACAATTTATAAAAAAGAAACTAACAAATAAAATGTAAAATAACTGCCTCATCATTTATTTTAATGTAGATGGACAAACAGCATCTGTTCTTTCTATATCAGTATTTTTGATAGCAGCAAAACCTCCTGCAATATCTACAACATTATGAAAGCCTCTTGCTTTTAAAATGGAAGCTGCAATAACAGATCTATAACCCCCTGCACAATGTATATAAAAATTGTCTGATTTAGGAAATTTTTCAATGTAATCATTTAAATAATCTAGAGGTGTGTTTTCTGCTACTTTTATATGTTCACTATCATATTCTCCAGGTTTTCTAACATCAAAAACAGGTTGTTTATGAGCTATTTTCTGTTGTAAGGTTGCTGCTGAAATTGAATCTATACTATCAATTTCTTTGTTTGCTTTTTTCCAAGAATCGAAACTTCCATCTAAATAACCTAAAACGTTATCAAAACCAACTCTAGATAATCTTGTAATGGTATCTTCTTCTTTTCCAACAGGAGCTATTAATAAAATAGGCTGTAAAATATCTTTTATTAAAGCACCAACCCAGGGTGCAAATCCACCATTAATTCCTATAAAAATAGATTGTGGTATAAAACCTTTTACAAATTCATCTTGATGACGAACGTCTAAAATTAACGCATTGGTTTCGTTTGCAATCAACTCAAAATCTTTTACAGATAATGGTTTTGCGCTATTTTTAATAATGTCGTCTACATCTTTATAGCCTTCTTTATTTAACTTTACATTTAAAGGAAAATAAGCTGGTGGTGGTAATAAACCATCTGTAACTTCCTCTATAAACTCTTCTTTAGTCATGTCTGCTCTTAAGGCATAATTGGTTTTCTTTTGCTCTCCAATGGTACCAATCGTTTCTTTACTTAAATTTTTACCGCAAGCAGAACCTGCACCATGAGCTGGATATACAATTACATCATCTTCTAATGGCATAATTTTGGTCTGTAAGCTTTCGTATAAAAAACCTGCTAAATCTTTTTCTGTAATATCTCCTTTTTGTGCCAAGTCAGGGCGACCAACATCTCCTAAAAATAAAGTATCTCCACTAAAAAGGGCATGATTTTTACCTTCTTTATCTTTTAATAAGTAGCAAGCACTTTCCATGGTATGACCTGGTGTATGCAAAACTTTTATCGTGATATCTCCAACTTTAAAAACTTGATTATCTTGGGCAGTAATTGCTTCGAAATTAGTTTTAGCTGTTGGTCCGTACACTATTTTAGCGCCTGTTTTTTCTGCTAGTGTTACATGTCCACTTACAAAATCTGCATGAAAATGTGTTTCGAAAATGTATTTAATTTTCGCATTATTTTCATTAGCTTTATCTATATAATCTTGTACTTCTCTTAATGGGTCTACAATAGCAACTTCACCATTACTTTCTATGTAATATGCTCCTTGTGCTAAACAACCTGTGTAAATTTGTTCTATAATCATAATATCCTTCTTTTACTAATCTTTTACTAAACAACAAAATAACGATAAAAAAATATTTTTTTTTGTAACATTTATTACCAAAAAAATTAATTGGCTTGATGGATGTATTTTGCGTATTTTTCTTGATGAGTTCTATCACCAGTTTTATAAAATTTTACTGCTTGATTAACCCTCATAAAGAAATGTTTGATATCTATAATATCTAAAATTCCACTTCTAAATAAATCGTCTCTTACAGGACCTTTAACACCGGCAAAATAGAAGTTAATATCTTTTTTTTGAAAAAACTTTACTCTTTCTTTTAGCATTTCTAAACCTGTACTATCTACTCTATTGATACTTTCTGCATCTAAAACAATTAATTTTAAGGCATTGCCTTTTTGGTCTATCATTTCATCTAAACGATCTCTAAAATAGTTAGAGTTGGCATAAAACAATTGTGCATCAAACCTAAAAACCAAAATATCTTTTTCTATAATAACTTCTTCAAATCTATTTTTATTTCTATAAAAATTAGAATCTGGCACCTTGCCTAACTCAGCCACATAAGGTCTAGAAGTTCTAAAAATTATTATGATTAATGATAAACCTACTCCGATAATTATACCATATTTAATTCCTAATAATAATGTTGCTAAAAAAGTAATTAACATTAACCAAAAATCTAAATTGTTGGCTTTCCATAAAAATTTTGCTTCTTTTATATTTACCAAACCAAATACTGCTACAATAATAATTGCTGCTAAAACCGATTTTGGTAAATGATAAAATAGTGGTGTTAAAAATAAGAGGGTTATCAAAACCATTACCACAGAAACTAAAGCTGCCATGCCTGTTTTTGCGCCACTTTCTTGATTGATTGCAGAGCGCGAAAAACTAGAAGTACTTGGATATGCCTTAAAAAAAGAACCTGCAATATTACTTAAACCCAAGGCAATTAATTCCTGATTGGGTCTTATTCTATATTCGTCTTGTTTGGCTTCTAATGATTTTGCAATAGAAATAGTTTCTAAATAACCCACCATTACTAAAGTTAATGCAATGGGTAATAGTTCTTTAATTTGTTCGAAATCTAAATCTGGTACACCAAAATTTGGCAAACCAGATGGAATGTCTTTTACAATAGAAACATCAGAAAAACTTTTCCCAAAAAATTTCATGATTACAATACCTATTACAACTACAATAAGTGCATTGGGTATTTTTTTGTTTATCTTTCTAAAAATGATGATGATAAGTGCAGATAAAAGACCAATTATTGTTGTATGATGATTGTAATTGCTTATTTGATACCAAATATCTTCTATGATTACTTGTAATTGATCACTTTGTACAAAATCTACCCCAAATAAATTTCTAAATTGATTAAATCCAATTATTAATGCTACTGCAGATGAGAAACCCGTAATTACAGGTTTTGATAAAAAATTAACTACAAAACCCAAACTAAAAACTCCCATTATAAACTGAATGGAACCTACCATTAGTGCTAATAAAATAGCGATAGAAATATAACTTTCTGAACCTGCTAGTGCTAAGGTAGAAACTCCTGTTGCCACAATTAAAGAATCCATAGCAACGGGCCCAATTGCTACTTGCCTAGAAGAACCAAAAACAGCATACATAATTTGGGGTACCAAAGCACAATACAAACCGTAAATGGGGGGCAAACCTGCTATTAATGCATAGGCAATACCTTGTGGAATTAAAATAATACCTACTGTGATACCCGCTACTAAATCTCCTTTAAATAAAGAGGTATTGTAGTTGGGCAACCACTCTAAAATTGGTATTAATTTTTTTATGTTCATATTTTAAAACAACTCTCCTTGATTTCTTCCTTTTGTTCTATCTAAATGTTTATACGCTAACTCAGTAACTTCTCTTCCTCTTGGTGTACGCATTATAAAACCTTGTTGAATTAAAAAAGGTTCGTATACTTCTTCAATAGTTTCAGTATTTTCACTAACTGCTGTAGCAATTGTAGAAATACCTACAGGACCTCCTTTAAACTTATCTATAATAGTTGCCAATATTTTATTATCCATTTCATCTAAACCATGTGCATCTACATTTAAAGCTTTTAAAGCATATTTTGCAATTTCTATAGTAATATTCCCATCACCTTTTATTTGTGCAAAATCTCTAACTCTTCTTAACAATGCGTTGGCTATTCTTGGTGTTCCTCTACTTCTTCCTGCAATTTCAATTGCGCCTTCCATAGAAATTGGAACACCCAAAATATGAGCACTTCTTTGTATAATAGTGGTTAATAAATCTGTTTTATAATAATGTAAACGGCTGCTAATACCAAATCTAGCTCTCATTGGTGCTGTTAGCAAACCAGAACGTGTAGTTGCTCCAATTAAAGTAAAGGGTTCTAAATTGATTTGTACTGTTCTGGCATTTGGGCCAGATTCTATCATTATATCAATTTTATAGTCTTCCATAGCAGAATACAAGTACTCTTCTACAATGGGGCTTAAACGATGTATTTCATCAATAAACAAAACATCTCTTTGATCTAAATTTGTGAGTAAACCTGCTAAATCACCTGGCTTGTCTAAAACGGGGCCAGAAGTAACTTTTATACCCACTTGTAGTTCGTTGGCTAAAATATGTGCCAACGTTGTTTTTCCTAAACCTGGAGGACCATGAAAAA
>Ga0209653_1002933_pt1 | contig 11992 bp, 15 predicted proteins | sample SaaInl6LU_22_DNA_FD_184644 | JGI IMG/M metagenome (GOLD analysis project Ga0209653, IMG submission 184644) | Marine microbial communities from expanding oxygen minimum zones in the Saanich Inlet - ESP_116LU_22_DNA (SPAdes) (version 2) | ecosystem: Environmental > Aquatic > Marine > Intertidal... | reverse complement strand
AAAAAAGGAAAAAATAGATTCAATAAAGAAACTTTCGCTAAAGGTGGAGAGGTATCATTAGAAGCAATGAACAGAGTCTTTAATTGGGAGAAATTGGGAACAAATGAAGTTAGAGAAACGTATGCTTCTTGGATAAAACGAAATGGAATTAAAGTTAAAGAACAAGGAGAAAAATATATTGCTTTTGATTATCAAGATTACCCTTTAGTTGAGGGTAAAACTAAAACAGAAGTTGCTAAAAACTTAAAAAATTTGTATCTGTTTTCTCAACAAGAAGACGCAACTATGTATGCTAAAGGTGGGGATATAACCGAACTTACTACTCTTAAAGATTTAAACGAATATAAAAAATTAAGTTCTGAACGTAAAATTAAAAAAATTACAAATCCATTTAAGGGTGTAATTTTAATTGATAATGACGAACAAATAGAGTATTTCTTTCAAGAAGTTTCGCCAAACAAATACAAGTTTTCTTTTGAAGAAGAATTTGATGAGTTTTTTTTAGAAAAAGGTGGCTCTACCTCTATGGGTTCTGATAAGGAAAACACTTATAGTACCGATGATTTTAAAACTTATACTAAATACTCAAAAGGTGGAGAGAAAGAAGAGTATATTGACCCTATTAGACAAGCACATATAGATTATGAAAATGAAAAATCGGGTAGGCTTTATAATTCAGATTCTTGGGTAGATGCACAAAGAAACGCAGAGGGTTTCGCTAAAGGTGGTTCTTTAAAAGGGCACGGTTTGGCTATTGGAGATGAAATAGTGAATGTTTACAAAGATGATATTTATGTTCTAAATAGAGGCGTTGTTTATATGGTTGATTTGTCAAGCGGAAAAAGAACAATGACTAAAATGAGCAAGGATGATGCAATATCTACATTTGATAAAGGCGGTAATACAGAAGATGAAACTCCTGTAATTAGATACTACTTTGAAGACGATGCTTATGAATATGAAAAAGGTGGAGATATAGACATTAACGACCTTGACCTCCCTGTTCATTATACAATGTTTGAAGATGAAACTTATGAATATGGTAAAGGAGGTATAATTTCTGTTGGAGATGAAGTTACTGTAAGAAGTACAGGAAAAACAATGGAAGTCTCAAATATTTCAAAAAACAGAAGAGGACAAGTTGAATTTACAGGTTCTCAAGGAACATTTTTAATTGGAGACTTAAAAAAGAACTAAAATGGAAAAAAATATTTTACCCGCAGCTAAAAGAATGGCTGAAAATGACAATTGGACTTTAGAAAGATTAAAAGAAAATCTTAAAGACACTATTGATACTCAAAAGAAATTTTTAGCTAAAGAGATACCCCCAAGAAAAATTATTGGGACAGGCTACAAAGCGGGTCAGAGTCGCAGAATAGCTACTAAATATTTAGAGGATAGAATAGCTGAATATGAGCAAGCAATTGAATTGAAGGAGAAGCCTAAAAATTCAAAGAGAGTCAAAGATTATTCATACATAAAACGTTCAGATATTTCTGTACTAAAAGCTACTATTGACGGCAAAGTATTAAATGTTGACCCTAAAGACATTTTAAGCGGTACTTATGTAGCGGGTAAAATAAAACCAACGGCTAAAAAATTACGAGTTGCAAAAATAGATGCTTCAAAGCTTAGAGAGAAAATCTTAAAAACTTATAAGGATTTTGCAGAGGAAGAGTATGATAAAGCATACGAGCCACTTATCCGAGTTGAAGACTTAAAACAATTTATTGAATACGGATTGACGGAAGAGATGATTATGGTATTTTACTGTGGTTGGAAGTCAATAATGAAAGTTGCGATTGACGGAGAATTTACATTTGGAAAGGCGGGTGGAATTTTTGACCTTAGAACAGAGGGAGATTATATAAAAAATCACATTTTACGAGCTTTAAAAAATTGCGAAAATAACACTTTTGAGTTAGGCTTTAAATATCCTCAATTAAATTGGGAAAAATACGGAATTAAAAATCCAAAAACGGATATTATTGATTCCGCTCCTTATGATTTCTTTGGAAAAAAGAAACAACCAATATTAAGAATAGAAACTTTTACACTTAAACCAAACTTCAAATTGTTAGCCGTAAAGGATGTTGGAGAAGTTGTTGATTCTAAAAGAGTTGCAAAATATGGAGAAGATGATTTAATTGACTCAACAAAACCTATGGATTTAAACTATGGGTATTTATGTTTAGTTTCAAGAAATTTAAAAGAAATTTTCGCTCTTGCAAAAAAAATAATTGGAGATAAAGACGGATATGTTAAGGATTTTGATTGGTTGGTTCAAGAAAAAACTTGGGGTGGAGAAATGCTTGAAGAAAGCAACTACAAGTTTAAAAAAGGTGGTACTCTTGAAACAGTAAAAAATAACGCTGATAAATATCTAAAAAAACACGGTGTAAACATTTACATTGAACAAAAACAAGAACTTGCAAAAGACCTTTCTAATTTAAACAGGGACGAAAGATATTATGTAATTTACAATGATTCAATAGAAGCAGTTGAAGTTATTGACCAAAAATTCTTTGATATTTTTAGAGGTAAAACTTCAAGTGTAGTTGGAAGTAAAAGCTTTACCGTATTATCGGACTACATAAACGGCAAAAGAACACCTAAAATGCCTCACGTTTATTCTATGGAGCATTATGTTCAAAAGGCTAATTTAGGAGCTTTAATGGCTACAAGCAAGCTTGCACCCAAAACTGTTAATGCAGTAGATTCAAAAATGGCAGATAAAGTTTCTCAAAAAACATTTATGGAAAAAATGAGAGAAACAGGAAGTCATAAATATTCAAAAGGAGGCAACACTCAAGTTGCAGAAACTATTGCAAGTCAATTGGGAGGAACAAGTAGACTTAAAGCATTTACAGGAGCTTATAATTTTGGCACGAATGGAAGTAATTTATTTTTTCGAATTAAAAACAGAAAAGTTAATTACGTTAAGATAACACTTAATGGTAAAGACTTGTACGATTTAGAATTTGGAAGAATATATGGTTCTAAGTATAGTGTAGTTAAAGAATACAACGATATTTATTTTGACCAATTAGTACCTTTATTTGAAGAAAATACAGGTATGTATCTTAAATTCGCAAAAGGTGGAGAAGTAATATTTACTGATTTAAGTGATAATACTCAATCTCGAAAAATTTGGGAGAGCAGAAAATCAAAAAACACAGGTCAAAATTCATTTGGGTCGTTTGCTCATAGATTAAACAAGAAGTACATTGGAGACTATTATTTATACAGATTAGATGATTTTGATGAAAAATTTTATTCACATATTCCATTAAAAAATGGAGAGATTTTAGCAAGAGTAGAAACTGATAATATGGTTGGCGGAGAAATGCCACTTGTTAAAATAAACCTCAGCAATGGAAGGGTTTACTTTATGTCTGATGATAAAGACGATAAGAACCCTAAATTTGACAGGGCAAGTGCCGATGTAATTTATCTTTCTTTGGATAATGCTATTAAGCAATATGAGAAATTTAATAAATCCTTTGAAAAAGGTGGAGAAATATACAATGCTCACATTCTAACTGATAAAAACAATTTAATCCATAGGAGATACACTAAAAAAGTTACTCACGAAGAAATTTTTAAAGAGTATAAAGATAAAGGAGTTGAGGTGAAAGATTCTCAAATCCATTTTGCAAAGCCAATTGATTTTTATGACACTTTGCGTAAAGAAACAAAAAAGTATATTCGTCAAAATATGAATGATGACGTAGATATAGATAGCATATTTATAGCTTCAAAACAAAAAGGAAATGAATATATTGCAACTTCAATAAAAGGAGACACAGTTTCGGGCAAGTCATTTTCTCTTACACCAAAAGATTTATTCGAAGCAATTAAGCCTAAATCTTTCAAAACAGGAGGAGCGATAGAAGACGTTTTGGATTCTACTGATGATTTATCTACTTACAAAGAGTTATCAAACATAAAGAGTAAACTTCACTTCAATATGAAATTAAATCAAAAAGAAGTAGAAACTCTTAAAGAATTAGGTATAACAGATGTTAAATATAGAGACGGTGGAAATGTTGATTTTGACGTTATTGCTTATGCAAAAAATGCGGGTAAAGAAGCAATTGATTGGATGCAAGAATTAAAAAACTATGCGGGAGAACATTATGACAGTTTAACCCCCGAAGAGAAAGATTCAATAATTTCAGAACTTCAAATGGATTATGATTTCAGTCATTCTTACGCAAAAGGAGGAGGTTTGAGTGGTGTTAAATATATTTCAGTAGAAGCAATTGAAAAGGTTGAGTTAAAGGACGGTAAAATTATTGAAAACACTTACACCGCACCTATTTATTCGGGAGTTAGAGTTAGGGGTAATAAAACGGCAGAACAAATAAAGAGAAAAGAAATGGAAGCTAAAGGTCAATTATCTATCTTTAAAAAAGGTGGTACATTACCAAGCAATGCCGTATATATACCAAAATCAAAAATCGCTAAAATTTACACAGATGAAGGAACATTTTTAGGAGAGAATTTAGTTGGTGGTGTTTGGTATGACAATTCAAAAACACAACGTCTTATAGAAATGGCAAGAAAAAGAGGATTGTTAAAATAATTTGTATCTTTGAATATTAAATCTTAAAATAGAATAGTATGGAATTTCAATATGAAAAAGAAATGGAGAAAAACGGGTTAACCTATGGAGATTTGCCCGAAGATGCTCAAACAGGAATTGACCAAATCAAAGACGTAAAAAAAGCTTTAAATATGCTTGAGAAATCGGGCAAAGCAGCAAAACCAAAAACGATAAAAAAGATAAAGACTCTTGACAAATGGGTTTGTTACGAAATTTACGACCACGTTAACGATACTGATAAAAATTCAGACGATATGCCTTTTGAGGATGAGGATATTTTAGAAGAAATTGAAGACCAAGTTAAAGAAGATATGGAAAACCATAAGGAAGACAAAGCAAATCTTGAGAAGGGTATGCGAGTTGAAAATGAAATTAAAAGTTTATTTGAACAAGGAGTGAAAAGCATAGATATTGAAGATTTAAAAAGTAAAGCTCCTACTTGTTACGATATTTTATTTGACACTTACGACCCCGAAGAAGAGAATGGAATTGAAACTTCAAGATTCTCTTTGATTGAGAGTAAAAATGATGATGAATTTCAAATTAAAAAAATATAAAAATGATTACAAAATTTAACACGACAGGAGGAGCACCAAGCTCTTCAAAAGGAGGTGGCAAAATTCTTCCAATATTACTATTGGGAGCTGCGGTTGTTGCGGGTTATTACTTCGTTTATAAACCATATTCGGAAAAGAAAAAAGCAGAGGAAAATGGTTAATCCAATTGATGCTTTACAGAACAAAAAGATTAAGGGTCTTTTTTATTTAATTGCCGCTATGGGTGCAGCAACAACTTTGTTTGTTTATTACGAAAAACAAAAAGCAAAACCCGAATTAGAAAAGCTCAAAGAATTAGAAATTGAGTTAAAATCTTTGCAGTTGCAAAAATTAAAGAGCGAAAAGAAAAAAGGTGAGTTTTAAACAACTTCAAGTCCGTTTGCCATTGTGTACCAACGACCAAATTTAAAACGACTACTGAGAAAGAATTTTAAACAAATTTTATCTCCTAATTTGTAGTCTTTTAATATTACTTTAAGTAGGTTCGGTTTTAGCGAAATATTTACATTTCTCTTTATTTCGTGCCCTACTTCTAAAACAATAGAGGGGAAGTTTTCAGAATTATTTATTTCTGAAATTTCCCCTTTTATTTGATTATAATATACTTGCTTTGTTTCAATTATCATTTTATAAAGTTAAGAATTTTAAAAAAAACACAACACACTTCTTTTATTACACTTTTTTTGTATAAATTTGTTAAAAAGATGATGTAAATGTCTAAACCAAAAACAGATTTAGAAAACTTGTTAAGTAACATTCAGAAAGGGTTAAAGGAATTTAGCATAAAAGAATTGAATGAAGCCATTATATTGTTTTTAAATAAAAAATCAGACAAGTCGATTGAAATTAACTACATACTTGAAATAGTAGCATCAGAATACAATATTTCGGTTAAAAAACTAAAAGCTAAACATTCACGAGGACTTGACCAAGAAGCAAAGCAAATTGCATATTGTCTGTTGCATTTAGATTTAGATTTAAGTACCCGTTATATTTCAAGACGAATTTTTATGAATAATCATAATAGCGTAGCAATAGGTATTAGAAAATTAAAACAGGCAGACAAAAATCACAAGATAGATTTAATGTTTATTAAAAAATACGAACTATTGAAGTCTAAGTTTATAAATAATTTCTCTAACTTGAATAAATTAAATTGCAATGAAAGTATATAAAAAGAGAGGTAATAAAAATTACAAAGAAAGACGATTATTGAAAGAGCTTGAACCTATTATTCAAAGAAAAATAGAGGAAGACCCTTCATTCGCTAAAGAGATAGTTCCCGCAACTAATTTCGATGAATTGAAAAAATTGCACTCAAGATATGTTGCAGAAGACGTTGCTTTTGAAGAAGTAGAACCCAAAAAAGAAGAAGAAATAAACGATAATAATATAGAAAAAGATAACACCAAAGAAGATATGGCTAAGAAAAATTATGATGAAGTTGAAGACGTTGCTTTTGAAGAAACACCAAAAGAAGAAACACCAAAATCAAATCAATTCATTGACCCTTTTAACAGGGAAGAGCCGATTGTAAGAGATTATGTTTTAGGTAATGACTCATTAAGCAAAGGGTCAAAGTCAGCAAGTGATGAACCCGCTAAAACATTTTTTGACGAGCCTACTTCATTTGAAGAAGCTTTTGAGATACCAAATTCAGATGCAGAAGAAGAGGCTCCTTCAAGTTCAAAATCTAAATCAAAGGAAAGAGATTCAAGTGATTCAAATTCTGTGAATCCTTCTTTTGACAATATGAAAGCGGGAAAGCAAAAACGTTCAACGAAAAAGTTTGCTAAATATATTGTAGAAGCCGTTGCAATGTTGTCTGAAAAAGGTTTTGTTTATTTTGCAAACTCAGATATAAACGAGTCTAAATTGGCGGAATATGAATTGTCGGGAGAAATGGATTTGAGCCTTTTAGTTTCCTTAGAGAATGGGCAAGAAGTAACTGTTAAACAATTCTTTCAAAGTCAATGCCAAAAGGCTGAAATGATGTCAAAGTGGAACGATGAGCAAAAAGATGATTTGTCGGCAGCACTTGCAGAAGTTCTATTAGAGAAAGGAGCCGCTCCAACACCTACCCAAGAATTACTTTTAGTAACTTTAACTATTATAGGAGGTCAAGCAATGACTTTGTTAACTATTAAGTCAGAAACCAATTCTTTATTAAATCAATTGAGGTCAATGAATGAAGGCGGTAATAAATCTTTTGAAGCAGACTATACAGAGGTAGAGAGAGAAACTCCAACACAAACTCCAACACCTAAAACCGAAGAGGTTAACGAGGATTTTATTGAACCCGAAACAGAGGGAAACTTTGATAGTTTAAATGAATTAGCTACTTTGTCAGAAGAAGATGTCTTAATATCAGATGCAGAAATTTTAACAAAAGAATAATGGAAAAATCTACAAGGGAAAGTGGTATGATGACCACAACAGGTATTCAAGGGGTAGGTAAAACTTATCAAAATATGTACATTATAAAAGATTACATAAAAGATAAATTTTACAACAAAGTTAGAGGTAGAAAAGTCCTTATTATGGACACAAACGGGGAATACACTAAGACACAATTTCAAAAAAATGACATTGATAGTGTAAATCCAAAAACTATTGCCGTTAAAGATATTCGAGCTTGGAGCCGAACAACAGGCGGAGAATGTAGAAGGATTGATGCAAAGAATGTAGGTCTTGAAGAGAAAATTAAAATAATTGAATACGTTGTTGAAAATTTCAGAAATGGAATGGTTGTTCTTGAGGATATTAACACATATATTCTGAATGTTACACACTTGAAAGAAATTGTTTCGGGTCTTGTAAATCTAAGGCACAGAGCCGTTGACGTTTTAATAAGTTACCAAAGTGCGAGAGCCGTTGAGCCTCGAATATGGCAAAATGCTCGTTGGGTTAGGATGCACTATCAAGCGGATAATGTAAACGATATAAAAGGAAAATTACCAAACGTTACTATGTACAAGATAGCTCAAATACTTGTAAATAACAGGTATTTTAGCGGAGATAAAAGGTTTTTCGTTTACATATTTAATTTTGCAAATAAGATTGAAGGAGCGTTTACAAAAGATGAATTTAAAACGGCTTGCGGTCAATTTTTAGGCTCTAATAAAAAAGAGATAAAAGAGTTTGCTGAAATGTATGGTTCAAAAAGCTTAGATGAAGCGAAAAAAATGCTTGTAGAGCAATATTACGAAATGTATTACGGTAATCAAGATAAATAAAGATGATTTCCTACACATTTTTAGTTTTATTCTATTTTTCGATTTTATCCGCAGTAGGGTTGTTATTGATTCTTCTTAGAGACGATAGGGATAAAGTTTTGTTAGATTTAAAAAAAGGTTTCGGTTTATCTTTTTTTACTTCTGTTTTACATTTCTTTTTAATATTTTCTATACTACCATTAACGATACCTTTTTCCGTTACAAGAATTTTGAATAAATATCTATGAATGAATTGAATGAATTGAAAGAACTAATTAAACTTAACGAACACATATTGGACTGTTTAAATGTTAGGTTGTTTTATATTCAAAACAAAAACTACAAAAACGAACAAGAGGATAATGAGAACAAATTAAAAATAATTAAGACGTATTATCAAATAGAGCAACAACAGAAAAAAATAAACAAACTTACTCAAGACTTTAATATGAATTTTCAGATTTTAAACTATTGATATGAATACAAAAAAAATTAAGGTTTGTTACATTTGGAGCCAAGATGATAAAGTCTCAAGTTTTTGTTTCAAAAATATGATTCAAAATAATAGTCATCCTGTTAAATATATAGTTTATTCAGATTCAGATTTAAACATTTTAAAGGAATTTGATAATGTTGAGGTGAAAAAAACAAAAGATAGTTTAGCCGAAACATACAATGATTTCTTTAAGCAAATAGCGGATGCAGATTATGCAGCAATAGTTCCATTTAATGCCGTTTTAAATAAAAATTGGCTTTTAGATTTAAAACTAAATTATTTGAATTTTACTAATAGCGGTTGTATATCAATAAAAGACTCAAGCTTTAATCTTTTATTAACTTCAAAACTTGATGTTAATGATGAGTTGAGAACTATTTACACTCTAAAAAATAATTTAATAGAAAACTTATACTTTTTTTCAACAGAAAAAGCAAAGGAAGTTGGGTTTATAGATGCCGATATTGACTTAAAAGGATTAGAGTTAATTGAATGGGCTTTTAGATTTAATATTAAAGGCTATGAAAACTTTTATTTAAAGTACAGTAATTGTATATTTATAAATTCCATTGATAGTTTTTTACTTCCCGAAATAACTACTAATGCGAGAGAAAACTTTAAGAAAATAATAAACAAAAAAATAACTTCAAATAATAAATTTTAAGAATATGACAGAAGCACCACAACCTCAAGTAACCTCAAAAGTACCAAGAATATTATGTGAACTATTTGTTTATGGGGTAGAGTCCGAAAAACCAATTATTAAAGAGAACTTGGAGGAGTTGCAAAAACAACTTGACAAAACCCGTAGAAATAGAAATAAGATTAGAGTTTGCTTCTATATAGATAAAGGGGAAAAGTCAGTTGAAGAAAAGATTGAATGGTTTAAAGAAAACGGAAAGTGCAAATATTTTATCCCTATGCACGGGGTGAAGGAAATTAAAAAAGGATTTATTACCGAAACATTGAAAAAAATCCGTACATTTGAAAACTCATTTAATTCATTAAAAAAGTCAAATATCAAGATGTTTGGTAAGAACAACTTAAAATCAGAGAAAATTCAAGAAGCCGAAGTGGTGGAAGAATAAATTGTATCATTGCCTTGTTACAAATTTAAAAGAGAAGTTCAAGCTTCTCTTTTTTTGTACACTTATATTACATATAACACTCTAAACCTTAACAAGTTATACCCTTAATTTATATTTTTGTACAATAAATTCATTATTTCTTACAGTTAAGTTTTTGTAGTTTTGGTTATAATATTTGAAAAAACAATAAAGATGAAATTAACAAAAGAAAACGTAAAAACAGGTGTTATTTTTCTAACTGTCTTAATGGTAGGTTTAGGAATACACCAAGTTGTAGTTGCTCCAAGACTTGCGAAATTAGTAAACAAATCTAAGTAATTACAGGTTTAAAAGTTGCTCTTTTTATTGTTAGAAGAAATTTGCTACTACTTTATAGTAGAGTTTGCAGAAAGTAAAGTAACAATAACAAGTTTCAATTTTTAACTGTTTCTTCGATTAAAATGGTTGTCAAGCCAAGTCTCAGACTGAATGTGGCAAAGAAACAATAATATAAAATCTTAGCCTTTAGGCTATAAAAATAATTTTTTAAGATGAACTCAATCGAAAAAGAACTTCACGGTTACATTAACGGTACAGAAAGAATGAGTGGTTTTAACTCTTACGATATGGAAGGGGATATGTCATACTTCGATAATGATGATATGTCATACTTCGATAACGATGATATGAGCTACGCAACAGGAGCACCAAACGCTGCTTCTGCAATTTCTGACCCATACGTTATCCAATATGCTGAAACTTCGGGAGCTGACGTTACTGCTATCCTTTTTGGATATAACGACTACTTCGGAGCTGCAAACTACGGAAACGCAGCAACAACTACTATTACTAACCTACAAGGTGGTACATACGGTAGATTGATTGCACAGTCAAACAACAAATTTTTCAAAATTGGAAAATGGAGATTCCAATGTGATGATGCAGCACAGTTGCAACAAACATTGTCAATCACTCACGTTGACGCAAACGGTAAAAACTACACTTCTCCAATGAACCTTTCTATTCTAAGAGATGCTTACCAACAACAAGCTGACATTATTGATGTGTCTAAAATGGTAACAATTGACGGAAATACTGAAATTACTTTCACTTTGAAAGCTAATGCGGTATTGACAATTTCAATGTTCCCTGTTGCGGTTGTAAGTGGAAAAGCTGAATTGAATGGTGGTGTTTCTCTTAACAGAGCGACTGCACCAAGATTAAGTGGAAAGAACGTTGCACCTGTAATCATCCAAACTTCACAAAACGTGAAGGGGATTACTAAGTAAGACATAACTTACAGTTATATAATAAAGGGCAAGGCTATTATGTGCCTTGCCCTTTTTTTTTAAAACAATAAAATGAAGCGAAATAATAAGCATAAAGCAAAAAAACAGGAAATTTCACTTATGACTATCTTGGCTAATGAAGCCACGAGAGAAAGTGATAATTTATTGAAAAAACACAACAAAGAAGCTGCTAACAATTACGCTGACCTTGAAAACAAACTTGCTCAATTATATTTTGAACAAGATGATAAATTAGCCTTAGAAAAAGAAATGGCTAATATACACCCACACAAGAATTGGATTATCCGAACTCTTGATTTAAAACCTAAAGGACTAATAGAATGTTCAAATTGTGATTGGTCTTGGGAAAAATCAAAAGGTGGAGAAAATCCGTACAAGTGCCATAAATGCGGTACTGAAAATGATAAAAAAGAAATAAAGCCTGTAAAAACAAACGAAGAAATTATTGAAAAGGCGGTTTCTAATTCCATTGACAAGTTTAGCGACTTCAATGGGAACAAAGTTTCTCAAGAAAATCCTTCTAATAAAAAATCCTATTTAGAGTTGATTGGTTTAGTTGGTGCTATCGGAATAATTGGAGTAACTTTAATAGTAGTTTCAAAAAATTTAACAAAATAGAATGGAAGCAATTTTAAAAGAAGATGCAAAAGTTTTAGTGCCAAATAAAGAGCACAAAAATTTCACAGAAACAAGCGAGGTAATACCAAAAGATACAATAGTAGAAGGAGAATTTAAAAG
>Ga0209653_1002921_pt1 | contig 12012 bp, 11 predicted proteins | sample SaaInl6LU_22_DNA_FD_184644 | JGI IMG/M metagenome (GOLD analysis project Ga0209653, IMG submission 184644) | Marine microbial communities from expanding oxygen minimum zones in the Saanich Inlet - ESP_116LU_22_DNA (SPAdes) (version 2) | ecosystem: Environmental > Aquatic > Marine > Intertidal... | reverse complement strand
ATTTCACACAAGAAAAGCACGTGGGTTTTGAAGCTGCTGCTTGGTATTGGCACTTTGTTGATGTGGTATGGTTGTTCCTGTTTGCAGCCGTCTACGTTTGGGGCGCCTAACCCCTCGCGATTTGCGATATTGATACAAAGGCGCGGGGTCATCCTCGCGCCTTTTGCGTTTGATTTGGGAGAACAGCATGCGCGGCAAGATCATCGGGATTTTGGTTTTGGGCTTTGTAGGGATTGCGATCCTTTTGAGTTTGGGCAATTGGCAGATGAACCGCCTTGCGTGGAAAGAAGGCGTGCTGGCCGAGATTGATGCGCGCATCGCGGGCCCTGTTTCCGAGTTGCCTCAAACACCCGATCCTGCGCGTGACCGTTTCGCGCCTGTCCAAGTGAGCGGCAATTATACTGGTGAGCATTTGCGCGTGTTGGTCAGCCAAAAGCAGGTGGGCGCCGGGTATCGCCATATCGCTGTGCTTGAGACATCCGCAGGTCGCATCATGATCGACCGTGGTTTTCAGTCTTTATTGGATGACCAAGCGCCCCGTTTGACAGGTGATGTGGCGGTTGAGGGTAATCTGCATTGGCCATCAGAAGTTGATGGCTATACGCCCGAGCCGGATTTGGCCAAGAACATCTGGTTTGCACGCGACGTTGATGCCATGGCCAAGGCGCTAAACACGCGTCCTGTTTTGGTGATTGCGCGCGCAGTAGCCCCAACTGATCCAGCTGTTTCGCCGCTGCCGGTTTCAAGTGATGCGATTCCCAATGATCACCTTAGCTACGCAATCACGTGGTTTTCGCTGGCAATTGTGTGGTTGGGGATGACAGGCTTTGTGGTGTGGCGTATGACGCGCAGGACTGACGAAAGGCGAGATACATGAAGTACCATTCAACCCGTGGCAATGCGCCTGTTTTGACGTTCGAACAGGCGATGCTTACTGGTCTTGCGCGTGATGGCGGATTGTATCTTCCCGAGACCATCCCGACATTCTCAAAAGCTGACATCGCGGCAATGGCGGGCCTGAGTTATGAGGAAATCGCCTTCCGTGTCATGCGTCCATTTACCGGTGACACGTTCACAGACGAAAAATTCGCGGACCTGATCGCAAAGGCTTATGCAGGTTTCGGTCATGCTGCGCGCGCGCCTTTGGTGCAGGTTGCGCCGAACCATTTCTTGCTTGAGCTATTTCACGGGCCAACCTTGGCATTCAAAGATTTCGCCATGCAGCTGATCGGTCAGATGTTTGAATTCGCGCTCAAGCGTAATGGGGAGCGGGTCACGATTGTGGGTGCAACATCTGGTGACACGGGTTCAGCTGCGATGGAGGCCTTCCGCGGGCTTGAAGCGGTTGATCTGTTTATTTTGTACCCGCATGGCCGTGTGTCTGATGTGCAGCGCCGCCAGATGACAACGCCGTCAGAGGCCAATGTCCATGCCTTGGCGGTCGATGGGGATTTCGACACGTGCCAAGCGGCCGTGAAGGACATGTTCAACGACTTTGATTTCCGCGATGACGTCCGCCTTGCTGGGGTCAACTCAATCAACTGGGCGCGTGTGCTGGCGCAAGTTGTATACTACTTCTCCAGTGCTGTGAGCCTTGGTGCGCCGCACCGTGAGGTTAGCTTTACAGTGCCCACTGGTAACTTTGGCGACATTTTTGCCGGCTATATTGCCAAACAGATGGGCCTAACCATCGACAAACTGGCCATCGCAACCAACCAAAACGACATCCTGCACCGTACTCTTGAGACAGGCGTTTACAGCACCGAAGGCGTGAAGCCCTCGATCAGCCCGTCCATGGATATTCAGGTCAGCTCGAACTTTGAACGTGCGCTTTATTATGCCTATGGAAGTGACGGCGCGGCGATTGCCCAACAAATGGATGAGTTAAAGCAAAGCGGTGCGTTTACTGTCAGCCAAGGGGCGATTTCAGCGCTGCGCGATACATTTGCGTCTGGTCGCGCGTCCGAAGGTGAAACTGCGGCGGCCATTACGCGCTATCATGCGGATCACGGTGAATTGCTGTGCCCACACTCAGCTGTGGGGGTGCATGTCGCAGAAGGGCATTTGGGCGCTACGCCGATGATTACTTTGGCTACTGCACATCCAGCGAAATTCCCAAACGCAGTCGAGGCGGCCAGCGGTGTGTTCCCTGCGTTGCCTGCGCGTATGGCGGATCTATTTGAGCGCGACGAGCGTATCACCCGCGTGACTGGCGGCGTCTCTGCCATCAAGACCATCATCAAGGATCGTATCTAAGTGAGTGTTCAAACCCATCGCTTGTCCAACGGCTTTCGCATTGTAACAGAGCATATGGAGGGGCTGAAAAGCGCGTCTATCGGCATTTGGGTGCAAGCGGGCGGTCGCAATGAAACGCTGCCGCAAAATGGCATCGCGCATTTTCTTGAACATATGGCCTTCAAAGGCACCAAGCGGCGCAGCGCGTTGCAAATCGCTGAGGCGATTGAAGACGTGGGCGGCTATATCAACGCATATACCAGCCGCGAGATGACGGCCTACTATGCCCGCGTGTTGGAAAACGATGTGCCGCTGGCGCTTGATGTGATTGGCGATATTGTTCTCAACCCTGTTTTTGACCCTGCTGAAATTGAGGTCGAACGAGGTGTGATTTTGCAAGAGATCGGCCAGTCATTGGATACGCCGGACGATATCGTGTTCGATTGGTTGCAAGAAGAGGCTTATCCTGACCAAGCGATCGGGCGAACAATTTTGGGGCCTGTTGAGCGGGTTCAAAGCTTTAGCCGTGATGATCTGGCGCAATTCGTGGCGCAGCATTACGGCCCCGGTCAGATGATTTTGGCTGCCGCTGGTGCCGTGGATCATGATGATCTTGTCCGCCGTGCAGAAGAAATGTTTGGCCATTTACCCGCCGCACCGTCAATTCAATCAGACGCCGCCCGTTTCGAAGGCGGAGAGCGGCGCGAGGTAAAATCCCTTGAGCAGGTGCACTTCGCCCTGGCTTTGGAGGGACCGGACTACCGCGATCCGCAGATCTACACGGCCCAGATATTTGCCACTGCATTCGGGGGTGGCATGTCGAGCCGCCTGTTCCAAGAGATCCGTGAAAAGCGCGGATTGTGCTATACGATTTTCAGTCAAGCAGGCGCCTATGCGGACACGGGCTTGATGACGATTTACGCCGGTACAAGCGCCGAGCAAATCGGTGATCTTGCTGGTCTGACCATGGACGAGATGAAACGTGCCGCCAGCGATATGACCCCAGAAGAAGTGGCGCGTGCGCGTGCGCAGATGAAGGCAGGGATGCTGATGGGGCTTGAAAGCCCATCTGCGCGTTGCGAACGTTTGGCGCGAATGATGTCGATTTGGGACCGTATCCCTCAGCTGGATGAGGCGGTTGAGCGGATTGATGCGGTCACCACGGGAGATGTCAAAGATTTCGCTGAAAACCTTGTGACAGCCCGCAGCGCGATGGCGCTTTATGGTCCTGTTGAGCAAGCGCCGCACCTTGAGCAACTAAAGGCGCGACTGGTCGCCTGATGCTGAGATCAAAACGCAAAGTCATTATCGAAACGGAGCGAATGACCCTTCGCCAACCGGCTCATAGTGATTTTCGGTTTTGGGCGTCACAGCGCAGGGATAGCCATGATTTTCTAACGCCTTGGGAACCAACTTGGGCGGCGGATCACTTGTCACGCAAGGCATTTACCAATCGGGTTTACTGGGCACAGCGGGCGATTACCCAAGGTACGGCTTTGCCGCTTTTCTTGATCCGTCGTGAGGATCAGGCGCTGATCGGTGCAATCACCCTTGATAACATCCGTCGCGGTCCTGCGCAGGCGGGCACATTGGGATATTGGGTGGCGTGCGCTGCGGCACGGCAGGGGTTCATGCGCGAAGCCATCGAAGCTACGACCCATTATGCTTTCAACACCCTTGATCTAAGCCGTCTTGAGGCGGCCTGCTTGCCTGAGAACAAAGCATCGCGGGGCGTTTTAGAGAAGTCGGGCTTCAAATACGAAGGTGTTGCGCAAAGCTACCTGCAAATTGACGGACGCTGGCGCAATCATGTGCTGTATGCAAATTTGCGCGGCGACCGTCGGGGTCGCACGGACATTGGTCTGGCTTAAGGGGCTGCTTTTGTGCGCCACTGCACTACGTTTTACGTGTTGCCAGCCGCGCCATGTTGTAGCCTTTTCACCAAGGCAGCCCCATGGCATGAAACCCTAACCGCCCGTGATTTAAGGATGCGCTATGTCGATTGCACCGCTTGTTTCCGCCACGTCTGACTTTGAAGCCAAAGTACGCGCCCTAATGCCCGATGACGTGTTCGCGGCTGTCACTGCATCCTACCTTGAAGAGCCGCGTGGACGGTATGCTGGCACAGCGGGATTGCTTGCGAAACCGTGCACAACCGAGCAAGTCGCGACCCTTGTTGCGGCGGCTCATGCTGCAGGTGTTGCGGTCATTCCATACGGTGGCGGGACGGGACTTGTTGGCGGGCAGATTGCGGAAGACGGTGTGCCCCCTTTGATCTTGTCGCTCGAGCGGATGACAGCGTTGCGTTCCATGCACGCAGAGGAAGGCGTGATGGTGGTAGAAGCAGGAATGATCCTTGCGGATGTTCAGTCACACGCCCGCGCCGAAGGTCTGATGTTTCCGCTTTCGCTTGCCAGTGAGGGCAGTGCGCGGGTGGGCGGCGTGCTGTCGACCAATGCTGGCGGCGTAAATGTTCTGCGCTACGGAAATGCCCGCGATCTGTGCCTTGGCCTTGAGGTCGTGATGCCAGATGGCACAATCTGGAACGGCCTGACGCGTTTGCGCAAAAACAACACAGGCTATGATCTGCGTCACCTGATGATTGGCGCCGAAGGGACCCTTGGGATTATTACCGCCGCGTGTTTGCGCCTGCACCCTGAGCCCGCCTCAGAAGGGACAGCGTTTATGGCGGTTCGTGATCCGCGCGCTGCACTATCGCTGCTTGCAATGACGCAAAAGCGTATGGGCGGCGGTGTTTCTGCGTTTGAGCTGATCCACAAACAGGGCCTCGACTTTTTGTCTGAGACGCTTCCAGATGTGCGCCAGCCGTTTGCTGAAAAGCCCGAGTGGATGGTGCTGATTGACGTTGGCTTGGCCCAAGGTCTTAATCCTGCGATAGCACTTGAAGAGTTGTTTGCTGAAGCAAGCGAGGCCGGTTTGGTAAGCGATGGCGTCATTGCACAATCACAAAGCCAGCGGCAGCAGTTTTGGGCCTTGCGCGAGAATATCCCAGAAGCAAATCGCCGGATTGGTTCGGTAAGCAGCCATGACATTTCGGTGCCGCTGTCGGCTATCCCTGCGTTCATCGAACGTGGCAATCAGGCGATTGCACAGCTGGGATCGTTTCGGGTGAATTGTTTTGGTCATGTGGGCGATGGCAATCTTCACTACAACGTCTTTCCTGTGGATGGCAAAAGCCGTGCCGATCATGAGCACCAGCGTGAGGATATTAAACGCACAGTGCACGACCTTGTCCATGACATGGGCGGGTCGGTGAGTGCCGAGCACGGTGTCGGGCGGCTCAAAGTTGCTGATCTTGAGCGCTATAGCGATCCGGTGAAATTGACCACGATGCGTGCCATTAAAGACGCGCTTGACCCGAAAGGCATCATGAACCCAGGTGCCGTGTTGGCGCGCTAGAGCTTTATTGCCGCGCGCCAGCTTGCGACGTTAATCGCCTTCAAATGCACAAAGCGCGTGGATGTCGACGCCCATCGCCTCAAGCTTGGCGCGTCCACCAAGATCAGGCAGATCAATCACAAAAGCACAGCCAACAATCTCGGCACCGAGCTTTTCGAGCAATTTGATACCCGCCTCAGCAGTGCCGCCCGTTGCCAGAAGATCATCAACCACCAGAACTTTTTCGCCCGGCTGGATGGCATCATCGTGGATTTCCATGGTCGCTTCGCCGTACTCCAACGTGTAATCTTGGCTGAGGGTTTTGCCAGGTAGTTTGCCTTTTTTGCGGATTGGCACAAACCCGACACTAAGCTGGTGGGCGATGGCACCGCCAAGGATAAACCCGCGCGCTTCCAGCCCCACAATCCGGTCAATGTCAGTGCCCGCATAAGGGTGCAGCAATTGGTCAATCGCGATGCGAAATCCGCGCGGGTCTGCAAAAAGTGTAGTCACATCACGAAACATGATCCCTTCATGCGGAAAGTCAGGAATTGTGCGGATGTAATCGCGGACGGTCTTGTTTGAGCGGGCCATGGTGGCCTCCTTTGGGCGGGCATTGGGATGTTGGCTTGTGACCGCGTTGGGGCAGCTATGTCAACGGTACTGGCTTACTTTTGATCGGGGCGTGTTAGTGTTAAAACGTCACGGACGGCGGTGTAGTCTTTGTAGCCCATGCGTGCCAGCGGCGTGAAAGTGGTGATGTCAAACCGCCCATCAACGATGCAATCATCACGCATGTGAACCCCTGTCACTTCACCCAGCACCAAGAAGTTATGCTCACCGCGCAGAGTGATGATTTCGGTCAATTTACACTCAAGCGCTGCGGGCGCACCTGCGACGCGCGCGCAAGAAATCGTCTCGCATTGTTCCTTTGTCAGGCCTGCGTGCTCAAACTCATCCACGTCTTTTGGCAGCATTTCACTGCTGGCGTTCATGGCGTCACGGGCGGTGAATTCAACTATGTTGACGCAAAACACGCCGCTTGCACGGATATTGGCCACGCTGTCTTTTGTGTCACCACGGTCGGCCTTATTGCTGGTGGAAGAAAACATCACCTGAGGGGGCGTGTACGCGACCGCGTTGAAAAACGAATAAGGCGCGAGGTTGTCTGAGCCGTCTGCGTCACGGGTGCTGATCCAGCCGATGGGGCGGGGGGTCACAATGGCGTTGAACGGGTTATGGGCCAGCCCGCTGCCGGCGCCTGCCTCGTTTGAGGGGGTGTAGAACATGGTTGATGTACCTTTGCGCTTTGCCCCACATTAACCTGCATGATAGGGCGAGTTCCAGTGGCACGATAAGCAAAAGGTGAGCAGCGTGGCGGGGTTACGTGAAGAAAGTCAGCACGACTGGTGGGAGGTAGAGGCGCTTTATGACCTTTGCTTTGCGCCCGGCCGTGAGGCGCTTTCTTCCTACCGGCTTCGTGACGGGGTGACGCAGGTGCCTGGGCTGTCATTGGTGGCGCGTGATGAGGCAGGTATTTTGGGCGGTGCGATCCGGTATTGGCCTGTGCAAATCGGCAGGGACACGGCGCTTTTGCTGGGCCCAGTTGCCGTTCACCCCACGCGGCAGGGCGAGGGATTGGGAAGCGTACTTATTCGCGACAGCCTTTCGCGGGCGCAAAACCTTGGGTGGACCCGCGTCATTCTGGTGGGGGATGCGCCGTATTATTCCAAATTCGGCTTTCGCAAACTGACGGATGTGACCATGCCGCCACCAACAAACCCCGAACGGGTCTTGGGCCTCCCTTTGGTCCCGCGCGCTTGGGATGGCATCACAGGACAGGTGCAAAAAGTGGACAGCGCGTCCTAGCCAAGGCTGCGGATATAGGCTGCGATGTCATCCCGTACTGTCATTTTGCCTTCGGCGCGTGCAGTTTCGATCACTTTTTTTACATCTGCCAAATTGACCCGCATCAACAATGATTTCACGGGGCCAATTGAGGCGGGGCGCATCGACAACGTGCGAAGTCCCATAGCGGCAAAGCAAACTGCTTCAATCGGTTTGCCCGCATCTTCGCCACAAAACGAGATGGGAGTTTGCGTCTTGCTGCACCGGTCTACGATCATTTCCATGAATGACAAAAAGCTGACGTTCAGGCTGTCGTACCGTTTGCGGACGCGTTCGTTTTCACGGTCCGCAGCAAAGAAGAATTGCTTAAGATCATTGCCGCCAATGGATAAAAAATCCACATCTTCAAAAAATGCATCAGGGGCAAAGGCCAGAGACGGAGTTTCCAACATGGCGCCGACTTCGATGTTTTCGGGCAGGATATGCCCAAGCGCTTCTTCGCGTTTAATCGCTTTGGTCAGGGCTGCGCGGGCTTGAGTGAACTCTTCGTATTGGGCCACAAACGGGAACATAACGGTAAGTGCGCGGCCGTTTGCAGCGCGCAAAAGCGCTTGCAGCTGCATCCTCAAGACGCCCGGCTTATCAAGGCCTACACGGATCGCGCGCCACCCCAATGCAGGGTTCGGTTCATCCTGCGGCTTCATATAGGGCAGAACTTTGTCCGAGCCGATATCAAGCGTGCGGAACACAACGCGCTTGCCCTGAGCCGCATCAAGTACGCGGCCATACAAGCTGGCCAACTCTGATCGGCGGGGGAATTGGTTGCGTACAAGAAACTGTAATTCTGTCCGAAAAAGGCCCACGCCCTCTGCACCGGAATTCTCAAGGCTTGGCAAATCGGCCATAAGCCCTGCGTTCATTTGCAGCGAAATGGTTGTGCCGCACAAAGCGGTGGCTGGCTTGTGGCGAATGTCAGTGTAGCGGTCCTGCGCTTTGGCGAGCATCGCGATTTTATCTTTGAACGCGGTGGTAACTGTGTCCTCGGGGCGCAAGTGCACAATGCCCTGTTCTCCGTCCACAAGGATTTGATCACCGTTAAGCGCCTCTGTCGTGACGCCCTTGGCCTGTATCACCAGTGGGATTGCCAGCGCGCGCGCAACGATCCCTGCATGGCTGCCGACGCTGCCTTCTTCAAGGACAATCGCACGCAGCTTGCGCCCATATTCAAGCAACTCGCCCGGACCTATATTGCGCGCCACAAGCACAGGGTGCTCTGGCATTTCAGCGCCGGTGTCCGCGCCTTGGCCCGTTAGAATTCGCAGAAGGCGGTTGGATAGGTCATCAAGGTCTTGCAGCCGTTCGCGTAGATAGGCGTCGGTGACCTCGTTCATCCTGGTACGGGCGGCGGATTGTTCTTTTTCAACTGCGGCTTCGGCGGACAGGCCAAGTTCGATGTCTTCATCCATCCGGCGCAGCCAGCCCTTTGAGTTGGCAAACATCCGGTAGGCCTCAAGGACCTGTTTTTGTTCTTTGTCGCCGGTTCCGGCTCCAGTCAGCATTTCGTCAACGGACATGCGCAATGTCTCAACGGCATCGTTGAGGCGTTTGTGCTCTGCCTCTGGGTCATCGGCCACGGGGTTTGTGACAACAACCCGGGGTTCGTGCAGATAAACTTGTCCCGCGGCGGCACCTTCTTGGGCCACTGATCCACGGAACATAACGGCGCGCTGGTGCAACGCGCCCACGCCGGTCTCGTCGCTGACAAACGCGCCAAGCTCTGTCATCTCTGCAAGCACCATGGCCACAACCTCAAGGCCATAGATCTCGTCAGCGGTGTATTCACGGGTTTGGCGCGACTGAACGACCAACACGCCCAATACTTCGCCCAACCGTTGGATTGGCACGCCCAGAAAGCCGGAAAAGACCTCTTCGCCGGTTTCGGGCATATAGCGGAACCCACGTTGTTGTGGCGCGTTGTCGGTATTAACCAGGCGTTTGGTGCGCGCCACGCGGCCTACAAGCCCCTCACCAAGTCGCATACGGGTTTGGTGGACAGCTTCGGCGTTCAGGCCCTGTGTGGCGCAAAGCTCAAGGGTGTCATCGTCGCAAAACAGGTAGATAGAGCACACATCTGTGCCCATGCTTTGGGCAATCAGTTGAGTAATGTCGTCCATGCGCGCTTGGCCCGCGCGGTCGCTGGCCATAGTGTCGCGCAGTGCGCCAAGCAGCTTGCGGCTTTCGCTCTCAGAAGTTTGTGACACCCGTATTCAACCACTTTTGGGACGCCTTAGCTGGCGCCGTAATGGTGTCATACCTGTATTTCACCCGCCGGTCATCAAGTTAGCGCTAAGCCCGTCTGAAATTGTAAGCGCTGCAAAGCGAAGTGGTTAAAAATGCAGCACAAACAGGGCATTACGCGGCTTAGCGTTTAGGCTTTTTCCAACTCAAACGCATCATGAAGCGCTTGGACAGCCAGTTCCATGTATTTGCGATCAACCAGAACAGAGATTTTGATTTCGGATGTGGTGATTACCTTGATGTTGACGCCTTCGGCTTGAAGGGCCGCGAACATTTTAGCGGCTACACCTGCGTGGCTGCGCATCCCGATGCCAACAACGCTCAGCTTGGCCACGTCCTTATCGGCGATCAGTTCTTGGTAGTTGATGCTACCTGATGATTTTGCTTCCTGCAGAGCTTGATCGGCGCGCGCCACGTGATCAACGGGGCACGAGAACGTCATGTCCGTGCGGCCCTCTTCCGAGATGTTTTGCACGATCATATCGACGTTGATGCCTGCTTCGGCCAGCGGGCCAAAAATGGCAGCGGCGATGCCAGGGCGATCGGCGACCGAGATGAGGGTCATTTTGGCTTCATCACGGCTAAACGCCACGCCGGAGACTACGTTGGATTCCATGATTTCCTCCTCATCGCAGACAAGAGTGCCTGCTTGATCTGATTGTTCTTCAAAACTTGATAACACGCGCAGCTTAACTTTGTAGCGCATCGCCAATTCAACAGAGCGTGTCTGAAGGACTTTTGCGCCCTGTGAGGCCAGCTCGAGCATCTCTTCAAATGCGATTTTGTCGAGTTTGCGCGCTTTGTCAGACACGCGCGGGTCTGTTGTGTAGACGCCGTCAACGTCTGTGTAGATATCGCACCGCTCTGCGCTGAATGCAGCAGCAAAAGCCACGGCCGTTGTGTCAGAGCCGCCACGGCCCAAAGTTGTGACGCGGCCTTCGGGGCTGATGCCTTGGAAACCTGCGACAACCGCAACCTTCATGCCGTTTTCGAATGTCCGCACGATGTTGTCCGTAGGGATTTCCTCAATGCGCGCCGAAGCGTGCGCAGAGGTAGTTTTTACGGGTACTTGCCAGCCCTGCCAGCTGCGTGCGGGGACGTCCATTTCCTGTAGTGTCAGCGCCATTAGGCCAGCTGTCACCAACTCGCCTGATGCCACAACTGCATCATATTCACGGGCGTCATAGAGGGGCGATATTTCGTTTACCCAACCAACAAGTTCGTTGGTTTTGCCAGACATCGCGCTGACGATCACGATCACGTTGTACCCTTTGGCAACTTCAACGCCCACGCGTTTGGCTGCGCGTTTGATACGATCAGGGTTTGCGACTGATGTGCCGCCAAACTTCATTACCAATGTCGGCATATTGTGCGCCCTTTGTCTGATGTTGGGCGTCGTTTATGCCATGGGTGGTTTTTGGGCAAGTAGTAGGCGGGCGATTTAGCGACGGGCGCGCAGCACGCTAGTTGGCTTTGTCTTTCGCCATGAACGGCAGGGGCACCACAGGTACGCCGTCTTTGATCAACTCTTTGGCTTCTTGCACGTTAGCTTGGCCGTAAATTGCGCGTTCCGGCGTTTCACCATCATGAATTTTGCGCGCCTCGGCTGCGAAATTGGTACCCACATCATCAGCGTTGGTTTCAATGTGTTTGCGCATTTCTGCTATCGCTTGCTCGGCGGGGGAGGCGGCTTGGCTCAGCGCGCCTCGGGCGGGGCGTATTTGCGGCGCCATCAGGGATTTGGAGACATCCGTATCACCGCACACAGCACAAGAAACTAAATTGCGCCCGCGCAGCGTGTCATAGCTGGCGGCGTCGGCAAACCAGCTGTCGAACTGGTGATCATTTGTGCATTTCAAGTTGTATCGGATCATGCGGATCAAAGGCCCTAAGCATCATCAAGTAATATATTATGTAGGCAAAGCGTACCGAAGGGCAAGATCACAAGCGCGTAGCTGCGTTAGCTCAGCAAGCTGCGATCAAACGAAGAGATAATTGCCCGCAACTCAGGCTCATCCACCTTTTTGGCGGCTTTAGATTGGCTGAACCACTTGCGTTTGCGCTGATCTACTTCGGGGTAGTCTTTGAGAATTTTCTTGACCTTAAGCGGGTACACCATTGCGACGCATGGCAGGTTTGGCATGTCGTCCATTTGTTTGGTGTAGGAATAAAGCCCGATACAGGTTTTGTAGATTTTCCCCTCAACACCCGCTTCTTCAAAAGCTTCTGTTG
>Ga0209653_1002917_pt1 | contig 12017 bp, 10 predicted proteins | sample SaaInl6LU_22_DNA_FD_184644 | JGI IMG/M metagenome (GOLD analysis project Ga0209653, IMG submission 184644) | Marine microbial communities from expanding oxygen minimum zones in the Saanich Inlet - ESP_116LU_22_DNA (SPAdes) (version 2) | ecosystem: Environmental > Aquatic > Marine > Intertidal... | reverse complement strand
GTTCAAATCCTAACTCTCAAGTTCCAAATTCCAAAATTGGATTTTGTCCATTGATGATCAGTATTTGACGCTTTGTGGGGGGAGAAGGATTCGAACCTTCGAAGTCATAAGACAACGGATTTACAGTCCGTCCCAGTTGGCCGCTTTGGTATCCCCCCGTACAATCTTTTTAAGAACGTATTTATTAGCCTTTCCGCGAAAGGGAATGCAAAATTAGACCCTTTTTTATATTATTCAAACATTTGCCACAAAAAGATAACCCAATTTGATACCTGAGTTAAAATCATTGTTTTTCGTACTCAACAGCCCTTTTTACTCAGATTTAACTTTGCCCAAACTCTTAGGCTCTTAGCCCTTTTCGAATTAAAATAGTTATCTATATTTGTGCAATTTGTAGCAATAGGAATCTCAAGGGAATTGCTATCAAACAGAACAAACCATAATTCATGTACCAAACAGAAACTGCTGGCGGAGATCAGGTAGAAATATCTTTCGAGAATCAAGAGCTTCGTGTCAATGGTTCCCCTTTCAAATGGACCGTTTCAAAAGAAGGACGCAAAAAGTATTTAGTCTTAAAAGACCATAAGACGTTTAAGTGCGAGATCGTCAATATTGATTCTATCACCAAGTCTGCAGAAATAAAGGTGAACAAGACCATCTATAAGATTGAGTTGAAAGATAAAATGGATATTCTACTTGAGAAGATGGGAATAGATATGTCTGCAGTCGCAGCGGTCAATGACTTGAAAGCTCCAATGCCGGGATTAGTTCTGGACATTTTAGTTGAAGAAGGTCAAGAGATACATAAAGGAGATCAACTGATTGTATTAGAAGCAATGAAAATGGAGAATGTCCTGAAAGCCGAGGGAGATGGAATTATCAAATCTATTGAGGTTAACCAAGGAACAAGTGTAGAAAAGAATCAGATACTTATAAATTTTTAGTGAATGGCTTATAAAAGGATCTTACTCAAGCTAAGTGGTGAAGCCCTTATGGGGGAACAGAGTTATGGAATTGACCCTGCGCGTTTAGAGCAGTACGCAGCTGAGATTCAAAAAGTGAGAGATCAAGGAGTGGAAATCGCTATTGTTATTGGTGGCGGTAATATCTACAGAGGCGTACAAGCAGAAAGATCAGGCATTGATAGAGTTCAAGGTGACTATATGGGCATGTTGGCTACCGTCATAAATGCAATGGCTATTCAAAGCACTTTAGAAAAGCACGGCATGTATACCCGACTAATGTCAGGAATCAAAATGGAAGCAGTTTGTGAACCATTCATTAGAAGGCGAGCCGTAAGGCATTTAGAAAAAGGCAGAATAGTGATCTTTGGAGCAGGAATAGGCAATCCATATTTCACTACAGATTCAACTGCCAGTTTAAGAGCTATTGAGGTTGAAGCAGATGTTGTATTGAAAGGTACGCGAGTTGATGGTGTTTATTCTTCCGATCCTGAGAAAGACAAAAATGCAGTTCGCTTTGACAATCTTAGTTTTAATGAAGTAATTCAAAAAGGATACAGTATAATGGATATGACAGCATTTACGCTATGTCAAGAAAACAATGTTCCTATTATCGTATTTGATATGAATAAACCAGGCAACCTTGAAAAGTTGATCTCCGGAAAAGAAAAAGTTGGTACTTTAATCAGTTAATATAAAATCATGGAAGAGATTGAAATATGTCTAGCCGCTGCTAAGGAAATGATGGAAAAGGCAGTTGGCCATACAAAAATGGAGTTAACAAAGATCAGAGCTGGAAAGGCGATGCCGAGTATGCTTGATGGTCTGATGGTTGAATATTATGGTACTCCAACTCCAATCAATCAAGTCGCATCTATTTCTACACCTGATGCCCGCACCATCTTCATCAAACCTTGGGAAAAATCTATTATTGCCGATGTAGAAAAGTCGATCATCACGAGTGACCTAGGCTTTAATCCACAAAACGATGGTGAAAACATTATCATTAATGTCCCTCAATTAACTGAAGAAAGAAGGATTCAATTGGCTAAGCAAGCCAAGGGTGTAACCGAAGAAGGGAAGATCAGTATTAGGAATGCTAGGAAAGATGCTAATGATGAGCTAAAAGGTCTAGATGGTGTTTCGGAAGATCTAGTTAAAGACGCTGAAGATGAGGTACAATCTTTGACTAATAAGTTTTCTCAAAAAATGGATGAACTCCTAGAGCACAAAGAAAAAGAAATCATGACGGTCTAAAGAAAGGAAGGCGACTCAATTAATTTGTCGCCTTTTTTATTGAACACACGCCTACAACAATTCACACCTCCTCTCACCCGTTTCATTTCATTTCCATTTTAACGTTGCATTTTCTTATCTAGACTTGTGGTATAGGTTTCTATCAAAGCCATATATTCATGTTTTGTATAATTAATAATTCTAAGTAGATTTGTTTTTTATACATTTAGTGAATTAATATACAGAAGTATGAAAGGAACTAATCTAGGGGAGTTCGAAGAAATAGTATTACTGACCATAGCAGCACTCATAGATGACGCCTATAGCGTTGCCATTTGTGAAGAAATAGAACGGGTTACAAACAGACAGGTCAAACTGAGCGTAGTCCATGCTGTTTTGAATAGGTTGGCAGATAAGGGCTATGCAAAGTCTCATTTAGGTGAACCTACAAAAGAAAGAGGAGGAAGAAGGAAAAGGTTCTTCACTGTGACTCATGCAGGTAAAGTCGCCCTTACCCAAGCAAAGGACCAAAGAGATGAACTTTGGAATTTGATCCCAAATTTTGATCTCAAAGTAGTTTGAGTAAAAAGGAGGACATACCACCCCGTTGGGCCGACAAGCTTCTAGAATGGTATGCAAACCAGGCCTATTTGAAGATCTTCAAGGTGATCTTTATGAGCATTTCGCTAAACACATTAAAGAGAAAGGGAGAAGAAAAGCACGTTGGATCTTCATTATGAATGTGATCAAGTTTTTCAAACCCTATACGGTCAAAAATCTCAATTTTCTGAATCAATTAACTCAATTCATCATGTTTAAAAATTACTTCAAAACATCTATCAGAAGCATAGCCAGAAATAGGCTCTTTTCTGCAATCAATGTATTCGGACTGGCGGTCAGCATGTCCGTTTGTTTGTTAATGATCTCAATTTATACAGAGATCAATGAATATGACAAATTTCATGAGGACGTAGAGAATCTCTACCGAATCAATAATATTCAACAATACATGGAGAGGGATCCTAACCGCTTTGCCTCCACTTCCCCACTGTTGGCAATGAGAATGAAAGAAGAAGTCCCTGGCTTGGAGCATATCACACTTCTTCGAAGAAATGCTGGTGGAGATGCAAAAGTGGGTGAAAACACACTTCCTATAAACGGATTCTTTGCAGACCAAGAATTTTTCGATGTACTCACATTTGGTCTAATTCGGGGTAATCAAAACACAGCATTAGAGGAGCCCAACAGTACAGTTATTACGGAAGCTACGGCTGAAAAACTCTTTAAAGAACAAGACCCACTAGATCAAACACTAACAGTGAACAATGAGGATTATACTGTTACTGGAGTTGTAAAAACACCCCCCTTCAATTCTCACTTAAAATTTGAAGCGCTTATTTCCATGTCTACTCATTTTCAAGAAAGAAGTGAAGAAAGTGAAGGAGACGAATGGATGACGTTTAACGATATGTGGATGTACCACATTTACTTCAGGCCAGAGGAGAATGTCACTATTGAAGATATCCAAGCAAGGCTTGATATGATTTCCGATGAAGAGAATGAAAAGATGGAATTCCTTAAAATTACCACAACCATCGAACCAGTAACTGATATAATGACAGGGCCAGTGAATATCTCAAATCAAATTGGTTTTGTTTTCGGAAAAGAGATTCTTTTAGTTCTCGCAGGACTTTCATTGATAGTTATCCTTTCTGCCGCTTTTAATTATACTAACTTATCCATTGCACGCTCGCTAAGAAGATCCAAAGAAGTAGGTATTAGAAAAGTGGTTGGAGCGAAAAGAGGTCAGGTATTCTCACAGTTCATTGTTGAGGCTTGTATTATCTCATTTGCTTCATTGATAATCTCCTATTTCCTTTTCTACTTGATCAAACCTTTATTTCTTCAAGTCAATCCTGATATTCAGGAAATGGTTAAACTGAATACCAGTATGAATCAAATCTTCTATTTTATTGTCTTTGCCTTGATTGTCGGCTTTATGGCAGGATTCTTACCAGCATCTTTCTTATCCAAACTCAAAGCGATCAATATTTTAAAAACAACCTCAAATACTAAAGTTTTTTCAAAAGTTGCCTTAAGAAAGACGTTGATCGTTATTCAGTTCACTTTATCCTTATGCTTCATAATTGCCGCAAGTATCTCACAAAAGCAGTTTAATTATGCAATGAAATACGACCTAGGATTTGATACGGAAAACATACTGAATATCCGCCTTGAAGGAAATGACCCTGCCTTAACCGAAGCTATGCTAGAGAAGATCCCTGAAATTGAAAGCATGGCAAGAGTCTCTCATGTTTTAAGCGTTGGAAGCACCTATGGCACTCAAATGTTTAGTGAGGACAAGCTTGACTCCGGAACAGTTTACTATTCAAGTATAGATCATAATTACATTCCAATGATGGGGCATGAGTTTTTAGCGGGAAGCAATTTTTTGAAGAAGGATAAAGTTAACGAGGAAGAAAGCATCATTCTGAATGAGTCAGCGCTGAAAAAATATAGACTCGGCACACCTGAAGAAGCGATTGGGAAGATTGTAGAATTTGATAACAAAAATCTGATGATCTCAGGAGTTGTTAAAGATTTTAATAATCAGACCATACTCTCAGAAATTCATCCTTTTGCTTTTAGACATCAGCCTGAAGATGCTTACGTCCTTAGCTTAAAGATACAATCGGATGATATGTTAGCGACAAGAGATAAGATCAAAGCGGCTTGGGAGGAGTTCGATCCAATACACGAATTCAATGCTTCCTTTTATAAGGATCGATTAGAAAGTGCATACAAAGAGTTCTCTATGTTAAGTACCATAATAGGATTTCTGGCTTTCTTAACCATATGCATTTCTACGCTAGGCCTACTGGGAATGGGTGTTTACACTGCAGAAACTAGATTAAAAGAGATCAGCATTAGAAAAGTTTTGGGAGCATCTGAAAAAAGTCTTATCAAGCTATTATCTAGGAACTTCATGCTGCTTTTGGTTATTGCCTCAGCGATCGCATTACCTATTACTTATTTTATTTTTGATTCAATGATCCTAGCAGATCAAGCTTACCGAGCTCCAATAGGTTTTCTAGAGCTTTCAATAGGTGTAATCATTATCTTTGTGATCGGCCTCTTAACCATAGGCTCGCAGACATGGAAAGCTGCTAAGGCTAATCCAGCTCAGACATTAAGAATGGAATAAATGGAAATAACCAAAGCAAAAAGCCCTGACGGAAACGTCAGGGCTTTTTGTTCGATTTATGATGATCACACACTGGACCAAGCCTTTTGACCTGGCTCAAGCGGAATACATCCTTCATATTTCACCGGTATAGGGTCGTAACGCATTACGGTCTCTCCTACTAATTCACTGGTGAAGTAACTTTGGAAGGTGGAATCAACAACCTGTGTCACAAAGTATGTTTCTAAGAACTCATTCGACTTTTCGCCATCTTCGTTCATCCCACTTCTTAGATCTCTGAGCATCTCTGGACTATCTTCATACTTCTTAAAGTAAGAATTGATAACATCAGTCATTTGTTCTGTAGTCGCATCTTTAAACTTCACTTCCTGATCTGCGTTAAAGTTATCTACAAAAACTCCCATACCTTTCTTGAAGTAATCGACTTCCTTATTGGTACTTAAGACGGAAAGTGCTTGATCTAAATGATTGGCAACTCCGGCTTCAGTGGCTCCGGGTGTAGTCGTTTTTGGACAAATGCCTTCACAGATCTTCTCCAATTGGGCGGCTTCCTGTGCTGTCATTGAAACGGGCACCCAATCTACTGAAGCTTGTGGGGAGCAACTTTGCAGTGCTCCGAACAACATACTAGAAGAAAATATGGCTGCTGAGCCAAATCCTAAATTTCTAAGTGCTTCTCTTCTTTCCATAGTTTAAATGTTTCCTTTTTTCAATTGATCTGCCGCATAGTTCGCAGCCCTTGCTGTAAACGCCATATAGGTCAAAGATGGATTCACACAAGACGCTGAGGCCATAAATGCTCCATCAGTCATAAACACATTCTTACAAGCATGTACTTGATTCCATTTGTTGACTACAGATGTTTTTGGGTCCCTACCCATTCTAGCAGTTCCCATTTCGTGAATACCTAAGCCCATATTTGGTCCATTGTCATAAGTACCAACATTTTTAAAACCGGCAGCCTCTAGCAATTCAGCTCCAGCTGATGCCATGTCTTTTCTCATTTCATATTCATTGTCATGGAAGTTAGCTGCATCGAATCTCATTTGAGGTAAACCCCACTGATCCATATTGTCATAATCTAAGTACATATAATTCTTGTGCTGAGGAAGGATCTCCCCAAAACCACCAATACTCATACTCCAAGAACCGGGCTCCATGGCTTTATCTTTAGCCATTCCACCTACTCGTTCCTCCAAGCCTAAGTTTCTACCCCAACCTTGTCTGCTGGCACCCCCTTGGTAACCATAACCACGATTGAAATTAGGCATATTAGAACTTCCACCTAGGTTTCTAAAGCGAGGTACATAAACACCGTTTGCTCTTCTACCTTTATAATATTTATCCTCATAGCCTTCTACCTGAGCATAAGCTCCCACTCCAAGATGGTGGTCCATGATGTTGTGCCCTAATTCCCCACTATCATTGCCTAGTCCGTTTTCAAATCTTGAAGATTTAGACTGAAGTAAAATACCAGCAGAGGCCATAGCTGAAGCACACAGGAAAATTACTTTGGCGTAATACTCTGTAGATTCTTTAGTGTTCTGGTCAATTGCCCTTACACCAACAGCTTTACCGGTGCTATCATCATACATTACTTCATGAACGATGGCGTCAGTTTGAACGGTGACATTTCCTGTTGCAACCGCTGCAGGAAGTGTAGAAGACAGACTCGAGAAGTATCCACCATAAGGGCAACCTCTCATACATCTATTTCTCATCAGACATTGACTTCTTTGACCTGGGTTTTTATGGTCAGGATCATTGATGTTCAATGGCTGAGTTAGGTGTGCTGTTCTACCGATGGTCACCCAACGATTATTCCACTTGCTCTCAACAGCTTTCTGAAAGTCTTGCTCAACACAATTCATCTCCATTGGTGGCAAGAACTGACCATCAGGCAATTGCTTGAACCCTCTATTTTCACCACTTACCCCTATGTATTTTTCAACATAATCGTACCACGGCTTAATGTCTTTATATCTTACTGGCCAATCCACTCCTATGCCTTCTTTCTGATTGGCTTCAAAATCAATATCACTCCATCGATAACTTTGACGACCCCATGTGATTGACCTCCCACCTAAGTGATAACCTCTCATCCAATCGAATCTAGTATCTTCTTGATAAGGATGCTCACTATCTTTTACAAAGAAGTGTCTGTGAGCTTCGGCTGTTGTATAGCCTGTTCTGTTTTGTTTAGGGTAGTCTTTCTCAATAACTTCAGGAGGTGTTTTACCTCTGTTCGGGAGGTCCCAGGTGTCCATTGTAGCAGTAGTGTAGTCTTTAATGTGCTCAATTTTGCGACCACGCTCTAAAACTAGTGTCTTAAGGCCATTTTCACTCAGCTCTTTAGCTGCCCAGCCCCCACTAATCCCAGACCCGACCACAATAGCATCATAGGTTCGTTCCTGCTTAGCTTTCAGGTTTAAATTCATGTGAATTACTCGTTTGAAATATCAATAATCGTTTCGTACAATCCAGCGCGTATGCGGATATTGAAGTAATATAAGTAGAATGGATTAAAAAAAATAGCCACCTGTTTTTTCAGGTAGAATACAGATGTGAGTAACAAAAAAGCCCCGCAATGCGAGGCTCTGATCTTATTTAGTATTCATCTTCGTTAAAGAAGAAATCTTCCTTAGTTGGATAGTCCGGCCAAATCTCCTCAATATTCTCGTACGGTTGACCATCATCTTCAAGCTCTTGCAAGTTCTCTACGACTTCCATAGGAGCTCCAGAACGAATCGAGTAATCGATTAACTCATCTTTTGTGGCCGGCCAGGGCGCATCTTCTAAATACGATGCTAATTCTAGTGTCCAGTACATTTCTCTTCCATTTTTATTGGCGTGCAAAAGAATGTAAATAATCTTTAAAATTCAAACGCAAAGTGTCAAATTTTTCAATCCTTTTTTCAGACTTAAAAATCTCTATTTCTGAGACTTTGAGTAGCTTTTTACAAAATCCAAAAGATCTTTTTTTACTTTAACCTTCCTCTTTTGTTGATCCAGCTTACTCTCTAGCAAATTATCTAGTCCTTTTGCCGTTCTGAATTTGTCTACATTCTCTTCAAAAGTCTTAAGTTCAGAAAGATCTCTGTTAAGGAGGTCATACATTAATCTTACTCTTAATTTATTCCTCTCGGCCTCACTTGTTCCTTTCTTGGTCTTTTTGTTTAAAAGCTGATCGAGAAAAAGTTTATCACTGACTAAAGAAGTTAAGTGATTGAATTTTTCATTCAATTCATCATTCAATTCCTTTCCTGCAAATCCTGCATTCTTCCAAGCATTCTTTAATTCAGCAACATTTGTCTTTGGTACTAAATCTTCATTGGTCTTTTCTAGCTTGGATATGATCTCCTTCTTCGATTTCAGATTTTCCTCAACATTAGACTTGGCCGACTTAGCGGCTTTCTTGGCTTTGGCATAGGCCGATTTCATCACCTTTTGAAAATCTTCCCAAAAAATAGTGTGCTTTTCAGGTTTGATCTTTCCAAGTGACTTCCATTCCACCATCAGATCGGATTGTGTTTTTTTTACCTGCTCTATATCTGAACCTGATAGCTTCTTTTTAGCAGACTCGATGAATTTTTCAAAGTCCCTCTCCTTATCAACCATCATTTGCTCTAGCTCCTGATAAAAGCCGGATCTTCTCTCGAAGAATTCATTAGTCAGTTCCTTGAATTCGTTTTCAATCTTTTCTCTCTGCTCTTCATCTACAGCTCCAGTTTTGATCCACTTTTGTTGTAGCTCTTGAATAGCAGCCGTAGCAGATTTCCACTCATGACTTTTGGCAATAATCTTAGCTTCTTCTAATAGTGCGGATTTGATCTGTAAATTCTTGTGGCGATTTTGCTCTATATACTCATTAAGCTCTATTTCCAGTTTTTCGAGAATTGTATGTAAACTTTCAAAGTCTCCGAGCGCGTCTGAATCAGTCAATCCATTCTTAAGGTTTTGTACCTTCACTAGAAAGGACCCTTTATTGGCTTGGCTTTCAACCTTTCCTTTGATCTCTTCTACTTCTGCCCTTAGCTTGTCGAATTTTTCCTGAAAAAACTTGATCGCTTCCTCATCTGATTCTTTAACCTCACCAATTTCTCTTTCAGGAAAATTCAAAAATGAATTTCTGATCACTTTCCCATCTTTTATATACCCGTAGTCCACTGTAATTGTTAAAATTTCTTTGAGTGGCCGAAATTAACTAAATCAATTGGCAAGCCTCAAATCACGCTATATTTTTAGCATATTTGGGCCGAAAAAGTAACAATATGAGCGATCAAAAGATCATCTTTTCAATGGCAGGGGTAAGTAAGATCTACCCACCACAGAAACAGGTTCTTAAAAATATTTACCTCTCTTTCTTTTATGGAGCAAAGATTGGTGTACTAGGATTGAATGGTGCAGGGAAGTCTTCATTACTTCGCATTATTGCGGGATTGGACAAAGAGTATCAAGGTGAAGTAGTTTTTTCCCCTGGTTATTCAGTGGGCATGTTAGAGCAAAACCCTATGCTAGACCCCAATAAGACTGTTAAAGAAGTAGTTGAGGAAGGAGCTGGAGAAGTAATTGACCTCTTGAAAGAGTTTGAAGAGATCAACCTAAAGTTTGCCGACCCCGATGTTTTGGCTGATGGGGACGCAATGAATAAACTGATAGAAGATCAGGCTCGTGTTCAGGATCAACTAGACCAGCATAATGCTTGGGAACTAGACACTCGACTGGAAAGAGCTATGGATGCACTACGAACCCCTCCTGCAGACTCGAAGATTGAGAATCTTTCTGGTGGAGAAAAAAGAAGGGTTGCCCTCTGTAGGCTATTGATCCAAGAGCCAGATGTACTTCTTTTGGATGAACCCACTAACCATCTCGATGCTGAATCAGTCCATTGGTTAGAACAACACCTTAAACAATATAAGGGTACGGTAATTGCTGTAACTCACGATAGATACTTCCTTGATAATGTAGCAGGATGGATCTTAGAGCTTGACAGAGGAGAAGGAATTCCTTGGGAAGGAAACTATTCTTCTTGGTTAGATCAGAAACAGAAGAGACTGGCCGATGAAGAAAAGACTGAATCAAAAAGACAAAAGACCTTACAGCGTGAGTTAGAATGGGTCAGAATGTCTCCGAAAGGAAGACAAGCGAAAGCAAAAGCACGATTGAGTGCCTATGATAAACTAGTTGGCCAAGAAGGTAAAGAAAGAGAAGAAAAACTTGAACTCTATATTCCACCTGGCCCGAGATTAGGGAATAAAGTAATTGACGCAAAAGGTGTTTCTAAGGCATTTGGAGATAAGCTTCTTTATGAGAATCTAGAGTTCTCCCTGCCTCAAGGTGGAATTGTTGGTGTGATCGGGCCAAACGGAGCGGGTAAAACCACTCTTTTCAATATGATCACAGGAAAACTTGAACCAGACGCAGGTACTTTCGAAGTAGGCGAAACTGTCGAAATTGCTTATGTAGATCAGGAACACACAAAACTAGACCCGAATAAATCGGTTTGGGAAGTGATCTCTGAAGGCAATGAATTGATAGAACTAGGTGGGAAACAAATTAATTCCAGAGCCTACGTCAGCAGATTCAACTTCGGAGGCAGCGATCAAAACAAAAAGATCTCTGAACTCTCGGGTGGAATGAAGAATAGAGTTCATCTTGCACTCACTTTGAAACAAGGTGCAAATTTATTATTGTTAGATGAGCCATCTAACGATTTAGACGTTAATACGTTAAGAGCCTTAGAAGAAGGTTTGGAAAACTTTGGAGGTTGTGCAGTAGTTATATCACACGACAGATGGTTCCTTGACAGAATCTGTACTCATATTTTGGCGTTCGAGGGAGACTCTCAAGTCTATTGGTTTGAAGGCTCATATACAGATTATGAAGAAAATAAGAAGAAGCGACTAGGGGATATTGATCCCACAAGAATTAGATATAAGAAATTACAATAAAACAGATAATCATGAAAAAGCTTAAAAACTTCAAATATGCGATAATGTTGGTCATCAGCTTTTTCGCAATTGATGGATATGCTCAGATCACACCTATCGACATGACTAATACGGGGGGAAGAGTGAGGATAAGAAGTAGAATTCCAAATGCGAATGCGATTCCTTATGAGCCATATTTGAATATGGATGCTCGAATGACCACACTTCAGTTATTGGAAGGCGACTCATTACAAGGATTTTTTAAATATAATGTTGAAACCGAGTCTTTAGAAAGTGCTCAAGGCGATAAAATATATACTTACAGAGATGTACGCTGGTTTAGGTTTGAAAAAACGGCGGATCTTCCCGAAGAATCATTCATTAATATCCGTCTAGTTTGGCCAGTAAGTGAATATGGTGGATTCTTCAAAAACGTGATCGGCTCGGATTATGTTAAGGTGAAATACTATTTGGATTACTTGGAAGCTGATTATGACCCTAAGATGGATGTAGGTAATCGTTATGATAGAGTAGAAATGGCCAAAGAATTCTACGTTAAGATCAATAATGAATGGACTGCAATTCCTCAAAGAAGGAATCCATTTTTAGACAAGATGTCGCAATACACCGATGAAAAAGATCTAAAGAAATTCATTCGTAAGAATAATCTGGACCTTGATGAAG
>Ga0209653_1002910_pt1 | contig 12027 bp, 6 predicted proteins | sample SaaInl6LU_22_DNA_FD_184644 | JGI IMG/M metagenome (GOLD analysis project Ga0209653, IMG submission 184644) | Marine microbial communities from expanding oxygen minimum zones in the Saanich Inlet - ESP_116LU_22_DNA (SPAdes) (version 2) | ecosystem: Environmental > Aquatic > Marine > Intertidal... | reverse complement strand
AAGCCGAGACCGATACATCGCACGTTTAAATATTTCTCAAAAAGCATTAAATGATAAACTTACACTTACAGCCAGACTAAGTGGAACCTTTCAAAAAAGTAATTTTGTTCAGTATGGTGGAGGAAGCAGTCCTGATAATGTAATTTATCAAGCCATGAGAAGAAGTCCAACAGATCCTGTTTATAATGCAGACGGAACTTATTATGAGTCAGATAGGAGCTTTCAATACAACAACCCAGTTGCTCTTATTGAACAAACTCAAAATGAACAAGACGCAAAAAAATTACTCGGAAATTTTGATGCATCATATAAAATTACGGATCACTTAACAGCCCAAATTAATACGGCATACACAAGAGATGATAATCAGTCATTTTATGCTCAACAAGCATCAGCTTTTAGTAACACAACCAATGGTATTGCTGCTCGATCGTATAATAATAAAAATTACAAGTACACTTCTGAGGTGTTGAATTACAATAATACTTTCAATGAAAAGCACAACCTGAACTTGATAGGTGGTCATTCGTGGCAAAGTGTTTCTTATGATGGGTTCAGAGCAGAAGCAAGAAATATTGATCCATTTTATGAGGATGTTCAATCCAATAATCTTCAAGCCTATTCTCAAATTGAATGGGGATATGTTTCGTCTTATCGATCAATCGAAGAAGGGTTGGCTTCTGTTTTTTCAAGAGCCATCTATGATTTTGATAAAAAATATTATTTAACGGCATCGTTACGAAGAGATAAGTCCACTAAATATGGAGATGATATTGAATGGGGTACATTTTGGGCAGTTTCATCTGCTTGGAATATAGCCAAGGAAAAATTCATGGAAAATGTTTCCTTAGTTTCTGAACTCAAATTACGCGTAGGGTATGGACTAACTGGAAACGCTGATATTCCAAATGGTATAGATCGAGTATTATATCGTCCAACAGGTTTAGCACAAAATGCTGAGACGGGCGAATTAGAAGTGGTGTGGAACAACAACCAAGGAAATATTTCAAATCCAAACCTTGCATGGGAAGAAGTAAACGAATTGAATGTTGGGCTAGACTTCGGGTTATTAAAAAACAGAATCACAGGCTCACTTGAGATATATCAAAAAACGACGAAGGGGCTTGTAATGGAAGTGGCAGTTCCTGTTCCACCAAATATTGCACCTAAGAAGTATGAGAACGCTGGTGAAATACAAAATAATGGTTTTGAATTAACCTTAAATGCCGTGGTTTTAGATAATAAAAACCTTACTTGGAAATCAACGGTCGCTTTATCTAGCAACACGCAAGAAACGGTTACGCTTGGAAATCTTGAAACTAACCAATTGGGTATCAAAAAACTATATGTTTCGGGTCGTGGATTAGTTGGAGGTGACAATTACACACAGGTTATTTTACCTGGACATGAAATTGGTTCATTTTTCTTGCCAGTATATGTTGGCTTGTCTGGTGATGGTAAATTCTTATTTGAAACTGCATCTGGCGGTGTAACAAGAGATGTAACAAAGGCACAACGTCAATTTGTAGGATCTGCCCAACCAGATTTAATTATAGGTTGGTCCAACTACTTTAAATTGTTCAAAGGATTTGATGCTAGTTTCAGTTTACGTGGAATTTTTGGTCACCAAATATTCAATGTAACAAAAATGGTATTTAGTAATCCTGCAGATGCTCCAACATTGAATGTATTAGAGTCTGCAATTTCAGGAGAAGCTGCAAGTATCACAAGTGATCCAACAATCAGTACATATTACCTAGAAGATGGTGATTTTATAAAACTCGACAACATATCATTTGGATACAACATACCTTTTAAACCAGAAAGCAGTATCAAAAATTTGAGAGTTTTCGTGAACAGTAATAACTTGTGGATGTGGACTAAATACACGGGGTTAGATCCTGAGTTGAACTTTAGCGGAACTGAATTCGGAAGAGATCAATATGATGTATATCCAAGAACAACAAGTTTAACGATTGGTTTGAACGCCTCATTTTAATTATATTAGAAGTTGTAAATATGAAAAAAATACTTTACTCAGTTTGTATATTACTAGCGGTATCATGTACCAAATTTGATGACGCGTTATATGACAGTAGTCCAATAGCTAAACAGTCTATTGGGCCAGTATATAAAGAACTTGCAGACCTAATAGATGACAACGGTTGGTGGTTTTGGGCCCAAGAAGTAAGTAGTGACGAAGTTGTTTTTCCTGTTCGAGGTACGGATTGGAATGACGGTGGCAAGTGGAGGGTTCTTCATCAGCACGCCTGGACTAATGATGTGGATGCAGTAAACTCCATGTGGTCTCATTTGTTTGATGGAGTAAGAGAGGCTAATAAGTTGCTGGATGTTTTATCTGATCAACAAGGCGATCCTTTAGTTGCAGTAGATATTGCTAAAATTAAAACGCTCCGTGCATTTTTCATGTATTTAGCAATGGACAATTATGGCGATATTCCAATTATCACATCATTTGTAAATGCACCTCCTCTTCCGTTTAAGGCAGAACGAAAAGAAGTCTACGAATTTTTAATTAATGATTTAAAACCAATCGTTTCTTTACTTCCGATAAGCACCAATAAATTTGCTGTTTCTAGAGGAATGGCATACAGCTTAATGGCCAAGCTTTATCTAAACGCAGAAGTATATACAGGAACTCCTGCATATTCGGAAGCTGAAGCGATGTGTGATAGTGTAATTGGTTTAGGAACGTATGTTTTGCAGAACGATGTTACATCAGCATTTGCTGCCGACAATGTAAATGTTCCTGAAAACATCTTTACAATTGCATTTGACGAATTTGACAACACGGGCTTTAGACTTCACATGCGGACTTTACATTATCTTCATGATGCAACGTTCAACATGAAAGTAGGTCCATGGAATGGTTTTGCTATTTTAAAAGATCATTACGATAATTATGAAGACGATGATTTAAGAAAAAATGATTGGTTCATTGTTGGACAACAAAAAGATATGAACGGGACTGACTTGTTTGATGAAACAGCTGGGACTAAGCTTGTTATTGATCCATATATTCCCAAGTTGGTCATGGATGCTTCAAATACACCAAACGAAATACGAAATTCGGGTGCACGTGTAAAAAAATATGAAATTGAAAGTGGGGCACTTGAAAACTTGAATAATGATTTTCCATTATTCAGGTATGCAGATATCTTATTGATGAAGGCTGAATGTGCTGTAAGAAATGGCTCTCCGGGCGATGGAGATGAGTGGTTTAACTTGATTAGACAACGAGCAAATATCAGTGCAATTGCCGGTGCTAACTTAGATGATATTCTTGAGGAAAGAGGGCGAGAACTGTTTTGTGAAGGTCATCGTAGGCAAGATTTAATAAGATTTGGTAAATTTGGAGATGCTTGGTGGGAGAAATCTCCATCAGGTCCGGATAAAACCACTTTTCCCATACCGCAATGGGCTATAGACGCAAATCCTAACTTAGGCTTATAATTAATTAATATATAACAATAAACAAAAACAAAATGAGAGATTTATCTTTAAAACTGACAAAAAACGTGGCTATAATCGCCGCATTATTTGGATTGATTTCATTGAATTCGTGTAAAGACGACGATGAAGATCCAGTCCCAACAAACACTGCCATTGTAGAAGATGGTTTTTATATCCAAGGTGATGCAACTGCATACGCTGATTTTGATATAAAAGCAACACTTTCTACTACTAAAAATGAAGTTCTTCAAGAAGAAAGAGCTAGCTTAATGGAGATTTACGTAGCTGTAAAAGGTTCAGGTGGATTTAACATTGTACAAGTTAATGGTTCTGAAAGAACTACATGGGGTCCTTCTTCTGAGTTTGCTTTAACTGCTTCAAGAAATGAAGAGCCTAACGAAGATGGTATGGACATTATCCAACGAGGTGCAATCGAAGCAACTGATGCTAAATTTACAGTAGCTGAAGATGGACTTTACCACGTAATCATTGACACTGAATTAGGTGTTGGTGCAATCTTACCTGTAAAATGGGGCGTTATTGGGCAGGCTACACCTTCTGGATGGTCTGGAAGTACTGCATTAGAAGTACCTTCATTTGATTTCAACACTATGACATTCAAAGCAGAAAATGTTGAAATGTCAAATGGAGAATGGAAGTTCAGATACTCAAACGGTTGGAAAGTACAATTAGATACTAGTTTAGATCTAGGAGTTGACGGTAAAAAGGGTGTTTTTGCAAACTGTAACTATGGAGGAACAGTAGAAGCACTTGATGCAGGTGGATCAAACTTTAATACTGGTCAAAGTGGAATCTATAACGTAGATATCACGTGGACAGCTGGTTCTGGTCATACTGCTTCACTAACTCGAGTTGGAGACGTTCCAGCTAGAGATTATTCAACAGTTGCTGTTGGACTTATCGGTGACGGAGTAGTAGACGGTAACTGGGATGGCGAGAAATTTGCTACAACACCTTCTAAGGACGGAGACGTATATACTTGGAATTTCAATGGGGTTGAGTTAAACAACACTGGAGGTTTCAAACTAAGAACTGAAGGTACATGGGATGACATCAATGAAGGATATAGTGATATCATTGGAGGTCCTGATGCAAGTGAAATCCAAGATGCAGATGGAAACATGCAAGCTGTAAATGGTGGAATGTTTGACATCGAGTTTGTTATTGATGCTGCTGCTGAAACTAAGAGTATTTCAATTACTAAAAAATAAATAAGCAATTAACTTTATATTAAGAGGGAGCCCATTTGGGTTCCCTCTTTTTTTTATTGTAAATTAGAAAATTAAACTTTTTCAGTATTAGAAAACCACTTTATTGATTAATCCATAATCGCCTTTTTATTGGTAATTATTAGGTTGCATAAGCCAGAAATAATCAAGCAAGTCCCAGCTAATAACATAGGCCCAATTGCAGCAGTACCGAAGAGTAAATCTGCAAATAGATTAATGCCTCCGAGTGAAGCAACAATTTGTGGAATAACAATAAACATATTGAATAGGCCCATAAAAATCCCCATTTTTTCAGCTTCAATTGAACTAGACAACATCGCATATGGTAATGATAAAATACTACCCCATGCAATACCTATAAGTGCAAAAGATACATTTAGGTCGTTGTAATTACTGGCATAATACATATAGAAAAAACCTATCCCACCTAAAATTAATGATATCATGTGAACCATTTTTCTGTTGATGGAAATATTTCGAGTAATTAGTGTGAATATAAGTGCAAAAAGCATAGACGAAAGGCCATACGTTCCCATGGAAGAGCCAATTTGATCGGCTGCATTATTATATAATCTGTCTTCTTCTTGATAGGCGGTTAATTCGTCTGGAACAGACATTTCAAACATTGCGGCATCCGGCTTTGGAGCTTGAAAGACATGCTCTGAAAGTGCTGGTGTAGACATACTCCACATCGTAAAAAAAGCAAACCACGAAAAAAACTGGATTAAGCCTAATTTTTTCATGGTCAGGGGCATGGACTTAATATCGCTAATGATTGCAATCAGGCCTTTACCAAAACCAGCGGTTTCTTTTTTGTGGCTCTCAAAGGCTTCTATATCTTCAGGTGGATATTCTTTAGTAGTGAAAACAGTATATACAATGGATAATAAAAATATGACGCCACCGATAGCAAAGGCAACCTTAACATTTGGTGGAATTACAGATTCAGCGGCGGTATTGCTAATCCCCATTTGATTTAAAAACCAAGGCAATTGACTAGCAATCCATGTACCGATACCGATGATTAGGGTTTGAACCATAAATCCATATGACCGTTGAGAATCATCCAATTTGTCAGCAACTAAAGCACGAAAAGGCTCCATGCTAATATTAATTGATGCATCGAGTACCAATAAACTTCCCGCAGCAACCCACAAAAAAGGAGAATGTGGCATATATATTAAAGCAATTGATGCGAATAAGGCTCCTAATAAAAAGTAAGGTTTTCTTCTTCCAAATCGACTACTCCAGGTACGATCGCTCATGTAACCAATTATGGGCTGAACGACTAATCCTGCAACCGGAGCAGCTAGCCATAGACCAGGTATTTCTTCGGGCGATGCACCTAACGTTTGAAAAATACGTGACATGAACCCTCCTTGAAGTGCGAATCCAAATTGAATTCCTAGGAATCCAAAACTCATGTTCCAAACTTCCCAAAAACTTAAAATGGGCTTCTTTTTCATTTTTAATAAAATTTAAATTTTTGATTATTATCATTCGTAAACTTCTTTTCTACGAATGTGTAAAGACGTGCTGGCTTGTGGGGTACTCCCTCTTGAAAGTTATCAGTTTCTTTTAAAAATCCTGTTTTTAGAATTCTTCTCAAAAAATTTCTTCGGTCAAGTTTAGAATTCAGAATAGTATTATAAAGGGTATACAAGTGGTTAAGCGGGAATTGATTTGGCAATAGTTTAAACCCAACAGGTTCGTGATAAAGTTTATTTCTTAGTTTTATGATAGCTGCAGACAGTATGTCGTTGTGGTCAAAACCTAATTCACCAACCTCATTAAAATCTTTCCATATCACGTGTTTTGCAAATCCAGCGGGCTTAATGGTATAATTTTTAATGTTGACTAATGCAAAATATCCGATTGTTATAACTCGAGAATCAGGAGTAGGACGAACCAAGTCCAACCATATTTTATCCTTATCTTTAGATAGACGATCAAGATTTCCAAAAGCTCCAATTTGCTCTAAAAACAAATTATCAATTCCAGTTAAGTCTAATAAAACTCGTGAAGCAGCATCAAGTATGTCTTCATCTTCAAAAATTAAATCTCCGGGCAAAACCAGTGTGTCATCATCGATATCTAAATTGTCCCTCAAATCTCGTTGAACAAGTAAAACTTTCAAATCAGAACCATCAAAACCAAAAACTACGCAATCAACTGATACAGTTGGATTAATATTGTTAGTTTTTTTGGTTGCTTCCATTAATAATTAATTCAAATAAAGTAAAAATTTAGCTATTTTTCTCAAAGTGTATATTTTACACTAAGTTTGTTTGTAAGTATCCTAATTATTGTGTGAATAATCATTATTTTCATTCATTTAATAGGGGTTTACACATGTAACAAAAGTTCTCATTTAAAAAGACAAGACATTTAATTTTAAGGTATAGTTGAGTAGCATCAAACTTTTAAGAGATTAGCACCTAATGAAAAATTACATTAAACACCACCCTTGGGAAATTATAGAGGAGGGCTTTAACACTGAATTTAATCGTGTGTCTGAAAGTCTATTTTCAATTGGTAATGGAAAATTCGGTCAACGCGGAAATTTTGAAGAAACATTCACAGGAGATTCTCTCGTTGGTAATTACGTTGCGGGGGTGTATTATCCTGACAAAACAAGAGTTGGTTGGTGGAAAAACGGTTATCCTGAATATTTTGCTAAGGTGCTAAATGCTCCAAATTGGACAAAATTGTCGATTAAAATCAATGGCGAAATTTTAGATCTATCCCATGCTAAGGTTACCGAATTTAAGCGTATTCTCGACATGAAAAACGGTTTACTCAAACGGAACTTCAGTGCCAAACTTAAAAATGGAATTTCTGTTACTGTACAAGCGAGTAGGTTCTGTAGTTTAGATCAGGATAACATGGGTGCTTTGTCTTACAGTTTCACTGTTGATCAATCTGCTGAAATTGAAGTTTCTTCATATATAGACGGTAATATTAAGAATGAAGATGCCAATTACGACGAGTTTTTTTGGGAAAATATCAAATCGGAATCTAATGACAATCAATGTACACTTATCGCAAGAACAAAGAAGACTCATTTTTATGTTGGATTAAAAACAGAAACTAATTTATTCGTTGATAATGATAAGATAAATCGCTTTCAGTCCCATGATTCTGCTATAAATTCACCTACTGTAAGTTCGTTTTTTTCGATAGAGCCTGACCAATCTATTGTTATTGAAAAAAAGGTAATTATACGCTCTTCATTAGATGTAGACAAAGATCAACTTGATGACGTATTAGTTGATGAGATGAGCAACATTCAAAATCTATCTTATACGGACTTAATAAACAATCAACAAAAAGCATGGGCAAAAAAATGGAGTGAGAGCGATATAGTCATTGAGGGCGATATCGCAGCTCAACAAGCTATTCGGTTCAATATTTTTCAGTTGAACTGTACATATAGTGGGAATGATGAACGATTAAATATTGGGCCAAAGGGGTTTACCGGAGAGAAATACGGTGGAAGTACTTATTGGGACACGGAAGCATATTGCCTCCCTTTTTATCAATCAACTGCAGATAAGAGCATAGCTAAAAATTTGTTAATATACCGTTACAATCACTTACCAAAGGCCATAGAAAATGCCGAAAAACTCGGGTTTTCTGATGGAGCAGCACTTTACCCTATGGTTACCATGAATGGTGAGGAATGTCATAACGAGTGGGAAATTACTTTTGAGGAAATTCATCGAAACGGAGCCATTGCATATGCGATTTATGATTACATAAACTATACCGCAGATAAAAAATATTTAGCTGAATATGGGCTTGAAGTGCTTATTGGTATTGCTAGATTTTGGAAACAACGTGTAAATTGGAGCGAGGAAAAACAAGCATATGTCATGCTGGGTGTTACAGGGCCAAATGAGTTTGAGAATAATGTCAATAACAATTGGTATACAAATAAAATGGCTACCTGGTGCATGACCTACTGTGATGAATCAATAGATTGGGTGAAAAAACATTTCCCAAGTGACTTTGAACGAATTTGTGAAGCTAGTTCTTTTGACGATAGCGAACGAAAAGATTGGCGTGCTATTTCCACTCAAATGTATTATCCCTTTTCTGAAAAGCATAATATTTACCTTCAGCAAGACGGATTTTTGGATAAAGAATTGATCCCGGTTAGTCAATTAAGTGATGACGAAAGACCTATTGTGGAACATTGGAGTTGGGATAAAATTTTAAGAAGCTGCTATATCAAACAAGCAGATATTTTACAAGGGTTTTATTATTTCGAGCATGAATTTACGCACGAAGAATTAAAAAGACATTATGACTTTTACGAACCATTAACTGTTCACGAATCTTCATTAAGTCCTTGTATTCACAGTATACTAGCAGCAAAATTAGGTGACGAAAAGAGAGCTTATGATTTTTATCTGAGAACCGCACGATTGGACTTAAATGACTATAATAATGATACTCGTGATGGTCTGCACATTACAAGTATGGCTGGTACTTGGATGACTATAATTAAAGGTTTTGCAGGGATGGAGGTTAAAAACGATCAACTTACCTTTAACCCATTATTACCAAAAAACTGGAAAAGTTTATCTTTTAAAATTAATTTTAGAGATGAGGTTAAGCACGTTTTTATCGATAGATTGGGCTTAAAAATCAACGAATAAATGATAGTTTTTATGCAACAAAATAGGGTTTTAAGATTATGTATTTCTTTATTAATTGGGTTAATTTGGTTTTCATTTTCATCGTGCTCAAATGAATTGCCAATTAATAATACAACTATTTATGGATTGGCAACACCTATCCAATTAAGTGACGATACGACTCGTGTTCTATTATCTGATTATTTTCAAAATAGTGTGGCAGTAGACTCTTTTCATACATCTGATTTAATTGATTGTAAAATTATTGGAGATACTATTTGCCTCATTTCTAAGGACACAGCTCAGTTGAATATCTTGTCGCTTTATGTGGGTGAAAGGTGTTATACTATTCTGGTTAAAAAATCAAAATCTTCCTTGGTTACGCTGAATTTCAACACTTCTAATAAGTACAATCAAGTTCAGGTCAAAGGTGAATTTAACCAGTGGAATAAAGAAAATAGTGAATTAAATTATGATTCTGTTTCAAATAATTGGTCTATCCAATTGAACGTAGAACCAGGAAAATACGCCTATAAACTAGTTGCTGATAATGTTGAAATTTTGGATATAGCTAACCCAAATCAAATCCCAAATGGCATGGGCGGAGTTAATAATTTTATCGAGATAGCTGGGATAGACAACAACCAATTGCCTACTATTCAAACCAAAGAATATGCGAATGATCACCTAATTATTTCTAGTAAAAATACGGACAATATCTACGCATTATGGGAAAACTCGATGTTAGAGGTAGAACAAAAAGATACTAATTTCTACATAAACATTCCTGACGAAGCAAGTCAAGTTTCTCGTTCTCATATCCGAGTTTTTGGATATAATCAAAAGGCATCCAGTAATGATTTACTTGTTCCATTGTTGAATGGGAAGGTGGTCACTAGTCCAAGCCAACTGGGTCCTAATGATTGGCACAGTAGTATTATGTATTTTATGATGATTGATCGTTTTTATGATGGCGATTCAGCAAATAATAGCATTGTAAACGATAGTCTAATTCTTCCAAAAGCTCAATATTATGGTGGAGATATCAAGGGGATAACTCAAAAAATTAAAAATGGGTATTTCCAAAAATTAGGGGTAAACACAATATGGATATCCCCAATTACACAAAACCCATTGGATGCCTGGGGCCAGTTTGAAAATCCCAACACAAAATTTAGTGGTTATCATGGATATTGGCCTGTTACGAGCACTTCTACTGATCAAAGACTTGGGTCAGGACAAGATGTTAGAGAGATGCTGTCGGTGGCCCACAAAAACGGATTAAAAGTATTGCTTGATTATGTTGCTAATCACGTCCATGAGCAACATAATGTATACAAAAATCATCCCGATTGGGTTACGCCACTTTATTTGCCAGATGGCACCATGAATACAGAGAAATGGGACGAATATAGACTAACTACGTGGTTTGATACTTTTTTACCTACGCTAAATTTAGAAAATCAGAAAATCGCTGATTTTATGATTGATTCAGCAATTTTTTGGATTGATAAATATGATTTTGACGGTTTTAGACACGACGCAACCAAACATATACCACTAAATTTTTGGCGTTCGCTCAATAAAAAAGTGAAATTAATAAGCCAAAAGAAAGGAAAATATATTTACCAAATTGGGGAAACTTACGGAAGTCACGATTTGATTAAAAGCTATATCAATAGTGGAATGCTTGATGCACAATTTGATTTTAATCTTTATGATAATGCACTACCTGTATTTGCCTTAAAATCCGAGGATATGCGACGTCTAGGCGATGCACTAATGGGTAGTATAGCGAATTACGGATATCATCATCTAATGGGGAATATTACGGGCAATCAAGATAAGCCACGATTTATCAGTTATGCTGATGGGACACTTGATTTTGAAACACCCTGGATGGAATATAAGCGAATTGGATGGACACAAGATATTCAAGTTCAAGACACGTTGGCGTACAAAAAATTGGCTCTTTTTCATGCTTTTAATATGACAATACCTGGGATACCCATTATATATTATGGCGATGAATATGGATTGCCTGGTGGTGGTGATCCTGATAACAGAAGAATGATGCAGTTTGAAAACCTTAAAGATAGAGAAGAGTCGCTTAGGCAAGAAACTAAAGGGCTAATCACAACGAGGTTATCGAACATGGCTTTGTTATACGGAGATCTTCAAATCATTGAAAATACAGTAAATACACTTACATACAAGCGTAAATATTTCGATAATATAGTTACAGTTAAATTAGATAAACGTAATTGGGCTTATAAAATCCAAGTTCAATAATTGATAAATAACAAATGAAAAAAATAATCTTCTTTTTACTCATTATTTCAGCGTGCAATTCCTCAAAAGAAACCAATCACGAAATACATTCCAATGAAGCAATTAACTCGTGGTTGAATCAAGCAACCATTTATGAGGTTAATCTAAGACAATATACTTCTGAGGGCACTATAAGCTCATTTAAAAATAGGCTACCTCAACTAAAAGAACTTGGTGTTGATATTCTTTGGTTCATGCCAATACAACCTATTGGAATAAAAAATAGAAAGGCGAAGGGTGACACTTTCGTGGAAGATTTATCAAATCCCGATTATGATAAATATTGGGGGAGTCCCTATTCGGTGTCTGATTACAAAAAAGTTAATCCA
>Ga0209653_1002906_pt1 | contig 12033 bp, 8 predicted proteins | sample SaaInl6LU_22_DNA_FD_184644 | JGI IMG/M metagenome (GOLD analysis project Ga0209653, IMG submission 184644) | Marine microbial communities from expanding oxygen minimum zones in the Saanich Inlet - ESP_116LU_22_DNA (SPAdes) (version 2) | ecosystem: Environmental > Aquatic > Marine > Intertidal... | reverse complement strand
ATCTTCGGCGAGTTCTTCTGCAGTTTGTGGCGGTGTTTCGCTGCCTGTGTCTTCATCGTCATTGCTTGGTAATTCGATCTCACTGGTATCGACACCAGCGTCTTCGAGATCTTCTGTAATTTGATCCAAATCGTGGTCTTCGACGTTCACGATGTCTTCAATTTCTGTAGCCGTTTCAGCCTCATCTGCTGCCGTACTGGCAGGAACACCGGTCAAGTATCGGATGCTCAATGAAACTGGCGCCTCATCCAAGTATCCTTCAGTTGCTGGCCCAGCAATCAAATATTGACCGTCGTCATCCATTGCGTACACACCAACGCCAACCATTGCGGCGTGCTCCGAACTCCACATTGGAGCCCACATGCCATCGTTGTATGGAGGTTCTTCGGTCGGAGCAACATCTTCAAATCGATTCTCGAGGTTCATGCCAAATTGTTCGAGCATTTCATCGATATCGGAATCCATAAACGCCTCGGCAATCGCCATCAATGCATCGCTTGGTTCAGGCTCTTCTTCGACCGTGAAACATTCCGATTGTGTGTCAAAAGCTTCAGTCTCACCGGTTTGAGTCAACTCCATGTGCATGCAGTATTCGCCTTCTTCAAGCACTGAAACATCTCCAGACATCATGTAACTGTTTTCGGTGCCATCAATGGACATTGTATCGAGGAACAATTGATTGCCGTCTGTATCGACAATGGAAACGGTGTAACTCGCATCCCCATCTTGACTCCAATCGCCTACTTGTGTCTCAAATTCTATGTTCATATTTCCGATGTTCACATTATGCCAATCGATTTGCGGACCAACCCACGTATCGCCGCACATGCTCGAGAATTCCATAACAACGGTGCCGTCGGATGAATCAGTCACTGAGCCGCTTGTGCAGTATTCGTGTCCGCCGTAAGCGGCCGGGGATGCGGTTTCTGTTTGGAAGCCGACTGAGCCATAGAAATATTCCATGTTCTGGTCACATCCATTTCCATCACACATGGTCTTTTGTTGCTGGGAGAGGGGGGTTCCATCAGCTGTGGTGAGCATTGCTTCAATCACATAGTGTGCTGTTGCACCTTCGTCTTCCGCCGTTGCACAATCTGCATCATAATCGTTCACTTGGTCCCAGTCGACCTCAGTGCCATCGTCGCAGGTGAACATGTCGCTCTCCGAGCGTCCTTCATATTCGTCTTCACTGTTTTCACAATCATTGGACAAGTCGTTTACTTGGTCCCAGTTGATTTCCATTCCATCATCGCACATGAACATCTTGCCATCTGCGTCAAAGGAAAGCATCTCTTCGTCAAGAGCGATGGACAATGAAATGGATTCTCCCCAACTGTCCCAGTTGCCAGACATGTCCATCTCATCGGAGCCATCCCAGCAATCTTCATCACCGTCATTGACATACCATGCGTTGATCCATTGGTCGCCGCTATCGCACAACCATTGGTTTTCGTATGGATCATAGTCCTCACCCTCTGCATCGTCATCTCCGAAGATATCGAAAATGTCATCGCTGATTTCTTCAGTTAGATCATCGATCACTGCTTCCGCGAATGACTCGCTGGCTCCGCCGATTACCTCGCCCATCATGAAAAACATGAGGGGATTGCCCGGCGGGCAATCTTCGCATGCTGAAACTGATGTTGTGAGGCCTGCCCCATCACCGAGGTCAACAGTGAGGTCATCACTCATTGAGAATTCCATCTCTGTCCCTCCTAGGAGTCCAGATTCAAAGGTTCCGGATTCTGTGATGGCGTCTGAAAGTTCAATGTCGAGTTCGCCGGCGTCGAGGCCGATTTCTTCGGTAGGAATACCTGTGACGCTGAAGGCATAGTCGAGGGCACCTGTGTAGGTGCCAGAGATCGCACCGCACATGTCATACACAGAGCCTTCATAGACGTGCGGTTCTACACCGTCTTCGATCATCCAGTCGTTCATGCAGCTCCAGTGAGTGTGGTCGTTTGCTGACATTTGCACATAGATTGGGCTCGGTTCACCGAATCGCCATTCCGAGGAGGATTCAGTGATTCCGTACGAGAAGGAAACGCCAGTGTCGAAGTCGATGTTGACCTCTTCCCCGCCACCAACAAATGCTGCATCAAACTCAACAACGTCTGAGATTGAGATTTCCATGCTAAAGTCCATGTCGGCTCCGACGAGGTTGTAATCATCGTCGAGGTATTCCGTGTAGGCGATGTCAACAGTGAGAACTTGAGTACCACTGAATGTTGCATCGATATCAAAAGAAGTGTCAGTTCCACCAAAAGATGCTGCTTCGAGCCAGTCGGTCATGAAGATGCCATCAATGAGAATGCCGTGTCGGAGGGTGACATCGTCTGTTCGGCTCCAAACGGTGACATCCTCGCCGTCCAAATCTTGAATGACCTGGGGCGTGATGTTTTCTGTATGGTGCACATACACATTTGAGGAACCAGTGATCAGTTGCCCTACAATCAAGTTGAGGCCTGCATCGTCGGCAGCACCCATCACTTCGCTGAGCATATCTGGAATATCGAGGCCCGTCACATTTGTGACATCGGAATCCAAACTGCTCCAATCATATTCGACGCCGTAGTAAAATTCAGACGCCTCTGATGGCGCCGCAGCTACAGTTCCTGCTGGCACAAGGGCCACAAGAAGGAGGGCAGTCAGCAGCAGGCTTGGCGCGGATGTTCGCATGTTCATGGTCAGGCCATTGCAAAGCACGATATATTATTGTTGGCGACCGAAAAGCCCGATTTTCATATGCTTATACCCTAAATTTGTCTGGCATAACCATGGCGTTGCTCAACTTGTGGTCATTAGGACATTTCGCTCAGTGGGGAATTATTGGCTATGTATTGAAGATTGGGTGGGTCCCTTTCTTGGTCCTTTCAATCGGTTGGGAGGTTTTGGAATTGTACCTGCCCTATGAATTTGCATCGGAAGAATGGAGCAACAAAATTTCTGATGTCTTCGTGAACTGTAGTGGATTTTGGCTTGGGCGCACGCTGAGTGAATCAGCGCCAGACATGGACGAAGTCCGGTGATTCAACTCGAACGGGGCCCTGTCATCTCTTCTGGACGGACCCACTGATCGAATTCTTCGTTGGTCAGATAGCCGAGTTCAAGGGCTGATGCTCGGAGCGTGGAGCCTTTCTCATGGGCGTTCTTTGCAATCTTTGCTGCCTTATCATAGCCAATGTGGTTGTTGAGTGCCGTGACCAACATGAGTGAATTTTCAAGGTGGCTCGCAATGTTTTCCTCAACGGGTTCCATGCCTTCGACGCACTTGGTTCGGAACGCCCGGCATGAGTCGCTCAGCAATTCAATCGAATGTAGGAGGTTGTGAATCATCATGGGTTTGTACACATTCAATTCGAAGTTCCCTTGGCTACCACCAACAGTGATGGCGGTGTTGTTGCCCATGACTTGAGCGCACACCATCGTGAGGGCTTCAGCTTGGGTTGGGTTGACCTTTCCAGGCATGATTGAGGAGCCAGGTTCGTTGGCGGGAAGAGCGAGTTCTCCGAAACCACATCGTGGCCCTGAGCCGAGCCAGCGCACATCATTTGCGATTTTCATCAACGACACGGCGAGGGTGTTGAGGGCCCCAGAGGCAGCAACAACTGCATCGTGTGCGGCAAGTTGAGCAAATTTGTTTTCTGCGGTGCAGAATGTGAGGCCGGTGATGTTGGCGATTTCATCAGCGACCATTTGAGCAAACAGAGGGTGGGTGTTGAGGCCTGTACCGACCGCGGTCCCACCCAAAGCAAGCTCAAACAAGTCATCGAGGGCGAAATCAATCCGGCGAAGATCGGCGTCCAATTGTGCGACCCAGCCTGATGCTTCTTGGCCGAGGGTGAGTGGTACAGCGTCCATAAGATGCGTTCGACCAATTTTGACGATACCGGACCATGCCTTTGCTTTTTCATCGAGTGCGTTGCGAAGCGCTCGGACGCTTGGAAGGAGCTCGTGTGTGAGTGCTTCTGCTGCAGCAATGTGCATGGCGGTTGGGAAGGTGTCATTGGAGGATTGAGCGCGATTGACGTGATCGTTTGGGTGAACCGGCGTTTTCGATCCAAGAACGCCCCCTGCCATCTCAATGGCCCGGTTCGCGATGACTTCATTGGTGTTCATGTTGGATTGAGTCCCGCTCCCAGTTTGCCAGATGCGCAGTGGGAAATGATCGTTCAGTGCACCATCGAGCACTTCCTGTGCAGCAGCGATAATCAACGCTCCAACCTCTGGGTCAAGCTGCTCGAGCGCCACGTTCGTTTTTGCTGCAGCCTGCTTTAGAATTCCAAAAGCACGGATCACTCCGAGTGGCATGGTGTCTGAACCAATGTCGAAATTGATGAGTGACCGAGCGGTTTGACACCCGTAGTATTTGTCGGCTGGAACTTCGAGTTCGCCCATGGTGTCCGCCTCAATGCGTACATTTGCCATGTTCCGCCGTGGAAGCGGTACTTCTTCACCGTTCGTACGGAATTCCCCTTGATTGCATCGGAACGGGCGAGTCCGTTCAGTGCAGGGTGTGCCTGTGTCAGTGGCTCGTTCACTCCATGATGGAGACGCGGATGATTTGCTGTGGTACTGCTGGGCGGTCGCCGGGGAGTTTTTGGCAACCTTCGATTGTCTTCACGACGTCCATGCCTTCAACAACCTCGCCAAAGACAGCGTGGTTTCCATTGAGCCAGGGTGTAGCAACTGTAGTGAGGAAGAATTGGGAGCCGCCCGTGTTCTTTCCTGCATTGGCCATGGAGAAAATACCTGGCTTGTCGTGCTTCAAGCGGAGGGCAGATGGCTCGCAAGGGATGTTCCAGCCAGGGCCGCCTGTACCAGCTCGGCGAGACATTGGATCCTTGGAATGGGGGCAGCCGCCTTGAATCATGAAGTCTTCAATCACACGGTGGAAGTGGAGGCCGTCGTAGTGGCCCATTTCGACTAATTTGACGAAGTTCGCCACTGTGTCGGGGGCACTTCCGTGGTAAAGTTCGATCGTGATGTTTCCGGCGCTTGTCTCCATGAGGGCGTGCATGCTTCGCCCACACGGAGGGGGGTCAAGAGCATTCGCTTTCACAAGGGCTGAGTCAGCATCAGTTGTTCAGATATGGACGGAAGTGTTGATCCGCATAGGTTCGGGCCGCGTCAGCAGGATAGCCAGCGGCAATCAGTTGCTGCTCGTAAGCGAGTTGTTCAGCCGTGATGGTTGAGTCGTTTGCTGCCGGCAACGCTGAGGCGTCGTAGGCCTTCTGCTGTTCTGCAAATACACTCGATTGGCCACCACTGTTACGGCCACGGAGGAGGAGTGCGGAAACGAGCCCAACCACGATGAGTCCAACAAGAGCGTACACAATCATAGGTGACATTCCAAAGATGGTCGAATCGGATTGAACATCGGTGACATCAGTGTTGTCCTCGGTTCCATCCGTTGTCCCATCGGTGTTTCCATCGCCGGTGTTGTCGCCAGGTGTTGTTGTGTTGCCATCCGTTGTCGTGTTTCCACCATCTGTGCCATTGTCGGTGGTCCCATCGGTAGGGTCGACTTCACAACCGTCAGTTCCAACTGTGGTCCCTGTTGGCGTGTTTGGACAATCGTCATCGGCGTCAAGAACGCCATCGCCATCTGCGTCAACAATGGCTGCAGGACAACCATCGCCGCCTTCTCCACCTGCTACTCCAGGTACATCTGGGCATTGATCGCCTTCGGTTCCCAGTGGGTTGTCGCCGAACGAATCAAGGTCGGAGTCGAGGGCTTGGGATGCATCGAGTGGCCAGAAGTCATTCAGGTTCGATACACCATCTTCGTCGATATCAGCGCAACCAAATCGGTCGATGGTTGATTCGCCGAACGTGGTAGGGCAGTCATCAACAATTCCGTCACCGGAATCTGTTGTGTTGAAACCGTCCCGGTCGACATCGTTTGCCCACAATTCTTCTTCATTCTGAATAAAGAAAGATTCGCCAATGTGAACGTTGTTTTCCTCGTCACTTTCAACGAGGTCGTCGTTCACATCAATGGTGAGGCGGCATGTGTAATTGCCTGATGTGGTTTCATCGGGCGTGGTGTAGAACTCGGAATCAGCACCGAACGTGAGGTTGCCTTGAGTCGACACCGTCGAAGTCGTGGTCACCATTCGGGAAACTACCGCACCCATGTCATCGAGCAAATCGATGTGAAGAACAATTGATGCATCGTTGCCTGGGCCTCGTAGGCTGACAAGTTCCCATGAGATTTGCACTTCTTCCCCTGATGTGTGGTCGAGGGGGCATACGAGCGTAGAGATTGCGACGTCAGCTGGTGCTGCACCCACCGTGTTGATGGAGAGGTTGTAAAGGCCAAAGGCGCCATCTGCATCAACCACGACGGTGTAATCCTTGGTCTGGCCTTCAAACTCAGTGTCAAGGGTTTGGAAGACCATTCCGTAACTTGTGTTGTCTGCTGAAGCAATGAGGTTGCCTCCAGCATCTTGGATTGTGACGGTGAATGGAAGGCTTGTGTCTGCTTCAAAGACAAGGTCGAAGTTTTCACTGTCGCTGATGCTGAATGCGTAAATGTCGAGATCGTCTGCACCAGAGAAGCAACCTTCGCCGCTCATAGAGGGGTTGGTGCCGAGGTCAATTCCGTTACCGGCGGGTGCATCTTGGCCAATACCCAAATCATTTTGTTGGCCACAATTGAATGAATTAGGGTCGACGCCTTCTGTCTCGATGATAAGGGTGTAAACGCCAAGGGAGAGGTATGCATCAACGCTGATGTAGAATGTTCCACCTGTTCCCGCATAGGTTGCATCATCTGCTGTTGAGATCGTTTCGTCGTTGGAACCTGACAAGTATCCACGTTCGAACCATTCACCTGCGCTGTCTCGAAGATAGACATCTGCGTCTTGATCCGGGGCGTTTACCATGGTCACTGTGAGGTTGAGGCCTGGTGAAACCACGATTTCGAACCAATCTGCAGCGTCAACGTCTTCGTGAACGCATCCGGTGATGGTCATGGATACATCCTCGCCAAGGAGAAGAGCGGTGTTTTCATCTTCCCCGGCATCTGCACCAGAGCCAGCATCGTCTTGTGATGGACAGGCAGTGGCTTTCGTATTGACCAAAAGTTCGTCATCTGCAATCTCTTCGTTGTCCAATTCGCTCTTTTCGCTGATGAGTTCTTCAGAATCTGCCATGACGATGACACTGTAATTGCCACCTGGTGCGCCCGCTGGAATGGTTGCCGAAAATTGCACAATCTCTGATTGATTCACATCGATTGAAGGAACGCTGTAGTTGCCGAGGGGTAAATCCCAATCTGGGGAGAGTGCTGCGTCAACCGAAAGCCAAACACTGAGGGTGCTTGCAGGAGCCGGCAAAGAGCCGGTGTTGTTCACTTGAACATCAATCGACACGCTTGTACCTGCGATTCCAGTTGTTGGCGCTGTCAAATTTGTTATGATGAGATTTGGTTCTGGTGTCGAGTAATTTGTCCAAACATCCAATGTCCAGTTCACAGCGGTACCCGATTGGGTGATGTTGAGGAAGTATGTGTCACCAACTCCGTCATAATCACCGGCTTTGGTACTTACGAACCCTTGCGTGCCGACATAATCGATTGTTTCGTCGTTTGAATTTGTAAGACGGAATGTGAAGAAAACCGTTTGATCCATCGTCAATTGTGCTTCGATGTTGTGGTTTACTGGAACATCAAAGGCGAGCACGTCATTGCCTTCTCGACCATCGATGCAGCCAGTGTAAGAATCAGTTACATTGGTGCCAAGGGGTGTCGAAGCTGCAGATTCATTGTTTGGCGCATCTGCACCGAGTCCTGCATCGTCTTCCCCGTTTGGATTGTAATCTTGGCACGAGTCGCCCACAAGCATGGCCTTATCGGACGCGAGATTGTTATTGGTATCGTTGTATTCTGTGAGGTTGTTGTAACCATCGGCCCATACAATCCAGTAGTAGGAACCGTCAGAGAGGCTGCTTGGAAGGGTCACTGACGCCACTGTTGTTCGCGATGTATTCTCTGCAAGGGCTGCTTCGGGTTCGGATACGTCGAGCAAGATGTCGAGTCCGTCATAGGTCCGGTCGCTTGAGAGAATGAACTGGACTTCGAAGGCGTCTGATGTCGTGTTGTAAATGTTTTCAACGACGTATTCCACACTCACCGTGTCACCTGCTTGCGCATTTGCAGGCTCAATCACCGAAGTGATGACAAGATCTGGTCGTGGTGGGGTATTGTTCGTCCATGTTCGAAGCGTGTATTGGCCGTCGCCAGTATAAGCTCGAACATTGATGTAAAAGGTTGAGGCAACACCAGAGAAACTTGTGCTGCCTGTGCTGACTTTTTCGAGAGGGTCATCGTATTCAGACCAGTCATAGTCGTATTCATACCCGGTTGAATCGACCAAATAGAGGTCGAAATCTGCGCCGGCTGGTACGACGAGTTCGACGTCAACATCTTTGCCAGCTGTTGTGGTCACAGTGTACCAGTCATCCGTGTCGGTGGCGTCGACGCACCCTTGGGCACCTGTTGTGCCTGAGTTTGGGTTTGTGCCCAGAGAACGAGAAGTGGTTGCATCGGCGCCAGCATCACCGCTTGAGCCGCCGTCGGATTGGAGGGTTGATGGGCTCGGGCAAGCAGCACGTCCGCTGCTTGTTCCGACTTTAGGTACCAACAATTCGAGGGATTTCAGAGGATGTGCATCGATTGACTTTAGCAATGGTTCTGCGTAAGATATGGTTGGTTCCTTGACATCGAAATCCAAGTCGTGATCAGGAGATGCTGCGGTTGCGAGTGGCATCATCGGGGCGATGAGGAACAGTAAGGTCAGACAAAGAGCGGTGCGGCGCGCGTTCTGCATGGAAAATTCTCAGTCACGCTCCGTTATGAAACCTCGGATGAGGCGCCCTTAATCGGAGTGCTGTAAGCATCAAGCGAAGGCTCGTTCAATGTCGCCGGTGAGGTTCTCAAAGCGGCTTTGAAGTTCGTCCATTGCACCATTGAAAGCTTGCTCAGGAGTGAGGCTTCCGTCGGTTTCGAAAGAGAACACATAGGCGTGCTCAACTTCTTCGAGTGTGATGGCGTCATCGAAATCGCCTTCTCGTCCGGTTCCCGGTCCGACTTGATGAAGCGCTGCTTCCATGTCGATCACGTGGTTGATATCAGTGAGGGTCTTGTCTTTGCCGAACAGTTTTGCGTCGATGTTCTTGCCATCGGATGTTTTCAAACCGAGGCCGAAGAGTGCTTCCGCCTTCTTTGGCTTGTTGAGTTTAGCGATGCGTTGTGGGCGGAATCCAATAGCTGCTGCAGGTGCCCACTTTGCGTGGTCACGGCCGCGGCCAAGGGTTGCGAAAGCGTAGAATTCGAGGAATTGGCCCTTTGAAAGAATGGTTAGGGGGATTCGCTTGTGCTCGTCACGGATGCCGAACATCTGATCTGAAATGGTTGTGAGATCGCCTGCATAGACTGTTTTGTAGTCTTCTTCTGCGTCAGATGTTGGGCCTCGAGCAGAGAGCGAGTAGAGAACTTGGCAGGATGGGCATCCCTTTGATTCTTCAGCGAGGTCAATGCAGTTTGGGCATGCATCGGAGAAGTGGATGCCTTCTTCTGGGAAGGTAGGGATTGGAATCATTGCCAATCGGTGGGCGAGAATTTCGTCAGGAAGAACGTTGACGGATTCAAGGACTTCGCCCTTGTTGTCTTGATTCACACCTTGTGAGAAATCCACTCGGTTGATAGCGAGTTTTGGAACGTCCGCAATCAAAGCTCGACGGATTGCGTTCACTTGCGCAGCGTCAGTATCGGTAAGAAGAACGCGGGTAGCGTTCCCTCGTGGCCAGCCTTCAACAGTCTTTGCTTCCATGTTTTCCACCTCAAATATCAGACACGGCGGCCACGGCGGCCACCCTTCTTTTTGGTACCGTCGTGAGCGATTGGCGTCACGTCTTCGATTCGAGTAATGGTCATTCCAGCACGGGTCAATGCACGGATTGCGGCTTGTGCGCCAGGTCCGGTGTTGTTGGAGAGGTTGCCTCCAGGTGCTCGGTATTTGATGATTAGTTGAGTGAATTCCTTTTCCTTTAGGGAGTCAGCCATTTTTTCTGCAGCACGGGTTGCTGCGAATTGTCCACCGCTGTCCTTTGAGGACTTGACGACTTGGCCGCCAGAGCAGGTCGTAATGGTTTCAGCACCGGTAAGATCGGTTGCTGTCATCAAGATGTTGTTGTATGAACTGAAGATGTTGATAATTGCACGTCGTGTCATCACTCGTCACCTCCAGCGTCTTCTGCGGATGGGGCCGCTGCGGCTGCTTCCTTCACTTCAGTAGCGAATTCTGCGGTTGCCTCTGGGTCCACTTCTTCTTCTTCAACTGCGTATTCTGCAGAGGAAGCACGTCCGTCGATGATTTGTCTGACGTGATGGTCTGCGTCGTTCAAATCCGAAGACATGTGGTACTTGATGAGTTCTTCTTCATCTCGGCTCACAGGGTAGGATGGGATGGTGACTTTCTGGTCGCCGACACAGATGTGACCGTGGGTCACAAGTTGGCGTGCTTGCTTCATGGTTGCTGCAAGTCCCTTGTAGTAGACTTGTGCTTGAAGTCGGCGGTTGAGGATGTCCTCAGTGCCGAGGGAAAGAATGTCGTCAAGGGATGCATCGGAGGTAATGAGTCCCTTGTTGTGGAGTGAACGGGTGAGGTCGTCGACTTCACGCTTCACGTGGGCAGCGGTGCCGTCAGACATACCGATCAAGCGCATGGCTTGGCGTCGATGCCGTCGGAGCTGAGACTTGGCCTTCCAAATCTCTCGCATGTTCTTGAGACCGTGATTCTTCTGAATCTGGTGCTCTTCTTCGATTCGTTCTGCCTTCCACGGGTGGGAAGGTGTGTCAAACTTAGGTCGTGCAAACTTTGGATCTCCCATTCATCATCCCTCCATATCACTTGCTTCGCTTCACACCAAGTGTGAGACCGCCACGGCCATTTGAGCGGCCACGTTGTCCACGCACTTTGTTGCCGCTAGCGTGGCGAACACCACGGTAGCACTTCATGGTACGAAGTCGGTCGATGTCGTCTTTGAGGGTCAACATAACTTGTTGACCGGTGAGGTGGAGTTCGTCCCCTGTTTCGAGATCTCTTTGGCGGTTAAGCATCCAGAGAGGGACGGTTTCTGCGTAGCCTTCAATGGCGAGGCGGAGGGTTTCTTGCTCTTCGACAGAAAGGTGGCCGGCGAGTGAGGAAGGTGAGAAGCCGGTGTTCTTGCAGATTTGGACTGCGGTTCGTGGACCAACGCCCTTGACTGAAGTCAGTGCAGTAGAGAGGGTCTTGAGACCATCCATGTCAGTATCTGCCATTCGCAGAATGTATGAGAAATCTTCTCCCAAATCCTCGTCTTTAGGTCGTGCCATGTTGTTTCACCTTCTACCTCGACACCTAGTGTCAAGCAGGTTTCCGACCAACCTCCCCTATATCAAGACCGCGACGCGCTCATCGCGATGCTGAAAGCGAGATTTACGTCGTTTCGCTCATGAAAACACGGCCCTCCGCAACGACGCATCACTCGGCAACACAAATCAACAACATCTCATCGCCCGGCTGCTGAACCAAAAAGGCATCACGCCGACCGTGGCGGCGGCTCAATTGTCGGTCGATTGCGCCTTGAACTTTGGGCTGCACTTCCGGAGGGAGGGTGGCGCGCACTGTGAGGCGGCCGATGTCGTGTTCGAGGAGCACTTCTACCAAGCTGTCAACGCTCGACACTTCCAATGCCATCCGAGCAAGTGCAACCACGCGACCCGTGGCTTGAACGAGCAAGCGATCGGCTGGATTTTCAATTCTAAGCGGGTGACTGTGATGGATTTGTGGTCGGCGCCCTTCGACGACGCCCCATGCGATTTTTTCTTCCTTCGACACTGTTTTGAGCCAATCCATAGCAAGACCGCTCTCTACTAGAGCGGCATCAAGAATGCTGATTCGCTCGCCGCGCCGAGGTGGGCGCCGGATTGCAACTGGGTGGTCGGCCCCGTGCATCAGCCGACGACCGCCTGATACAATGGTTGGT
>Ga0209653_1002900_pt1 | contig 12045 bp, 23 predicted proteins | sample SaaInl6LU_22_DNA_FD_184644 | JGI IMG/M metagenome (GOLD analysis project Ga0209653, IMG submission 184644) | Marine microbial communities from expanding oxygen minimum zones in the Saanich Inlet - ESP_116LU_22_DNA (SPAdes) (version 2) | ecosystem: Environmental > Aquatic > Marine > Intertidal... | reverse complement strand
TACCACTCCGGGACAAAGAGGACTTCAAAAAGTTGTTACTGAGGGATTACACAAAGGTAAGCCTCACGCGGCTCTTGTTGAAAAGAAATCTCAAAAGTCCGGTAGAAATAATAACGGCAGAATTACAGTACGTCATCGCGGAGGTGGCCATAAACATCACATCCGTGTAGTGGACTTTAAACGAAATAAACATGACATTCCAGCAACAGTTGAACGAATTGAGTACGATCCTAACAGGAGTTCAAGAATTGCTCTTCTTTGTTATGCTGATGGTGAAAGACGTTATATTGTTGCACCAAGAGGCTTAGAAGTTGGAACAGAAATCATTACCGGCCAAATTGCACCGATTAAAGTTGGTAATACTTTGCCAATCAAAAATATACCGGTTGGTACAACTATTCATTGCGTTGAGTTAAAGCCAGGCAAGGGCGCACAAATTGCAAGATCCGCGGGAACATCTGTGCAATTGCTTGCGCGAGAAGGTGAGTATGCTCAGTTAAGACTTCGCTCAGGGGAAGTAAGAAAAGTGCATATAAATTGTATTGCTACTATCGGTGAAGTTGGTAACGATGAGCATTCATTAAGAAAGCTCGGAAAAGCTGGAGCAGTTCGTTGGAGAGGTATTAGACCAACAGTTCGAGGTGTAGTGATGAACCCAGTAGACCATCCTCACGGTGGTGGTGAAGGAAGAACATCTGGAGGAAGACATCCAGTTAGTCCTTGGGGAACACCAACCAAAGGATATCGTACAAGAAATAATAAGCGTACTGACAACATGAGAGTTAGTCGCAGACCGGCTAATAAGAGGTAATTAACTATGTCAAGATCAATTAAAAAAGGACCTTTTGTTGATGCTCATCTGCTGAAAAAAGTAGATGTGGCACAGGAAACAAGAGATAGAAAACCAGTTAAAACATGGTCAAGGAGATCTGTAATTCTTCCAAGTTTTATTGGCTTAACGATAGCTGTTCATAACGGAAGACAGCATGTTCCAGTTTTAGTTACTGAAAACATGGTTGGACATAAGTTAGGTGAATTTGCTGCAACAAGGACATTCAAAGGTCATTCTGGTGATAGGAAGGCAAAATAATTATGGCAACTAATGAAGTTTCTGCAATATTAAGAGGGGTGAGAATATCGCCACAGAAAGCACGACTTGTTGCTGATCAGATTCGAGGCAAAAAAGTTGATAATGCATTAAATATATTAACTTTTAGTCCTAAAAAAGGCGCTGAGATTATTAAGAAAGTTGTGGAGTCAGCTATTGCAAATGCTGAAAACAACAATGGTGCTGATATTGATGAGTTAAAAGTGAAAACCATTTGCATTGATAAGGGAATGGTACTTAAAAGGATTCGAGCGCGAGCAAAAGGACGTGCTGGAAAAATTATTAAACCAACATGTCACATTAAAGTGACAGTAGGAAGTTAGAGAGAATTATGGGTCAAAAAATTAATCCAATTGGTTTTCGTTTAGGTGTTCAAAAGAACTGGTCATCTAAATGGTTTACCAATACCAAAAACTTTCCTTTATTTTTAAATAATGATATCAAGGTTAGGGAGTTTCTTAACAAGAAACTGGCTAATGCTGCCGTTAGTAAGATCATTATTGAAAGACCAGCGAAAAATGCCAAAGTTACAATCATGACTGCAAGACCAGGTATTGTTATTGGTAAAAAAGGTGAGGATATTGAGAATTTACGTTCTGAATTACAAAGTTTAATGGGAATTCCAGTACAGCTGAATATCGAAGAAGTAAGAAAACCTGAAATTGATGCAACTCTTATTGCTCAAAGTATTGCTCAGCAATTAGAGAAAAGAGTTCAGTTCAGACGCGCCATGAAAAGAGCGATGCAAAATGCAATGAGACTTGGTGCTCAGGGTATTAAAATTATGAGCTCAGGAAGATTGAACGGTATTGAAATCGCAAGATCAGAATGGTACAGGGAAGGAAGAGTTCCACTTCACACACTAAGAGCTGATATTGATTATGGTGTTGCCAGAGCACAAACAACATACGGTATTATTGGTATCAAAGTATGGATTTATAAAGGCGAGGTTTTTCAGGATGATAAAAGCTCAAGCTCAATTCCTAAAGAAACAAAAAATGATGTAAATAATGAGAAGCCGGCTGCGAGAAGACCAGCAAAAGCCCCAGCTAAAAAGCCAACAGTAAAGGCTGCAACTAAAAAAACTACAGTTAAAGCTGCAACAAAAAAAGTTGAAGAAAAGGCTCCTGTAGAAAGTGTTAAAGATTCATCAGATGTAACATCTGAAGAAAATAAAGAGGCTTAATTATGCTACAACCAGCAAAACAAAAATTTAGAAAACAACACAAAGGTAGAAACACTGGAATTGCCACCACCGGAAATAAGGTAAGTTTCGGTGAATTTGGTTTAAAAGCAGTAACAAGAGGTCGTATTACTGCAAGACAAATTGAAGCTGCCCGTCGTGTTATGACTAGACATATCAAAAGGGGCGGTCGAGTCTGGATTAGAATGTTTCCAGATAAACCTATCTCTAAAAAACCAGCTGAAGTTCGTATGGGTAAAGGTAAAGGAAGTGTTGAATACTATGTGGCTGAAATTAAACCTGGAAAAATGTTATACGAGATGGATGGAGTACCCGAAGAATTAGCGCGTGAAGCCTTCAGGCTTGCGGCTGCAAAACTCCCTTTGCAAACTGTCTTTACTACTAGACATATTGGAGGTTAATAAATGAAAGCTGTTGAATTACGAAAAAAATCAGTTGAAGATCTTGGAAAAGAGTTAATCGAACTCAGAAGATCGCAATTTAATGCAAAAATACAACTTACAATGCAGCAATCAAATAAAACTGATCAAATTGCAAAAATTAAGAAAGATATAGCACGAGTAAAACTTGTGATGTCAGAGAAAGTGAAGGCTAAATGATGGTTGAAGCTCAAAAAAATATTAGAACCATGCAGGGAAAAGTTTTAAGTAACAAAATGGATAAAACCGTAACAGTTCTTGTTGAAAGGACAGTTAAACATCCTGTTGTAGGTAAAGTAATTAAATTGTCAAACAAATTCCATGCTCATGATGAAAAAAATGAAATTGGAGAAGGTGATTTAGTAGAAATTTCTGAATCAAAACCTTTGTCGAAAACTAAGACATGGGTTGTAACAAAAGTAATTTCAAAGGCGCCGCAGATTAACTAATAACTTGTTTTTTTGGGTTATTTATTATAAAATTTGCGTCTTTTTTAAAGTGGTGCATGCTAGCACCCCAATACTGACCGTAATAACAGTTAGTTAAACTGGGTTGGAATAGCGGATTAAGTTGGAGAATATTTCATGATACAAATGCAATCAAAATTAGAGGTTGCCGATAATACTGGTGCACGTTCAGTTCAGTGCATTAAGGTTCTTGGCGGTTCAAAGCGTCGTTATGCGAGCGTTGGTGACATTATCAAGGTTAGCGTTAAAGAAGCTATGCCACGCGGCCGAGTAAAAAAAGGTGAGGTTTATGACGCTGTTGTTGTAAGAACTGCTAAGGGCGTAAGAAGACCAGATGGGTCTTTAATTAAATTTGATGGCAATGCTGCCGTTTTATTAAACAATAAGCTTGAGCCAATTGGCACAAGGATCTTTGGCCCTGTTACTCGTGAATTAAGAACAGAAAAATTTATGAAAATTGTTTCTTTAGCCCCAGAAGTTATTTAGGAGAATAGAATGAATAAAATCCGAAAAGGTGACAAAGTACTAATTAATACTGGAAAAGATAAAGGAAAAGATGGAATTGTTTCTCAGGTTCTTGCTAACGGTAAAGTATTAGTTGAAGGTTTAAATATGGTTAAAAAACACGTATCACCTAATCCTAATTTAGGTATTCAAGGCGGTATTGTTAGCCAAGAAAGACCTTTAGATATTTCTAATATCGCAATCTTTAATAACAAAACAAGCAAAGCAGATAAAGTTTCTTTTAAGATTTTGAAGGACGGAAAAAAAATTCGCGTTTACAAGTCCAATGAAGAAGCGATTGATGTTTAAGGAATAATTATGGCCCGATTAAAACAATTTTATGAAGAAACAGTAGTTAAACAGTTAATGGAACAATTTCAGTATAAATCTGTAATGGAAGTTCCTAGAATAGAAAAGATTACCCTAAATATGGGTGTTGGCGAGGCTGTTGCAGATAAAAAAGTAATGGAAAATGCTGTAAGTGATCTAGAAAAGATCGCCGGTCAAAAACCGCTAATCACAAAAGCAAAAAAATCTATTGCTGGTTTTAAAATTAGAGATGATTATCCGGTTGGTTGCAAGGTAACACTTCGTAAAAATAATATGTATGCATTTCTTGACCGTCTTATTTCTATAGCAATCCCTCGTATCAGAGACTTTAGAGGTATTTCTGCCAAATCATTTGATGGCCGTGGTAACTACAATATGGGTATCAAGGAGCAAATTATTTTTCCAGAAATTGAATACGATAAGATTGATGCTCTAAGAGGCATGAACATTACAATTACAACTTCAGCTAGAACTGATGATGAGGCCAAAGGGTTATTATCAGCTTTTAGTTTTCCATTTAGAGGGTAACACAAGTATGGCTAAAAAATGTATGACAGAACGTGAAATCAAAAGACGTAAAATTGTTGATAAATTTAAGACTAAAAGAGCTGAGTTAAATGAAATTTTAAAAAGCTCAGAGTCAACTAATGAGCAAAAAGTAGAAGCAAGAGCAAAATTAGCTTCACTTCCAAGAAATTCAAGCCCTGTTAGGTTAAGAAATCGTTGTGCATTAACAGGTAGACCTCGCGGAACATATAGAAAATTTGGTCTCGCACGAGGAAAATTAAGAGATTTGATGATGGCTGGTGAAGTACCGGGTGTTATCAAGGCTAGTTGGTAGGAGAAAAAATATGAGCATGCAAGATCCAATAGCAGATATGTTAACTAGAATCAGAAATGGTCAGATGACCAACAAGATTCATGTTTCCATGCCAGCTTCAAAATTAAAGAAATCAATCGCTGAAGTGCTTAAAGATGAGGGTTATATTGAAGGATACAACCTTAATGAAAACAGCGGTAAACCTACTTTAACTGTTGAGCTTAAGTATTATGCAGGAAGACCAGTAATTGAAAAAATTGTAAGAATAAGTAAACCTGGTTTAAGAATTTACAAGGGTGCCGAAAACCTTCCTAAAGTTATGAATGGTTTGGGTGTTGCAATAGTAACTACCTCAAAAGGCGTGATGACTGATATTAAAGCAAGGGCAGCTGGAATTGGCGGCGAGATCCTTTGTTATGTTGCTTAAGGATAAGAATAATGTCTAGAATAGCTAATTCACCTGTAAACATTCCAGAAAAAGTTGAAGTTATTATTTCACAAAATAATGTTCAAGTTAAAGGTCCACTAGGAGAGCTTAACCAACATTTGACTGGCGATGTTCAGATTAACAAAGACGACAATGTTTTGACATTTAAAGCAAATAGCGAGACAAAATTTGCTAAATCAATGTCGGGAACGCTCAGAGCTTTAGTTAACAATATGGTTACCGGAGTTTCTGCCGGATTTGAAAAGAAATTAACTTTAGTTGGAGTTGGCTATAAAGCTCAAGTTCAAGGAAATAAAGTTAATTTAGATTTGGGTTTCTCACATCCTGTAGTTCATGAGCTTCCAGATGGCGTGTCAGCCCAAGCTGCAACTCCAACAGAACTTATAATCAAAGGTTTTAATAAACAATCAGTAGGACAAGTTGCTGCTGAAATTAGAGGGTATAGACCACCAGAGCCATATAAAGGCAAGGGTGTTCGTTATGCTGATGAACAAGTAGTTATGAAAGAGGCTAAGAAACAATAAGGATTAAATTATGGTAAATAAAGAACAGTCAAGAATAAGAAGATCCAGAAAAACAAGAGCTAAGATAGCTGAATTAGGCCGAAATAGATTAACTGTATATCGTTCAAATCTGAATATATATGCTCAAGTTATCGATGGAGCAACTAATAAGGTTTTGGCAACAGCCTCTACAGTTGAAGCAGAAATGCGCAAAAAGTTAAAAAAAACTAGTGATACTGCTGCTGCAGCTGAAGTAGGAAAGAGAATTGCAGAAAAAGCTAAAAAGGCTGGCGTGGAAGATGTGGCATTTGATCGCTCAGGCTATCGTTATCATGGAAGAATCAAAGCTCTGGCCGACGCTGCTAGAGAACATGGACTTAAATTCTAAAATTAGGAAATTATTATGGCTCAAGATCAAGGATTACAACAAACAGACGGTCTAAAAGAAAAAATGATCACCGTTAACCGTGTTACAAAAGTGGTTAAAGGTGGACGTATTATGAGTTTTGCCGCACTAACAGTTGTAGGTGACGGAGATGGATCAATCGGTATGGGTAAGGGTAAAGCTCGCGAAGTTCCATTGGCAGTTCAAAAAGCTATGGAAGAAGCTAAGCGTGGAATGTTAAAAATTAATTTAACTAAGACTGGCACATTACAACATGCAGTGATTGGTAAACATGGTGCTGCAAAAGTTTTAATTCAGCCTGCAACTGAGGGTACAGGAATTATTGCAGGAGGTGCCATGAGAGCGATTTTTGAAGTTATGGGAATGCATAACGTCACAGCAAAAAGCTTTGGATCATCGAATCCATATAACATTGTTAGAGCAACCCTAAATGGTTTAGCAAATATGAACTCACCTGCAGAAATTGCTGCTAAACGTGGGAAAACTGTCGAAGAGATTAAAGGATAAGGTATGGCTGCTGATAAAAAAATTAAAGTAACGCAAATCAAAAGTACGATTGGCACAGGTAAAAAACATACCGCCACTGTAAAAGGTTTGGGTTTAAGAAAAATTAACCATACTGTTGAGTTAGTTGATACCCCTGAAGTGAGAGGGATGATCAATTCTGTTAACTATTTATTACGAGTAGAGAATTAAGATGAAATTAAATACACTAAAACCTACTGAAGGATCTAACCCGTCGGCACGTCGCGTTGGAAGAGGAATTGGATCTGGATTCGGTAAAACCGGAGGCAGAGGGCATAAAGGTCAAAAATCTAGAGCCGGTGGATTCCATAAAGTTGGCTTTGAAGGTGGGCAGATGCCAATTCAAAGAAGGCTTCCTAAGCGTGGATTTAAGTCGCTTACAAAAGACTACAAAGATCAGATTAGAACTTCTGAGTTAAATAAATTACCTGAAGGAAAAATCGATTTACTGACTTTAAAGAAGGAAAATCTTATTTCCGAGTTAGCTCTTAGTGTGAAAATATTCTTGTCTGGGGCTATTGATAAAAAATATACTATTTCAGGCCTTGCTGTTACTAAGGGTGCAAAAGCCGCAATCGAAGCTGCTGGTGGCAGCGTCGAAGAGTAAGCATTAAACTATGGCACAAAATCCCTTAAATCTTGGTGGAATGACAGAATTAAAGAATCGTATTCTTTTTCTGTTAGGCGCTTTGGTAGTTTTTAGACTGGGGGCTCATATTCCTGTGCCTGGAATTGATCCACTAGAATTAAAGAAGCTATTTGATAGTCAAAGTGGTGGAATTTTGGGTATGTTCAACATGTTTTCTGGCGGTGCATTAAGTAGATTTACTGTATTTGCTCTCGGAATAATGCCTTATATTTCTGCATCAATTATCATGAATCTTCTGCAGGCTATGTCTCCAACTTTGAAAGACCTAAAAAAAGAAGGAAAAAGTGGCCAAGAAAAAATAGCTATGTATACAATTCAAGGTACTTTAGTTTTAGCTGCTTTTCAATCATTAGGTATATCTGTCGCTTTAGAAGCACAGCCAGGGCTAGTACTAGATCCTGGTTTTTTATTTAGAATTACTGCAATGCTCACATTAGTAACAGGTACAATGTTTTTAGTATGGCTCGGAACACAAATAACTTCTAGAGGTATTGGCAATGGAATTTCAATGATTATTTTTGCTGGGATTGTTGCAGGACTTCCAAGTGCGCTTGGAAACACATTAGAGCTAACAAGAACTGGCGCTTATTCAATTCCATTGGTTTTCTTTTTAATAGCGGCAGTTATTCTGGTTACAGCTGTTGTTGTTTTCATCGAGAGAGCCCAAAGAAGAATCACAATTAATTACGCAAAAAGACAAGTTGGTAATAAATTATATGGTGGACAGTCTTCACATTTACCTTTGAAGATCAATCAAGCAGGGGTAATTCCAGCAATTTTTGCATCAAGTGTAATATTGTTTCCTGCAACGATTGCAGGATGGTTCGGAACTAGTGAGAATTTTTATTGGCTTAAAGATGTTTCAGCACTCCTTTCTCCAGGACAGCCTATATATATATTTTTATTTGCAGTAGCAATTGTTTTCTTTTGTTATTTTTATACAGCGTTGCAGTTTAACCCTAAAGAAACAGCTGAAAATTTAAAAAGAGCTGGTGCATTTGTCCCGGGAATTAGACCAGGAGAACAAACTGCTAAATTTATCGATACGATAATGGGTCGATTAACATTAGTAGGAGCCATTTATATAACATTGGTTTGCCTATTTCCTGAATTTTTAATTTTAAAATTTAATACGCCATTTTATTTTGGTGGTACGTCATTGTTAATTATCGTAGTTGTTGCGATGGATTTTATGACACAGGTCCAGTCTCAGATGATGTCATACCAATACGATAGTTTGTTAAAAAAGGCGAATTTTAAAGGTCAACAAGGAATGATTCGATAGATGGCTAAAGAAGATATTATAGAAATGCAAGGTGAGATTTTGGAAAATCTTCCTAACGCAACATTTAAGGTCAAGTTAGAAAATGGACATGAAGTACTAGGTTTTATTTCTGGGAAAATGAGGATGAATTATATTCGAATTTTACCTGGAGATAAGGTAACAGTAGAGATGACGCCTTATGATTTAACTAAAGGCAGAATTACTTTCAGAGAAAAGTAAAATAAAAAAGTAGATTTAAGGAAAAATTATGAGAGTTAGAGCATCAGTAAAAGCATTATGTAGGCACTGCAAAGTCATTCGTAGAAGGCGTGTTGTACGAGTTATTTGTAAAGATCCACGACATAAACAAAGACAAGGTTAACAATTGTATAAATTGTTAAAGATTGATATAATTTACGGCTTTCTTTTTAGTAAATTGCCTAATATTTTGGAGAAATTATGGCTCGTATAGCAGGGGTTAACGTCCCAGACAATAAACATACCGAAATAGCTTTAACAGCTATCTATGGTATCGGAAGAACAACGGCGCAAGCTATTTGCAAATCAGTTGGTGTAAATTTATCAACAAAAATTAAAGATCTCGATGATGCTGATGTTGAGAAATTAAGAAATGAGATTGCAAAATATCAAATAGAAGGTGACTTAAGAAGAGAAGTTACCATGAATATCAAGCGTCTTATGGATCTAAATTGCTATAGAGGCACAAGACATAAAAGAGGGTTACCTGTAAGAGGTCAAAGAACTAAAACTAACGCACGGACAAGAAAAGGTCCAATTCGTGCAATTAAGAAATAACTTAAAGGCTAAAATATATGGCAAAAACTAACGCTAGAGTGAAGAAAAAAATTAAAAAGAATGTTGCAGAAGGCATAGCTCATGTCCATGCATCATTTAATAATACAATCATTACTATTACTGATAGGCAAGGTAATGCTTTGTCATGGGCGACATCAGGTGGTGCTGGCTTTAAGGGATCAAGAAAAAGTACACCTTTTGCAGCGCAGGTTGCAGCTGAAACAGCTGGAAAGGCCGCTCAGGAATATGGCGTTAAGAATGTCGAGGTACGAATTAAGGGCCCTGGACCGGGACGAGAGTCATCAGTTCGTGCATTAAACTCAATTGGTTTAAAAATAACTGCTATCCAGGATGTTACACCAGTCCCACATAATGGCTGCAGACCACCTAAGAAAAGAAGAATTTAAGGAGATTAAAGTTGGCAAGAAATCTAGACCCAAAATGTAAGCAGTGTCGTCGTGAAGGCGAAAAGTTATTCCTTAAAGGTGAAAAATGCTTTACGGATAAGTGTGGAATTGAAAAAAGAAGTTATGCACCTGGTCAGCATGGACAAAGAAGAGGTGGAAGACTATCTGATTACGGCGTTCAATTAAGAGAGAAGCAAAAATTAAGAAGAATATACGGAATCTTAGAAAAACAGTTCAGATCATATTATGCTGAAGCTGATCGACTTAGAGGCGTTACTGGTGAAAACTTATTACAACTTCTTGAATCCCGTTTAGATAATGTTGTTTATAGAATGGGAATCGGTGTTTCAAGATCTGAGTCTAGACAGCTTGTAAGACACAACTCAATTACCGTTAATGGAAATAGAGTAAACATACCCTCATATCAAGTGAAGCCAGGTGATCAAGTTGCTGTTTCTGAAGCATCCAAAAACCAGTTGAGAGTTAAGGCTGCATCCGAAGCTGCTGAAGAGAGAGGTTTCCCAGAGTGGGTTGAGGTTGATATCAAAAAATTAACAGGTACATTTAAGAACAAGCCTCAGCGTGATGACTTACCTGCGACAATTAATGAATCGTTAATTGTTGAGCTTTACTCAAAATAATAATTTAAATTAAAAAATTTTAAAGGATTTTTATGCAAAATAGCCCTACGGAATATTTAAAGCCAAGAATTGTTGATGTTGATTTAGTTAATCCAAACAGAGCTAAAGTTGTTTTAGAGCCAATGGAGCGCGGTTTTGGTTTTACTTTAGGTAATGCTTTAAGACGAGTTCTTCTTTCTTCTATTCCCGGATTTGCAATAACAGAAGTTAAAATTGATGGAGTTGTTCATGAGTATTCAACCATCGATGGTGTTCAAGAAGATGTTGTTGACATACTTCTTAATTTAAAAAAAGTCGCACTAAAAATACATGATGGAACTGAGGCAACAATATCATTAAAAAAAGATTCTGAAGGTGAAGTCACCGCTGCTGATTTTGAGTTACCGCATAACGTTGAAATAGTGAATCAAGATTTAGTTATTGCACATGTAAACAAAGGCGGTAAATTAAATATTGAAGCTAAAATTGAAATGGGAAGAGGATATCAGCCGGTGCCTCAAAGAGCAAATAAAGATCAAGATAATGCAATTGGACACCTTATGATTGATGCATCATTTAGCCCAATTCTTAAGGTAAGTTATGTGGTTGAGAGCGCTCGAGTAGAACAAAGAACTGACTTAGACAAACTAGTTGTTGATGTTGAAACCAACGGTGTTGTAGACGCAGAACAAGCGATCAGAGATGCGGCTCGAATTTTAATGGGACAATTATCTGTGTTTGCAAATCTTGAAAGCGAATTAACAGAGGTTGAGGTGCAACAGGCGCCCCAAATTGATCCAGTTTTATTAAGACCAGTTGATGATTTAGAACTAACAGTTAGATCAGCCAACTGCTTAAAAGCAGAAAATATTTACTATATTGGTGATTTAATCCAGAGACATGAAAATGATCTGTTAAAGGCGCCAAATTTAGGAAGAAAATCTCTAAATGAGATTAAAGATATTCTAGCAGCAAAAGGTTTATCCCTTGGGATGAAAGTAGAAAACTGGCCACCACAAGGTGTTGAATCAAATTAATTAATTTTTTGGAAAAGATATGAGACACGGTAATAGTCACAGAAAACTCAATAGAACAAGTAGTCATAGAAAAGCAATGTTTAAAAATATGGCAGCTTCACTTTTAGAAAATGAAGTTATCAGAACAACTTTGCCAAAGGCAAAAGAGTTAAGAAAGTATGCTGAGCCATTAATCACATTAGCAAAAAACACTTCTGTGCATAATCAAAGAAAAGCTTTTGCTGAGTTAAGAAACGATGAAGTTGTTGCAAAACTATTTAATGAGCTTGGTCCGAGATATAAAACAAGAAGCGGTGGTTATTTAAGAATCCTTAAATGTGGTTTTAGAAAAGGCGATAACGCACCGATGGCTTTTGTTGAATTAGTAGACAGACCTGACCCAGTTGAAATCAAAGAAGTTGAAACAAAACCGGCAGCTGAGAAAAAAGCAGCAAAACCGGCAGCTGAGAAAAAAGCAGCAAAACCGGCAGCTGAGAAAAAAGCAGCAAAACCGGCAGCTGAGAAAAAAGCAGCAAAAC
>Ga0209653_1002899_pt1 | contig 12047 bp, 11 predicted proteins | sample SaaInl6LU_22_DNA_FD_184644 | JGI IMG/M metagenome (GOLD analysis project Ga0209653, IMG submission 184644) | Marine microbial communities from expanding oxygen minimum zones in the Saanich Inlet - ESP_116LU_22_DNA (SPAdes) (version 2) | ecosystem: Environmental > Aquatic > Marine > Intertidal... | reverse complement strand
AGATCTAGATTTTGCTCTTGAAAACAATGTAGAATGGATTGGTTTATCATTCGTTAGAAATGCGAGAGATATAATTGAACTAAAACATATCATAGAGAGTAAAGGAAAAACTTCAAGAGTAATTGCTAAAATTGAAAAACCAGAAGCTGTTTCAGATATAGAAGATATCATTGCTAAAACAGATGGTATTATGGTGGCTAGAGGTGACCTAGGAGTAGAAATTCCTATGGAAGAAGTACCATTGGTTCAAAAAGATATCGTAAAAAGGTGTTTGGTAGCTGCTAAGCCAGTAATTATAGCTACTCAAATGATGGAAAGTATGATAACAAACATAAGTCCAACCAGAGCAGAAGTAAATGATGTTGCTAATGCCGTGCTCGATGGCGCAGATGCAGTAATGCTATCAGGTGAAACTTCTGTAGGAGCATATCCATTGCAAGTAATTGAGGCGATGGTAAAGATTATTGAACAAATGGAAACATCTGAAAGTATTTATCATCAGGAAACAGTTCCTACACTACCTGATGATGAACGATTTATTTCTGATTCTATTTGCTTTAATGCGGGCAGGTTAGCAGCCAGAGTAAATGCAAAAGCAATTGTAACGATGACACACTCAGGATATACTGCCATGAAGATTTCTAGCTTTAGACCTAAAGCAGGGACCTTTGCTTTTACAGGTAATCATTCTTTGCTAAATACGTTGAGTTTAGTTTGGGGTGTTAAAGGTTTTTACTACGATAAATTTGTGAGTACAGACCATACTATTGCTGATATCAAATACTTGTTAAAGAAGAATGGATATGTCGCTGAAAAAGATTTAGTAATCAATCTAGCAAGTATGCCTATTTCTGAAAAAGGCCAATCAAACATGCTTAAGTTAAGTTTTGTAGATTAATTATTGTAATCGCGATATGAATAAACAAAGAAAGCCCTTTCGAAGATAAATCGATTGGGCTTTCTATTTCAAGGAAGTCTAATTCTAAAAAGAAATAAGCATTAAAACTTCCTGAATTTATTACCTTAGAAAATTGAAAAAAATAAATATATGCCAATCAACACAGCACTACTTAAAGAAATTTGTGAAATAGCAGGAGCTCCAGGATTTGAACAGCGAATTAGAGAGTTAGTAATTAGAGAAATAACCCCTTTAGTCGATGAAGTAAGCATCAATAACATGGGAAATGTGTACGCCATAAAACGTGGTAAGTCAGACAAAAGAGTGATGATTGGTGCTCATATGGATGAAATTGGTTTTATCGTTAATCACATTGATGATAAAGGATTTATTCGTTTTCATCCATTAGGTGGATTTGATCCAAAAACATTGACTTCACAGCGGGTAATTATACACGGAAAACAAGACGTAATGGGTGTAATGGGCAGCAAGCCAATTCACGTTATGTCGCCTGAGGAGCGCACCAAGGGAGCAAAAATAACGGACTATTTTATTGATTTAGGAATGAATAAAGAGGAAGTTGAAAAAATTGTAACTATCGGTGATCCGATTACGCGCTACAGCGAATTAAAAGAGCTTGGAAACTGCGTAAACTGTAAATCAATCGACAACCGAGTTTCTGTATTTATTTTAATTGAAACATTGAGAGAATTAAAAGATCAAGCAGTTCCTTTTGATGTTTACGGAGTATTCACCGTGCAAGAAGAAGTAGGTATTAGAGGAGCGAATGTTTCCGCTTTAGATATTCAACCTCATTTTGGTTTCGGATTAGATACCACCATCGCTTATGATGTGCCAGGAGCCAAACCAGAAGAAATGGTAACTAAATTAGGCGAAGGAACAGCCATAAAAATTATGGACTCTTCTACCATTTGTGATTATAGAATGGTAAAATACATGAAAGGATTAGCTGAAAAGTACACCATTAAATGGCAACCAGAAATATTACCAGCAGGTGGCACAGACACTTCTGGAATTCAACGTATGAATGCAGGAGGAGCTATTTCAGGCGCAGTCTCTATTCCTACTAGGCATATACACCAGGTGATAGAAATGGCTGATAAAAATGATATTAGAGCAAGTATAGACTTATTAAAAGTTTGTTTAGTAGAGTTAGATCAATACGATTGGAAATTCTAAATGAAGTTCTTTAATAAAAAAGGGAGATCGCTTATGGCAATCTCCCTTTTTTATTTATACTTCTTATCAGTTAAAACTGACTCAAAAAGCGCTTATCATTCTCAGAATAAAGCCTTAAATCATTGACATTAAATTTCAATTGCGCAATACGCTCTACTCCCATTCCAAAAGCAAATCCTGAGTAGATGGTACTGTCGATGCCAGCATTTTCCAATACATTTGGATCTACCATACCGCAACCCAATATTTCTAAATAACCCGTGTATTTACAAACATTACATCCTTTAGATTTACAAATAGTACAAGAAACATCCATTTCTGCACTTGGCTCTGTAAAAGGAAAATAAGATGGTCGTAATCGAATTTCAGTCTCTTCTCCAAACATTTCTTTAGCAAAATAAAGAAGTGTCTGTTTTAAATCGGCAAATGATACATTTTTATCAATATATAAACCTTCTACTTGATGAAAAAAGCAGTGAGCTCTGGCAGAAATAGCCTCATTTCTGTAAACCCTTCCCGGACTAATCGTTCGAATTGGGGGCTTTGAGTTCTCCATTACCCTCACTTGTACTGACGAAGTATGCGTTCTAAGTGCAATATCTGGATTCTTTTCCACAAAAAATGTATCCTGCATATCTCTTGCAGGATGTTCTTCAGGAAAATTTAATGCAGAAAAGTTATGCCAATCATCTTCTATTTCAGGACCTTCACTTACATTAAACCCAATTCGCTTAAATATTTCTATGATTTCATTTCTAATCAACGATAAAGGATGCCTTGCGCCAAGCTCATTCTCAATTGCAGGTTTTGATAAGTCTTCTGATACCTTATTTTGATTGATATTCGCTGAACTTCCAGCAGATGCCTTTAATTCTTCAAGTTTTTGCTGAGCCAATTGCTTCAACTCATTTAATTCCTTTCCAAAGGCCTTTTTTTGCTCATTTGGAACCAACTTAAAATCATCAAAAAGCGCCTTAATTAAGCCCTTGCTTCCAAGAACTTTAATTCTAAACGCTTCTATTTCTTGCGCAGAAGTGCTTTTGAATGCTTCTACTTCCGCTTTTAATTCCTGTACTTTATTCAGCATCTTAATCGTTTAAAACTTTCATTCGTGTAATTCGGATATTTACTTTAGGTCGATCCTTTCCGTTAGTCTCGGCATTCGCAATTCGATCTACTACGTCTAAACCAGCTATTACTTCGCCAAAGATAGTATATCCACCATCTAAATGAGGTGCCCCACCGATGGTTTCATAGATTTTTTTTTGCTCCTCCGTGTATTCTACTTTTTTATCATTCTTAATTTTAGGCAAATATGCTCTTGGGTATTTTCGACCTTGAATGATATAAAACTGAGAACCATTACTTTTCTTAGAAGAATTGTATTGATCTGCCTGTCTTGCAGCGGCAAGGGCTCCTTTCTTATGAATATACTTTTCGTCTATCTCAGCCGGTATAGAATATCCAGGGCCCCCATCAGAAAAAACTTTTTGCATCGACGCAGTTCGGGATTCAGGATCACCGCCTTGAATCATAAAATCCTTGATAACCCGATGAAAAAGTGTGCTATCATAATATGATTTAGCTACTAGGCGGAGAAAACTCTGCGTATGTTGTGGCGTTTCATCGTATAATTTCACAATAATATTGCCATCCGTTGTCTGTATAAGCACCTTATTTTGAGCGGTTAATTCCATCAAAAAGCTTCCAATAAAAAGGAATAAAAATATTATGTGTTTATTCAATGGTGATATCTTTATATTTGTGTTTATAATCAGCGATTTTAAAAGATGAACAAAGTTATTAAAAATATATTCGGACTAACTCTATTTACCATAGGTATTGCCCTTTCATTATCCTCTTGTAAAAAGGAAGTTCAACCAGAGTTGATTCTAACCGTTAAGGACGAATTAGGTCAACCATTAAAAAATATGAGAGTAGCCATTTTCGTTAGTGAATTAGAGAGCGCTTTTTTAGATCCAATCGTAATAGATTCAGGAAGAACAGATGCAGTAGGAGTTTTCCGCAAAAAGTTTATCAACACGGTGATTGTTGATGTAGCCGCCTTCAGAATTAATGCCAATGGAGATACCACTCAATTTGCAATGGAAACCATAAAAATTGAAGAGAAAAGGCAAAAATCAAAGGAGAATTTTGTCAGAAGAACCTTAATATTAACGAATTAACTGGTTATCCTCAAAATAGTCAACTATTGCTTGTTTCATCATTTGAGTTTGCTGTCCTGCCTTTAAAAAGGGTAATTTTTCAGTGGCTTCCCAATGTGGCCATTCGTCTTTATCGATTCCAGTAAACGTATAATATCCGTACTTGCTTAAAAGTGTACAAACTGCTACGTGAATAACATCTAACTTTTGGTCCTTAGTAAACTTTTTGTATCCATGACCCAGCTCTTGAACACCAATCAAAAAAAGTAAACTCTGCATATCTACATCCTCTCCAAACCGGTTTTCAACAACCGATGTCACCTTCTCCCACTTTTTTTCAAACGTTTCTTCCATAGATTGCAAAATTAATTAATAGTTTAGCACCAGATTATGAATTATCTGGATATTATTATTTGTATTCCATTAGCGTGGGCATTATATAAAGGATTTCGGAAGGGGCTCATCTTAGAAATAGCGTCTCTAATTTCTTTAATGATTGGTATTTGGGCAGCCTATAAATTCTCTTCTGTAACCGGGGAATACTTGATCCAATACTTTACGCTAAGCTCTAATGTGCTTCCGTTGGTTTCATTTATTGTCACTTTTCTACTCGTTGTAATCGCTATTCATTTCTTAGCCAGAGCACTTGAACGCATTATAAAATTAGCCGCATTGGGTTTAGTAAACCGATTAGCAGGGGCTCTTTTTTCTTTTCTAAAAGTGGGATTAATTGTAGGCACTCTCTTATATGCAAGCAGTCTAATCGATGGTACTTTTGAGATTGTTCCTAATGACATAAAAAAAGAATCTTTGGTTTATGAACCGATTGTATCAGCTCCACCAAAGATTCTTCCGATGCTAAAAGATCTAGATTTCAAAAACAGTCTTCCAGAACTATTTCAAGATTCTAGTCTTGTATTGCCTTAATTCCAGGCAATACTTTCCCTTCCATGTATTCTAATAATGCACCACCTCCGGTAGAGATATAGCTCACTTGGGTATTAAATCCAAACTTGTTAATTGCCGCAGCAGAATCTCCGCCACCAATCAATGAAAAAGCACCATTCTTAGTCGATTCGGCTACAGCCACAGCCACTCCTTTTGTTCCTTTCTCAAAGTTGGACATTTCAAAAACACCCATTGGTCCATTCCAAATAATCACTTTTGATCTTTTAATGATAGTTGCAAACTCCTCTGTAGCTTTTGGGCCAATATCTAAACCCATAAAACCATCTTTAATTTCCATATTATCAACAATGGCACGTTCAGCTGTATTAGAGAATCCTTTGGCAGCTATAGAATCAACAGGTAATTGAACATTTACATTTTTCTCAGCGGCTAGATTTAAAATCGTTTGAGCTAAATTTATTTTATCCAACTCCACTAATGAATCTCCAATTTGGCCACCTAAAGCTTTGAAGAACGTATAAGCCATTCCTCCACCAATCAGCAAATTATCAACTTTATCAAGCATTTGCTCAATTAATAATATTTTATCAGAAACCTTAGCACCGCCCATAATCGCTGTGATTGGTCGATCATCAGAAGAAAGTGCTTTTTCTACTGCTTTGAGCTCTTGCTCGATTACACGGCCAAATAATTTATCATTCGGGAAAAATTGAGCAATAATAGCGGTAGATGCATGCGCTCTATGAGCAGTTCCAAAGGCATCGTTTACATAAACATCGCCCAATTGAGCTAGTTTTCTCGCAAAATCGATATCTCCATCTGTTTCTTCTTTGTAGAATCGTAAATTTTCTAACAACAATACCTCACCTGTTTTCAAATCGGAAATAGCGGAAACCGCTTTTTCACCAATGCAATCTTCGCCAAACTTCACGGTTAATTCTAACCGTTTAGATAACCCTTCAACCAAATGCTTAAGACTGTACTTTTCTGCATAAGCTCCTTTTGGACGTCCTAAATGCGATAATAGAATAGGCAATCCTCCGTCTGCTATAATTTGCTTAATGGTAGGAATAGCAGCATCAATACGCGTGAAATCTGTAATAGTAAACGAATCATTTAACGGAACATTAAAATCTACGCGTACCAATACTTTTTTCCCTTTGAAATTATAATTGTCTAGTGTCTTCATCGTGTTAATTGGTTTATATCCTTTCTTTACGGACACAAAAGTAACTTTTCAAAAAGAAATGTCCATAGTTTTATTCCATCACTTATAAAATGAAAGGAGCATTGGTTATTTTTGAACAAGATTTAAAGAAGTATGCAGTTTAAGAACATCATCGGTCAGGAAGAAATTAAAAAACGATTAATTGAAAGTAGTAAAGCTGGCAGAATTAGTCACGCTCAGCTATTTGTAGGGCATGAAGGTTCTGGCAATTTGGCTATGGCAATTGCTTATGCGCAATATATCAACTGCTTACAACCAACCGAAACAGACAGTTGTGGTACTTGTAGCTCGTGCGTGAAATATGAAAAATTGGCCCATCCTGACCTTACTTTTTCTTACCCTGTAGCCAATAAGGACTCCAAAAGAAAATGGGTAGCAAAAGATTTTATAGCAGAATGGAGATCAGCTATAATAGAAAACCCTTACCTTGAGTATGATGAATGGTTCAAGAAACTAGAAATTGAAAATAAACAAGGCGCCATTCCTGTTGGAGAAAGTGCAGAAGTTTTAAAATCGATTATTTATAAAAGATTTGAAGCCAAGTACAAGGTAGTGATTATGTGGCATGCCGAAAAACTAAACGTTGATGCATCGAACAAGCTCTTAAAATTTATAGAAGAGCCATCAGACAATACGCTAATTATTCTTTTAACTGATGATGCTGAAGTGCTCCTGAAAACAATACTTTCACGAACTCAACAAATTAAGTTTAACCCTATTGATCAAACGTCGTTGGCAAACTTCTTAGATGAAAAGTATCAATTGGGTAGCGAAAAATCGGCTCAAGTGGCAGCGTTTAGTAATGGGGATTATAATGCAGCAGTTCGGTTAGCAAAACAAGGCGGAGAATCTGATTATTTTGAATTATTCAAAAATTGGATGCGGATGTGTTTCGCAGGAAAGTTACCTCCTTTAATGGATTGGATAGAAATTATTAGTGGAAAAGATTACGGCAGAGAATACCGAAAAAACTTTATAGAATACTGTTTGCGCCTGCTTCGTGAGAGTATTATCAGCAATTATGCCGATGATAGCTTATTAAGATTAAGCCCTGGAGAGGCTCAATTTTTAACCAAATTTGCACCCTTTGTACATACTAATAATGTACTACAAATGATTGATTTATTTAACGATGCGCACTATCATATTGCTCGAAATGCCAACCCCAAATTAGTATTTTTCCACCTTTCTACCAGAGTCACGAAACTATTAAGAACCAAAAATGTAAATTTGTGAGATTGTAATAATTATTCGACCCTAATTTTAGGGCACTAGATATAAATATAAAAGAGATATGGGATGTGGAAGTTGTTCTACTGGTGGAGATGATGGAACTCCAAGGGGATGTAAAAATAATGGAACCTGTAGTTCAGGTGGATGTAATAAATTAAACGTTTTTAACTGGTTGGGGAATATGGAATTGCCCAACAACCAAACTCCATTCGATATGGTGGAGGTTCGATTTAAAAACGGCCGAAAAGAATTCTTTAAAAATCACGAAAATTTAACCCTTTATGTTGGTGATGTGATAGCTGTAGAAGCTTCACCAGGCCATGATATTGGTATGGTTTCTTTAACCGGCGAGTTGGTGAGAGTTCAAATGCAAAAGAAGAAAAACTTTGGCAAAGCAGACGAAGTAAAAAAAGTCTATCGTAAAGCCAAGGAAAATGATATAGAAAAATGGAAAGAAGGCCAGCGGCGAGAAACTGAAGGTATGCCAATAGCAAGAAGATTAGCGATTGACTTAGGCCTTTCTATGAAAATTAGCGATATAGAATTTCAGGGCGACTTATCAAAAGCGGTATTTTATTATACAGCTGAAGAAAGAGTTGACTTTAGAGAACTCATTAAAAAGCTAGCAGAATCTTTCAAAGTACGTATTGAAATGCGTCAAATAGGAATGCGCCAAGAGGCCGGAAGATTAGGTGGAATTGGCTCATGTGGACGGGAACTTTGCTGCTCTACTTGGCTTACAGATTTTAGGTCGGTTTCTACCTCAGCGGCTCGTTATCAGCAGCTATCACTAAATCCAATGAAATTAGCAGGGCAATGTGGAAAGCTTAAGTGTTGCTTAAATTTTGAATTGGATACCTATATGGATGAATTAAAAGGTTTTCCAGATATTAAAAAGAAGCTAAAGACAGCCAAAGGAGATGCATTTTATCAGAAAATGGACATTTTTGGTAATAAAATGTGGTATTCTTATTTTGATGAGCCTGGGAAATTTATAGAATTACCATTAGATCGGGTAACTGAAATAATGGCAATGAATGCTGAAGGGAAATCACCAAAAGAACTGATTGATTTAGAAAACTTAGTGATAGAAGTAGCTTCTCCAGATTATGCAAATGTAGTTGGTCAGGACGATTTAACTCGATTTGATCGACAAAAGCAAGCGAAGAAAAAGCGCAAAAAGAAACCTTCTGGAAACAAGCCAAATGCGGAAGCTGCCAAAAATCAGCCACAAAGAAATAAAAATGAAACTCCCGTTGGTGATCGTCCAAAAAAGAAGCGCCCAAACCGTGCAAAAAATAGACCTCCACACAAAAAAGGTGATGGAGATCAAGCTAATAAAACGGCCAATACGCCAACTGCAGAAAATACAAAACCTGCTAATCAACCTTCGCCTAGCGCTGAAGGAGATCAGCCAAAACGTAAGAAAAAACCATTTAAGCGAAAGCCAAAACCAAATAGCGAGGATCCGAAATGATTAGATTCCTTTACATAGTAGCAAGTGTTATTCAGGTAATTGTCTTACAAGGCTGTGATCCGAATCGTGTGTTCGACAAAACATTACAGCTTGAAAATGCAGCTTGGGACAGAAACCAAATAGCTAAGTTTGAAGTAGACATTACCGACACAACTACCTACTATAATGTATTTGTAAATTTGAGGAATGCCGGACAATACCCTTATCGAAACATTTATTTGTTTACACAGATAAAAAGCCCCGATGGAAAATATGCTCGAGACACCGCTGAATTTATTTTAGCAGATGGAAGAGGAAACTGGCAAGGAAAAGGAATTGGTGACATTTGGGAATATCAATTCCCTTACAAGCAAAATGTGATGTTTCCTAAAAAAGGGTCGTACATTATTGAATTAGAACAGGCTATGCGCGACAAAGAATTGAAATACATTACCGATATCGGCGTCAGAATAGAAAAAGTAGCAGAATAATACCATGGCAAACAAAGCAGAAAAAGAAGGAAAAAAGAATAAAAAGAGTCTTTGGTTTTGGATTCTTTTGTTTTGGTGTGCTGTGTTAATTCCTATCGGAATGTTTACGCTAATCATTTATGGTACAGCACATGAATGGTTTGGGGAGTTACCAAGTTTTGAAGAACTAGAAAATCCAAAAAGTAATCTTGCATCAGAAATTTATACAGCAGATGGAAAGGTTCTAGGAAAATACTTTTATCAGAATAGAACCAATGCCCAATTTCAAGAATTATCTCCTTACTTATCTGAAGCTTTAATTGCAACAGAAGATGAGCGATTTAACGAGCATTCAGGCATTGACTTTAGATCATTAGGCCGTGTTTTTATTGGATTGATAACCGGCCAAACAGGAAGTACCGGTGGGGGAAGTACCGTGACACAGCAGTTGGCAAAAAACTTATTCCCACGTACTGAATTGACCAAAGTTGAACTGGTCATGCGAAAGTTTAAAGAGTGGGTTATCGCAGTAAGATTGGAACGGCAATATACCAAAGAAGAAATTATAGCCATGTACTATAATACTTTCGACTTCGTAAACAATGCCGTGGGAATCAACTCAGCCGCTACAGTTTATTTTAATAAAAAACCGCTAGAGCTTAACATTACAGAGTCTGCAATGCTGGTAGGTATGCTAAAAAACCCGGCTCTGTTTAATCCTTTGCGTTTTCCAGACACTACTATGCACCGCAGAAATGTGGTTTTATCGCAGATGATGCGCGCAGAGCTAATTGATCGAACTGCATTTGATTCATTAAAAACACAACCACTTGGAATAGAATTTCAGCGGGTAGATCATAAAGAAGGAATCGCACCTTATTTTAGAGAAATTTTAAGGGCGGATTTAGGTAAAATTTTTAGTGAGATAGACTCTACAACAGGTGAATTAAAATACAAAAAAACAAATGGTAAGCCGTATAATATTTATAAAGATGGATTGAGAATTTATACCACTATCAATTCTGATATGCAAAAGTATGCCGAATGGGCAATGACTAAATATTTGGGCGAGAAGCTGCAAAAAGACTTTTTTAGAGATCTTAAGAAAAAGAAAAAAAATCCATTTGATTGGAGAGTTACTGACCAAGAAGTAGATCAAATCATCAACTCTTCGATGCGAAGAACTGACCGATACAATGTATTGGTAGGTGTGCAATGTGCAAACTGTGGAAGAAGAGGTAAATATGTAAGTGAAGTAACAGAAAATGGAGTGAATTACTTTGTATGTTCTGCAGAAGATTGCTTGCATAAAAGCAGGGTAACACCCAAAGATTCTATTGATGTGATTTTTAACACCCCAGTTCCAATGACAGTCTTTTCTTGGAAAGGAGAAATTGATACTATTTTATCACCGATAGATAGCATTAAATATTACAAAAGTTTCTTGCAGAGCGGCTTAATGTCTATGGATCCAACTACAGGTTACATAAAAGCTTGGGTCGGTGGAATTAATAGTAAATACTTTGCGTATGATCACGTAGCGCAAGGTAAACGGCAAGTGGGCTCTACCTTCAAGCCATTTATGTACGCAGTAGCTATCGATGAAGGGTATTCTCCGTGCTATGAAGTACCAAATGTACCTGTAGTATTTAAGAAAGGAGAGTTTGGGTTGTTAAAAGATTGGGAACCACTAAATAGTGACCCTAAAGATATTGGATATAATGTAACGCTAAAATATGGTTTAGCCAACTCCATGAACACCGTTTCTTCTTTCTTAATGAAAAAGTTTGGCCCTGCTAGGGTAGTGAAAATGGCTAGGAACTTGGGAATTAAAAATAACCTAGATCCAGTTCCATCATTGGTGCTAGGAGTTGCAGATTTATCTGTTTATGAAATGGTGGGTGCATTTGGAACATTTGCCAATAAAGGAATTTTTACAGAACCTGTTTATCTAACTCGAATTGAAGATAAAGACGGAAACATCATTAAAGAATTTATCCCTGAAACGAAAGAAGTGATAAGCGAAGAAACCGCCTACACCATGGTAAGTTTGCTAGAAGGAGTTACCTCCTATAACTATAACAAAGATAAAGGCAAAAACACTGCCGGTACTGGAGTAAGGTTGAGATTTGCAAGCCATGAATATGGTGGTTTCAAAGGTCCGATTGCAGGAAAAACCGGTACAACCCAAAATAATTCAGATGGATGGTTTATCGGAATGATGCCTAACTTAGTAACCGGTGTTTGGGTAGGAGCAGAAGATAGAAGTGTGCGTTTCTCGAGAACTGCAGATGGTCAAGGTGCAAATACTGCCCTGCCTATTTGGGGATATTACATGAATAAAGTAATAGCAGATACTGCACTTGGTGTAAAAAATGTGGATTTTGAAAAACCACAAAATCAATTAAGAATAGAGTTGGATTGCGACAAAGTAAGTAGTGATCCAAATTTTAATACAAGTACTTCAGAACCTGATTTTAATAACTGA
>Ga0209653_1002897_pt1 | contig 12053 bp, 12 predicted proteins | sample SaaInl6LU_22_DNA_FD_184644 | JGI IMG/M metagenome (GOLD analysis project Ga0209653, IMG submission 184644) | Marine microbial communities from expanding oxygen minimum zones in the Saanich Inlet - ESP_116LU_22_DNA (SPAdes) (version 2) | ecosystem: Environmental > Aquatic > Marine > Intertidal... | reverse complement strand
GCTCACCAGTTCGTTGGTGAGGGGCTCAATAAGTCTCAGGGCGCCTCTTCTGAATTCGACCGGATCTGTTTCATCCAGGTCTCCGAACTGCAAAACCCCAACGATGTGCAACAAGCAGTCTGCGACCAAGCTCCTGCCAAACATTGCTAAGAGATCTTTCAACTCCTCGTTCTCTGAGGTTTTTTCAATCAATAGGCTTTTCAGAAAGTCGTGAAAAGGGTAATCTTCTAGAGTTTTGACTACCAAATTCTTGGTAGATGAGGGCTGTGCGGTTGCCATGCGAGAGTAAAAATCGTCCAGGATTCCAAAAACGATATATAGAGCCATCAGGTTTTCATAAAAACCACGGCCAGAAATTCTGTCCGACAGCTCCAGGAAGCTTTCTTCGAATCTAACCAGCTCATCCTTCGCTCCCCGACTCTTTTTAGCGATTGCTCGCAAAACTGGCCTAAATCGCTCCTGCTGGTTGTTCGATAGTGCCCTGACACTCTCGGACAGTTTTTCATCAGGTGTCTGAATGGCCAGTTCTGACAGTAAATCGGCAGCCAGTTGTTGCGCCAGAGAAAAGTTGACCAAATAGTCAAGCTCAGAGGGAGTAAGCTTAGAGAGATGGAGCTGCTGATTAGTTCGACCATCACTTGCTTCGCGAGACGGCAAAGTTAATTTGCGTGACGCTCTTCTAAGCCTTCGAACCCAATCCAGCACACAGAAAGCATATGCCAATAGGCGGAAAGAATAAGAATTTGACATTCAGAGAACTAGGTATCGACGAAGACATCGTTGCTGCCTTGGAGAAAAAAGGGATCACCTCCCCATTCCCAATTCAGGAACAGGCCATACCAATCGCCTTGACGGGCAAAGACCTAATAGGTCAGGCCAAAACTGGAACAGGAAAGACGCTGGGCTTCGGATTGCCGGTGATACAAAAACTTGGACTAAATCCAGAGAAGAAGCACCTTGCGCTGATTGTGGTTCCGACAAGGGAACTTGCTCAGCAGGTTGCGGCTGACTTGGTACTCGCGACCTCAAACAGGCCCGTTCAAGTTGCCGAAATACTGGGTGGCAAAAGCTACGATCAGCAGATTTCAGAGCTGGAGGATGGAAGACAAATTATTGTTGGAACTCCTGGTCGATTGAACGACCTTCACCAAAAAGGACATTTGAAGTATTCGGAAATCGAATATTTGGTTCTCGACGAAGCTGACGAGATGCTCGATTTGGGTTTCCTTCCTGACATCGAAAGAATTTTTTCTGCGACTCCAAAGGAGAAGCAGACTTTGCTTTTCTCGGCAACCATGCCAGATGTAATTCTGACACTTGCAAGGAAGTATCAAAACAAACCGGTCCACATCCGAGCCACCGGAGAAGACCAGCAACAGACGAAAGCTGATATCCAGCAGTTTGTTTTCAGGGCACACAAGCTCGACAAAGACGAGCTTGTTGCAAAAATTCTGCAATCCAAAGACATTGACAAAGCGATTATCTTTACCCCCACCAAACGCCAAGCCTCTAAGTTGGGCGAGGTTCTCACCGAGCGGGGCTTTTCGGCAACCACGCTGCATGGAGACATGGGGCAACCGGCCAGAGAACGTTCGATGAAGGCCTTCAGGGAAAACAAAAAACGAATCATGGTTGCAACCGAGGTTGCGGCCCGCGGTATTGATGTCGATGACGTATCGCACGTGATCAATTACTCGACTCCTGAAGATGACAAGGCTTATCTGCACAGGACTGGTCGAACCGGAAGAGCTGGAAAAAAGGGAATCGCGATCACGCTCGTTGACTGGGACGACATCAACCGCTGGAAAATGATTAATAAGTCTTTGGGTTTAGATTTTGACGAGCCCTTGGAGACTTATTCCTCCTCACCTCACCTGTTTGAGCAACTTGACATCCCCAAGGATGCGAAGGGTTCACTTTCTCGAAAAACAGAGCCTCGAGGCCAGGAATCAAAACCGGGTGCGAGCCCAGGTGCGACCAAGACTCGACGCAGGACCAGAAGTTACAGCCACTCCAAACCAGCTGGCAAGTAATAATCCGAACCGCTGCTTGCAGCAAGCAGTCTTCGGAAGTTCTCAACGGAAGTTGAGTTCTCTCCAAGTTCGTTCACTTTGCCTCCGACTCCGTGATAATCACTGGAACCAGTGGTGAATAAATCGTGACTCTCTGCGAATGCTCGCAACCATTCTCTTGCGGGCTCTGGAACTTGCCGGTGCTCAACCTCTAAACCGTTCAATCCAGCCTCTACCATTTCCTCAAAATGGTTCGTTGGCAGATCGGAGACCGATTTGCCCGCTGGAAAATCCATCAGTGGATGCGCTATTACTGTCGCCGCACCGGCATCACGGGCAAGCTCAATCGCCTCCAAGGTGTTCAGCGAGTGCTCGCTGATGTAATACGGGCTGGACTTATGCAAAATCGATTCAAAGGCCTTGCTTCTGTCCTCAACTACTCCAGCCCTCACCAGAGCGTCTGCGATAGCGGGCCGACCGACAGTTGAGCCAGGCCGAATGTTTTCGGTTATTTCAGACCAACTAATTGGATAGTCCTTCTCAATCAGCTCCACCATTCGCTTGGCTCTCAAGACACGGCTATCGCGTGTTCGAGCAAGTTCATGAACTAACCTTGCATGGTTTTGTTCGGGGCGATAAGCCAAGATATGAACGCTTATCCGTCTGCTCCCGTTCACAGTCATAATGTCTGAATGAGTTGAAATTTCAATTGCCGGAACAAAACCCAATTCCAGCTCCTTTGCCTTGTCGAAACCCTCTTTCCACCCGTCGGTGGTGTCATGATCGGCAAGCGCAAGAACGTCCACCCCGAGTTGTTTAGCTCGGGTCATCAAATAAGCTGGGGAATCAAGTCCGTCACTTCGATTGCTATGTGTATGCAAATCGAGAATTGGCTGATTGGACATGAGTAGACACTACTGGATTGGAGAACGCGTTGACAGGCGATAACCGAAGTCGAACTCCAAAAGACAAAGCCTTCCTGGAATTTATGAAAACCGGATGGTCCGAGACGCCTACCGAGGTCTTTCCAGATAAAGAGGCCAACGAGGCTGCTGCCAACAGGCGCGTGCAATTGATGGAGGCTTTCCCCGATGATTTGATACTGATCCCCGCATCTGTCGCAGTGGTAAGAAGTAATGACACCAACTACAGATATCGTCCTTCCACCGAATTCACTCAACTGACCAACTGGGGTAGTCAAACAGTTGAGGGTTCGCTGTTGGTGCTTGATTCGAAAAACAATGAGTGCACACTCTTCATGAGACCCTCAGCAGATAAAGACTCCGACGAATTTTTTGCAAACAGTGAAATTGGTGAGTTCTGGGTTGGACCCAGGCCCGATCTTCAACAGGTGGCGGCGCTGCTCAACATTGAAACCGCAGACATAAACAAATTTGATGCAGAAAAAAAATACCTAAGCCTAGAAAACGAATTGCTGGTTCAGTTTCTTTCAGAGCAGAGGATTATCAAAAACCAGTGGGAAATCAATCAAATCAGTAAAGCGGTGGAGGCAACCGAGATTGGCTTTGAAAACCTAATTGCCTCAATTCCCCGAGCCTCAGCTCGGGGCGAGCGGTTATTGGAGACTGCGTTTTTTGAAAAGGCCAGGCTTTTAGGGCATGACTTGGGTTACGAGACCATTGCCGCATCTGGAAACCACGCCAACATCTTGCACTGGACAAAAAATAATGGTGACATCGTAAGTGGCGATCTGGTGTTGGTAGACGCCGGGGTTGAAATAGATAGCTTGTACACAGCCGACATAACTAGAACTCTTCCGATATCTGGAAAATTTGAGACCCACCAGAGGGAAATATACGAAGTGGTTCTAGAAGCTGCTGACGCAGCATTTGCAGTCTGCAAGCCTGGCAATCTCTTTAGAGACATGCACAACGAGGCGATGAAGGTGATTGCCCGACACTGCGAGCGCTGGGGCATACTTCCTGTTTCCGCCGAGGATTCGCTCTTGCCTGAAAACCAACATCACCGTAGGTGGATGGTCCATGGCACTGGACACCACCTAGGCCTAGATGTTCACGACTGCGCTCAGGCTCGCAAGGAGATGTATTTAGATACAGAACTCAAGCCTGGAATGGTATTCACGATCGAACCGGGTCTCTATTTCCACAAAAATGATTCACTTGCCCCTGCTAATTTCAAGGGAATTGGGGTTCGAATAGAAGACAACGTCGCGATCACAGACAACGGTTACGACTGGTTGAGCAAATCTATCCCCAGAACCGTATCTGAAGTCGAGTCCTGGATGGAATCAATCTGGGATGGAAACTAGGCTGCGCGCTTTAGCCAGTTCGGTTGCCGGAACAACTACCCGATAGGTTTTGGCGATTGTTTGTGGGTATGAGAGAAACTCTCTGCGATTCTTGCTTGCCGAGAATCTAATGATGTTAAGAAGCATTCCAATTCCGGCTCCAATGACCAATGCCGAAAGAAAATTCTGTGGTTGGTAGGCAACATCCCCACCGGGTCCGACAACTATTCCAGCCCCAAACAACAATCCGAAGATAAGTCCGATCCATGAACCGGTGAGCGCTCCACTGAGCGCCACCCTTCCATAGCCCAATTTGCCACGAACCGTTTCAACCAATTTCAGGTCGTCTCCAATAATTGAAATCAGACTTGGAGGAAAATCGTTTGACACAAGCTTGTTCACTAATTTTGTCGCCTGATGATAGGTCTGAAATTCAGCGACTGCCTCACCCTGAGGAATCTGCGTCTCTCGGGCGCGTCCGCGACTGTTCATCGGGTTGCTCATGGAAGCATTCTGCCACGGGACGGTTTTGAGAGTCTAAGGTTATCTCTGTGAGCGCAACAAGAGTATTCGTGGCCCGTCTGGCTGGCTGCGGTGTTTTCGACCCCCAGGGAGACCGAGTGGGAAAGGTCGTTGACGTTCTCATGCTTTACAGAAAAAGCTCCTCTCCACACATCTCGGGGATGGTAGTGGAAATCCCCGGTAGAAGAAAAGTTTTTGTCCCTATTTCTCGAATAACTGCAATTGCACCCGGTCAAGTTATGACAACTGGACTCATTGATCTAAGAAGGTTCTCGCAGAGGGGTCAGGAAGTCCGAGCAATAGGCGAAATGCTGGGGCGAAGAGTAAAGGTTTTAGATGACGGCGGCTTCGCAACGATTGAGGATTTTGCAGTTGAACAAAACAGCAAGGGTGAGTGGGCGCTAACTGAATTTTTCCTAAGAAGGCCAAAGCCTGCGCTCTCTCTTGGCCGAGGTAAGACACTCTTTGCCGGCTGGAAAGAGGTTTCAGAGGCTCATCAAAGCGCTGCAGATCAAGAAGCCCAGCAGTTGCTGGCCGCATATGGAGAACTTCGACCGGCAGACCTCGCCACCGCGGTGATGGATCTTCCAGAGCAACGAATGCTTGCGGTTGCCGGCGAACTAGATGACGAAAAACTTGCCGACCTGCTGGAAGAGCTTCCAGAGGAAGAACAGATCGAAATCATCAGTCAGATACCAAGTGAGCGAGCCGCCGAAGTTCTGGACCTGATGGAACCTGACGACGCAGCGGACCTTCTGTCTAGCCTTCCAGCGGAGAAATCTGAATCGCTACTTGCAATGATTGACGCTGAAGAGGCGGAAGATATCCGAACATTGATGCAGTATGAAGCATTGACTGCGGGTGGTTTGATGACGAATGAGCCAGTTATTTGTTCTGCGGAAACAACGGTCGCGGAGGCAATGGCGAAAATTCGAAACAGGCAGGTGCCACAGGTGCTTGCTGCCCAAGTGTTTGTGACACTCCCCCCTTTTGAGGCGACTACTGGGAAATATTTAGGTGTGGTGCACTTTCAGAAACTTTTGCGCTACCCGCCAAACGAGAGACTTGGGAGCCTATTAGACACAGAGCTTGAGCCAGTCTCGCCGAACACTCCGATAGATCAGATCCATCGCTCGCTGGCCAGCTATGACTTGGTCTCACTGCCAGTTGTGGATGACCAGAACAGAGTTCTCGGCGTGGTGACCGTTGATGATGTTTTGGATCATTTGCTTCCAGGAGATTGGCGAAGTGATGAGGGGGAGGTGAACGAGCATGGCTAGAAAATGGGATGATCTCGAAGCACCGGTCACCTCAAGAAGGCGCTTCTTCTCCGGTTTGAATGTCTCGCAAGAGAAAATAGGTCGGATAAGCGAGGGTTTCGCGCGCGCCATGGGAACTGGCGGATTTCTGCTTGGGATGACTCTATTCGTGGCGGTCTGGCTGACATGGAACTCGGTTTCCCCCGAAAGCTTGCAATTTGACCCACGCGCTTTGAATTTCACCTTACTGACGTTGATTCTTTCGCTGCAGGCCTCTTACGCAGCACCTCTTATTTTGCTTGCCCAGAACCGACAGGACGACCGCGACCGAGTCAAGTTTGAGCAGGATAGGCAACGAGCAGAACGCAACCTAAACGACACCGAGTACTTGGCGCGTGAGGTTGCGGCGCTTAGGCTGGCCCTGGAAGAGGTTGCCACCAAGGATTTCATTCAAGACGAAATGCAGCAACTGCTAAAACAAATTGATTCCAAACTTGAGGCAGGTAATGACAAAAAAGGTAATCGAGGCACTAAGTCGGGTAATTGATCCAGAGCTTAGGCAACCGATTACTGAACTCGGGATGGTCGGGCATATCTCTGAAAACCCAGGACTTGTTCAAATAAAACTCACAATCGTTGGCTGTCCGGCTTCCCAAAAAATCGAACGCGAGGTCAGGGAGGCTCTGCAAGCGGTAGGCGATTACGAAGTCGAGATGACCGTAATGACCGCTGAGGAGCGAAACCAGCTGAAACAAATGCTTCGCAGCGGAAAGCCGATAAAGCACAACCCGTTCATTGAAGACACCAACACCACACGAATAATCTTTGTTGGAAGTGGTAAAGGTGGGGTTGGAAAATCAACTCTGACCGCCAATCTTGCAGTTGGTTTGGCGAATAGGGGACTAAAAGTTGGCTTGTTAGATGCTGACATTTTCGGCTATTCGATACCCGGGCAACTAGGCATTGTCGATAGGCCTACAAAAGTGGATGAACTCATCCTTCCTCCAATTGGACACGAGGTAAAAGTGATTTCAATTGGCATGTTCGTGGAAAATAATCAGCCAGTGGGATGGCGTGGGCCGATGTTGCATAGAGCAATTGAACAATTTCTAACCGATGTTTATTGGGGAGACCTCGACTTCCTCTTGGTTGACCTACCCCCAGGAACCGGGGATGTTGCAATTAGTCTGGGCCAACTACTGCCGAAGGCATATTCACTGGTGGTTACCACCCCACAGCCTGCCGCCAGCGAAGTTGCAGAGCGCAGTGGAGCGATCGGATTGCAGACTGGTCAAAAAATACTTGGCGTGGTTGAAAACATGAGCTACCTAATGGTTGACGGTGAACCCAAGTACATATTCGGTTCCGGTGGTGGCGATGCGGTGGCAAAAAAACTCTCGGAGGTCGCTGGTGAAAAAGTGTCGGTGCTAGCGAGAATTCCAATGGATGAAAAACTTCGTGAGGCAAGCGATAACGGAAACCCGACTAGAGATTTGCCAGATGCGGGTGGTGAATTGCAAAAACTAATCGAGACCATTTCAAAAATTCCAATCGGCTTGGAAGGGAAGAAACTCAAGCTCAATCTTGGTTAGTAATCTCATGGCGACAAAAACTCAGTCAATGAATAAAACTGGCCTGAAGAAAGCCTTTGAGAAAGCAAGGCTTGCTCAAGGACCATGGGCCCAGACGAGCTTCGGCAAGCGTCGTGAACTATTTTTGAGATACCACGACGCTGTCAACGCAAACCAAAAAATGCTGATGGATGTCCTGCAGCTCGAAACCGGAAAGTCTCGCAACCATGCTTTTGAGGAAATAACAGGGTCTTTGGCGGGAATTAGGTACGTAGCTAATAATTTGGCTAAATCGCTCAAGTCTCATTCAGCCAAAGCCGGTATACCTTTTGCTCTAAAAATAAAAGTAGATTACTCCCCAGTTGGAGCCGTCGGAGTCGTCACTCCATGGAATTACCCTTTGGCGTTGACAATGCTTGACGTAATCCCAGCCCTGGCCGCTGGAAATGCGGTTGTTCAAAAAGCCGATGATAAAACCATTAAGACCATAGTCGCGGCTCGCGATTTGGCAGAGCGAAGCGGTTTGCCGGTCGGCTTGTGGCAGGTAGTTCACGGGGACAATGAAATCATCGGCAACGGGCTTGTGGACGCTTGTGACTACCTGGCCTTTACAGGCTCAACCCAGACTGGAAAAAAGGTTGCTCAGCGAGCAGCCGGAAGACTTATCGGCTACTCGATGGAGTTGGGTGGCAAAAATCCAGCAATAGTTCTCCCCGGGGCAGAGATGGAAAAAACCTCAGAGAGATTGTTGGCTTCCTTCATCGGCAATTCAGGTCAATTGTGCGTTGCCACCGAAAGGGCTTATGTTCCAAGACAAGAACTCAAGGGTTATGTAGATGTCTTGACCAACAAAATTGAAAGCTTGAAGCTAGGGAGCTCAGAGGTATTTGATCATGACCTGGGAGCACTTGTGAGTGCCGAGCAGATCACCCGGGTGAGTGGATTTTTAGAAAGGGCCAAAAATTCCGGCTCGAAAGTAATTGGGGGTTCGGTAGACGGGCGACTACTCCGACCAAGTCTTGTAACCGAGACAGATCACCGCTCCGAAATTGCAAGCCAGGAGGTGTTCGGTCCAGTTTTGGCAATCATTCCCTACGACACTGTTGATCAAGCGATAGAGATGGCCAATGACACCGACTACGGACTAAACGCGAGTGTCTTTGGAAACATTTCCGATGCTCAGAAAGTGGCGAAGAAATTGCAGGCGGGAACCGTTAATATCAACGAGGGTTACCGAGCCAGCATGGCAAGCCTAGATGCCCCCATGGGAGGCATGAAACAGAGTGGTGTGGGTAGAAGAAACGGAATTGCCGGCATCAGACGTTTCACAGAGCCAAGGACGATTGCAATCAATAAAGGTTTAGTTGAGCTCCCCAGTAGAGGCTCCCACTACAACAGGATGGCGCCATTGATGGGCATCATTTCTAAAGTTATGAAGCGTTTCTAGGTCGAATCTGAATCAAAGGGAGGCATCTCTCCAACTGTCAACCTCTCTGTGCGAGAGACAGAGGCAGCGGTGGCAGTTGCGGCTTTCCGCGAAGGTTCTTCACTGAGAGCATCGCGAATAATCCTTCTGGGGTCATACTGTCTGGGATCCATTTTTTTCCAGTCAACATCTTGGAAGTCTTCGCCCAACTCTTGTTTTGCCCGATCTTGCGCACCGTCAAGCCAGACCTTTGTCCGCTTGATCCACTGAGCGAACCGCTGGGCGTAAACCGGCAATCTTTCCGGGCCGAGCACGAATACAGCAATCAAGCCAATTAGCAACAGCTTCTCGCCACTCAAACCAAACATGGTTCAAGGGTATATCTCAAAGCAAAGTTTTTCAGCTTTGCCAATTATGCTTATCAGACCATGATCGATAAAGTCTCCAGCTGGAAGTTTGCAGAGGATTTTGCAACTGAGCCAGAACACATCAAACAAGCAAGATTTCGCGCAGAGGAACTTGGGGTGGAAACCATTACCCCTGCAACAGGCGCGCAACTTGCCTTCATTGTCTCCGCAATCGGTGCAAAGACCGCCGTGGAAGCGGGCACTGGTGCTGGAGTGAGCTCTCTTTGGCTTTTAGAGGGCAGTGAAAATCTGATCCTCACGACAATTGACTCTGAACCCGAATATCAAAACGTAGCGAAACAAACTTTTCAAGAGGCGGGTCTGGACTCTTCACGGGTAAGGGCAATCTCTGGAGACGCTCACAGAGTTATGGCAAACATGGCCGATGCAGCCTACGACTTAGTTTTTATTGACGCAGAGGATCAAGACATAGATGATCATCTGCACTCCGCATCAAGACTTTTGAGGCCCGGCGGTGTTGTCGCATTCGCTCACGCGCTATATAGAGACCGTGTTCCAGACCCAGCAATTCGGGATGAGGCAACTGCAAATCTTCGCTCTGCAGTGAGGTCATTTAGGGATAGTGATAGTTTCCTCTCCACGCTGTCCATGGTTGGAGACGGATTGCTGTTGGCCAGCAAACGAACTATTTCTTGATTACGCCCTCTAAAACTTTGTGAAGGCTTGCGGCCTCCTCGTCGTTTACGGAGACAACTAGTCGGCCTCCACCCTCCAGCGGAACACGCAATACGATAAGTCCTCTGGGCTCACGTTCGGCTTCCATTGGACCGTCGCCTGTGCGTGGTTTCATCGCTGCCATGAAAACTCCTTATTGTTTCAACAGCCTATGATTATCCCACCTTTTGGCCGATAAGTTAAGCCCCGATAAGCCAGCTGTTCAATGCCTCGTAGCAATCTTGAAGATGTCCGACGGGCACAGACTCATCATCCGCATGCGCCTTCGAGGGGTTTCCGGGACCAAAATTGACAGCTGGAATCCCTAACTCACTGAAACGAGCAACATCGGTCCAACCATATTTAGCCCTCGGTTGAACGTTTAAGACTTGAATAAACTCCTGCACTTCGGGTAAATCCAGTCCGGGTCTAGCCGCGGCTGCCTGGTCGGTGACAATGAATGAAAAACCCTCGAAGTATTGCTCAAGGTAAGAAATTGCTTCTGAAGTTGATTTATTGGGGGCAAATCTGTAGTTGACGGTCACGGTAGACCAGTCGGGAATAACGTTATTGGCAACACCACCGGAGATATTCACTGCATTCAAGCTCTCTCGATACAGCAAACCATCCACATCGACCTCAGTAGGCTCGTACTGAGTAAGGCGAGCCAAGACCTCAGACATTGAATGAATAGCGTTAGAGCCCATCCAAGGCCGTGCAGAGTGTGCTTTCTGCCCCTTGGTGGAGATTTCTATTCGAAGAGTTCCATTGCATCCACCCTCAATTTGAGCACTGCTCGGCTCTCCAAGAATTGCAAAATCTCCGGCCAGCAGATCTGGACGATTTTTGGCGATTCTACCCAGCCCGTTTTTCTCGCTTTCGACTTCCTCCTGGTCGTAAAAAATCCAAGTGAGGTCGTATTTTGGTGAATCCAAAGATGCTGCCAGTTTCAGGAAAACTGCAATGCCTCCCTTCATGTCAACAGATCCTCGTCCCCAAACCACTTGTTCGCGCTCGAAATGCATGAGCTTTGCTGGCAAGTTTTCAGCGATTGGAACGGTGTCTATGTGTCCAGCCAAGATGATGCGCTTGTCTCTGCCCAGGTTAGTTTTGGCGATAACCGCGTTTCCCTCACGGATTACCTCCAGGTGTGGAAGCCTCAGGGCCTTCTCAACCAGATCCGCAAGCTGTTTTTCGTTTCCGCTCACGCTTTCGACGTTGCAAAGCTCAATAGTGAGCTCTGCAAGTGACTGGTTCAGGTCAATTGAGTTCATGAATTAAAGCGTAGCCTGTAAAGTTATGGCAGTTATGACTAGCGATTACATTGATTCCATGGCCTGGGGCCACGGCCTGGCGACTTTTGACAAATCCGGCGAAATTCTGGACACCTGGTACCCGGAACCGCAACTGGGCTCTGCTCCAGCCGATGACAGCCAGTGGTTTGCGCCACCCTCGATTGAGGGAATGGCTTATGAAGACAAGCTTCGTGAGGTAACCACTCGACCCATCCGGACTGAAATTGATCTGACCCTTCCTGTGACAAGCGTTTCCGATGCTTACTTGCGACTTCATTTGCTCTCACACTGTCTTGTCAAGCCAAACTCGCTAAACCTAGAGGGACTATTTGCAAATCTTCCCAATGTTGTCTTCACAAACAGGGGGCCAGTAAATCAAGAGGTTTATTCTCAGAAGATTGCAGAGTTCAAAAAAGCGGGAGTATTTGTAATTAATCTCGACAAGTTTCCAAGAATGGTGGACTACGTGTCCCCTCCGAAGGTTCGAATCGGAGATGCATCTCGAGTTCGATTGGGCGCCCACCTAGCCCCTGGAAGCGTAGTTATGCATGAAGGTTTTGTGAATTTCAATGCAGGCACCCTTGGCACCTCCATGGTTGAAGGACGCATCTCCCAAG
>Ga0209653_1002896_pt1 | contig 12054 bp, 6 predicted proteins | sample SaaInl6LU_22_DNA_FD_184644 | JGI IMG/M metagenome (GOLD analysis project Ga0209653, IMG submission 184644) | Marine microbial communities from expanding oxygen minimum zones in the Saanich Inlet - ESP_116LU_22_DNA (SPAdes) (version 2) | ecosystem: Environmental > Aquatic > Marine > Intertidal... | reverse complement strand
GCCGCTTTCGCCAGCCGCTGCACGAGCCTCTTCCATACGCTCGCCGCGTAGGATATTGGTCATGCCGTAATTGCCTTCGTGGCAGGCGTATTCGTACATCTGGCCATCGACCTTAGACATTGGCACGCGCGCCACGATTTTGTCTTTGAACGTGCTGGGGTCATCGACTGTGAATTCGTAATCGACCGTGAACTCGTCAACGCGAGTAAATCGCTCGGTTAGGAATTTGTCTTTTGCGCTACCGAACACGCTGAAGCTCTGCGTGAGATCGTTGAAATTACGCGTCTCGACGACCAGGGTATCGCCTTCCCAATAACCCCGCGAGTCACCCGTCCAAAGACGGATATCGTCGTCGATGTGTGCTTCTTTATTGAGTGGCACAATGCGCGCGTCGTGTATCATTTCGGTCATGATAACGACGGTGTCTTTATTCTGGACGATCTGAATATTGTTGTTATACATGCTCGGCGTGAAGGGAGGGCCTGAGTTGAAGCCCACGATGCAGCGCTCTGAAATACCACGGTCTTCATAAGAATCTTTGCCGATTCCGCCAACCACGAGCCGCACAGGGCGCTCGCCTTCGATATCAGGCCCAAGACCCCCTGTCTGAACGACAACGCCTTCGACACGCTCGGGTACCTGCCCGTTAGTTGGGTAAGTGATCAGCGATGTGCGCAGATTGTCACCGCGGCCCGCTTGCTCAACCCAGAACGTGTTGTAGCCGCCGACGCCGTCGTTATTGAGCGCTTCATACTGCTTCTCAACGTAGGAGGCCAGCATGTCAGCCTGCTCCTGCGTCATGTACTCGTTATCGCCGAAAAGAGCCGGGCGCGTCATCGGAACGTTCGATGCGAAATTCCAGACGCCCTGCAGATCGGGTTGATCCCACTCTGTTCGCGGTGCCTTATAGTCAGCCGCTGAGGCTGTCCCAAAGGCAGCAAGCGCAATTGCTGATACCAATAACTTGAATTTCATAATCTTCCTCGAATTTTAACTTAATCTAAATTCTGGTGGTTCAAACGCCAGCTTGGCTGCCGCTTGTTTTCTCATAATTCTGGTTTACTTGCGATTCTTAAGAGTGATCGCTGAGGTGAACCCAAGTGTAAACGAACTGCCTTTCATTACAATACGTAGTAAGTCATCAGTAGTGATCATCAAATACAGCAGGCATTGATTCTGCCTGACCTAAACTAACTGCTCCTCAGGCAGTGATAAGCGGAGTAATTACAATGGAAAATCCCACTAAACCGGCCTCGGGCGATGAACAGGCCCCCGAAGCGGTCGCCAAGCCTAAGAAAATCGTGCGCGAAGAGATCAAAGATCGCCATACTAGCCACTGGGACATGGACATGCTTAGCCGCGAGGAGCTAGAAGCGCTCATGATGCAAAAGCCGACCTCCAAACCCGACTAGGGTCGTGCAGACAGTCCCGATTGATTACAACCCCGATTGGTTGCAGAAAGACACTTGTCCTACTTTCTCCCCTAGGCGTAGTATCGAGGTCTATCTAATTACAAAAGCCTCCATGGTTCTACACCATTAAAATAAGAGAGAGAAACGCATGATGAGCTTCACACGATCTACCGCGTTAACACCCCGCCCACTCACCTGCGCGCTCGCTGGCGTCGCCCTCGCGATTAGCAGCTTTGCAAGCCACGCCGCCGACACTTGGCCCACTACCGAGGTGGGCGCCGCGGCAGCCGGCTTCAGCGAAGAAGGCATCGCCTCCTTAGACGCCGCGATGGCAAAGGTCGTTGCCGATCAAGACGTCGCCGGCATGGTCTGGTTACTAGCGCGCAACGGCGAGGTAGCGACATTCGAAAGCGCAGGCCTCGCGCGCGTCGACGATCAAGCCCCGATGACGATGGACTCGCTCTTCCGTATCTACTCAATGACCAAGCCCGTTACCGGCGTCGCTTTGATGATGCTCTACGAACAAGGCTTGTGGAAATTCGACGACCCCGTGAGCCTGCATGCGCCAGAGCTAGCCGGCCTGAAAATCATGACCAGCTATGATGACAACGGCAACATGGAGCTTGTCTCACCGAGCCGCGAGCCGACGATGCGCGAGCTGCTCAACCATTCCGCCGGCTACGGCTACGGCCTCAGTGGCAATGATCCGGTAAATGCAAAATTCCGCGAAACCGGCGTGCTTGCCTCAGCCGACCTCGACGAACTGATCGCCAAAGTTGCGGATATTCCGCTTCTCTTCGAGCCGGGGGAGCGCTGGTCGTACTCAATTTCAGTCGACATTCAGGGCTACATCGTGCAGCGCCTCTCTGGCAAACGCTTCGGTGAATTCCTCGAAGAAGAAATCTTCGCGCCGCTTGGCATGAACGACACGCGATTTTTCGTCAAAGCGGAGGACGTGGGCCGTTTCGCCGAAGTCCATAATTGGGACAGCGAGCGTAACCGGCTCGTGCAGCGTCCTCATCGCACCGATCGGCCTAGCTATTTAGACCCTGAGCGCCTCGAATCTGGCGGTGGTGGCCTCGTCTCATCAACCCACGACTACGCGCGCTTCTTGCAGCTACTCGTCAACGAAGGCGAGCTCGAGGGCACGCGCCTGCTGACCCCCGAAAGCATTCGCATCATGCGCACCAACAGCCTCCGCGATGGACTCAACCTGCGCGGCAGTCTGACGAGCGAGGGTCAGGCGGGACAGGGATTCGGCGTGGATTTTGCGGTCATCACTGACCCCGAAAAAGCGAACTCGCCAAACAGCCCCGGCACCTACTATTGGGGCGGCGCTGCAGGCACCTGGTTTTGGGTTGATCCGGTTGAGGATATGTTCTGGCTAGGGATGATCCAAGCTCAGGGCGAAACCCGCCCGGGCGCGGCCGACATGCGCGGCATCGCTGCCGATATCATCTACGAGAGCCTACTCGATTAAGCGCTTAGAAAGACTAGCGAGAAACTAGAGAGTGCAATGCAAACGCCAAGGAGACAACTAGCAACGACAAAAGCGCCCCGTCGGTGCAACGCTGCCTGCGTGCTTTTCTTCGCGTGCACCGCATTCGCTCCTAGCACTTTTGCAGCAGAGGCACCCAATCATTTCAACGAAACGCGCGCTCAGGCGCTTCTTCTAGCCGGCCAGGCCGCGCTAGAGGACGGCGACCTGACCCTCGCGCAAACCAACCTAGACCAAGCAATCCAGCTTCTCAAGATCAACGAAGGCCTCTATTCGACCGAGCAGCTGGCGCCGATCGAACAGCTCATGTGGGCTCAAATGCGCGCCGGGCTCTGGACTCAGCTCGACACGAGTCTTGGGTACTACTATTGGCTTTTGGAGCGCATCGAAGCGACGACGCTCGACGCACAGCTCGCCATCGCTAAAAACATGCGCAGCCTCTATCTCGAGGCCGCTGCGCACCCCAGCAATCCGATGCCGCCGCGGCATCTCAGTGCCGCGCTGCGCACGAACTGGCAGACTATTAGCTATATAGAAGCCACGTTGGGCGCACAACACTCAGCTCTGATCCCTTGGCTTTACGACGGACTGCTCCTCCAGTTTATCGAGAGCCGCTTAAACGAGCGACAGGGGCTCACCAATTATCAATACAAAACCGATGGCAGCGAGTTTATCAGCGGCTGGTCACTGTCACGCAGAGAGGCTAAAGCGGCGAGTCATTCGATTGGACTGTCGCTACTCGACAGAATAGAGACACTCTCACGCGCCTCGATTCAGGCAGAGAGTGCGCAGACGGATGCCCGAACAAACACCTCGGCCGGCGATGACCCACGACTTCAGCAGCTCGACGCCGCGCTGGCGCTTTATCGAGGAGACTGGGAGAGGCTGTCGAATAACGAAAACGGCGCTGGGGCACACTACGCAGAAGCCGACACGCTCGCCGCATTCCAGAACGTGCCGCGCGCGCCCGAATTCCTCCCTCGAGCTTCTTTCGAGACCGATCCTGAGGTTCTCGCAAGCGCAACCAAAGCTCAAGAAAACAGCGTAATACAGCCATGGACAACACGATTTCCGGGCGTAAGCCGGCGCGTATTCGACGCGCTTGCGAGCACAGGAGGACAATTATGAAAGAGCGCTGTTTTTCGACTATTTTGGCCTCTCTCGCCGGCATCCTGCTGCTCAGCGCCTGCGCCGCAAAGCCCGGTGGCTATGTCCGCAAACTGCCTACTGACGCCGAGGTGGCGCAGTACAATGCCTCCGTCGAGCCGGAGGAGCGCATCGTCTGCCGGCGCGAAACGCCTGTCGGCACCAACGTGCCTCGCAGAATGTGTCGGTATATCCGCGACATCGAGGACACCTCACGCTTCCACCGCGAGCAACTTAAGCGCGTTCTTCGCTAAATTTTTCTCGCCAAGAAGCCTCTTAAACTAATTGCATACCCGATTCTAATCCCTGTATAGTCGAGCGGCTCAGCGCAAATGTGCGGGTTTTTATTGTTGAAAGAGAGTCTGTCGTACTCTTTCTGTATTACCTAAAGACGCAGTCCGCTGATTCTAATCACACACTAATTACTTATAAAAAGTAAGGGAGTAGACATATGCGCAGAACCTTCCCCAGCTCACGCCGGGCGATAACTCTCGCCGTAATTTCTGGCCTATCAGTTACCGCTTTATCAGCTTCAGCCCAAGACAATGCCATCGAAGAAGTCGTTGTTACCGGCTCATTCCTTCGTGGTTCCCCACTAGACGCTCCATCACCTGTACAAGTCGTAGACCGTTCGAGCATCGAAGCTCAGGGCGCTGCGGTTATCTGGGACGTCATTAAGAACCTTGAAGTTAACTCCGGTTCGATTTCAAACCCAGGCTCTGGCGACAACACACAGGTCAGCGGCTCGGCAAACGTAAACCTCCGTAACCTCGGCGAGAACTCAACGCTCACGCTGATTAACGGAAAGCGTATGGTTCCAGCGGCTGTCACTACCCGAAGCGGTGGCGAATTCGTTGACCTAAACTCTATCCCACTCGTGATGACTGACCGTGTCGAAATCTTGACCGACGGTGGTTCCGCACTCTACGGTGCAGACGCGGTAGCGGGTGTGGTTAACATCATCATGCGTAACGACTTCGAAGGCTTCGAACTGTACGGCGACGTGCAGGGCGTGCAGAAAGCCGATGAGAAGTATGACGCGACTGTGAGCGCTATTTGGGGCTGGGCGAGCGACGACGGTGCTACCAACCTCGTTCTGTCAGCAGAGCGCTTCGAGCGTGACCCGGTCACGGTTCGCGAAACAAACGCATTCTCTGACCTGCAGGATTTTAACGGTACCGTAAGCGCCGTCGGCGGCTTCTTTGCCAGCGCTGCGATCGGTGCTCCGACGCCAATGGAGTGGCTGAACCTAGACATCATGGCTCGCAATGCAGCCCAAGGCGGGACTTTCGCGCCAGTTTGGACCGACCCTGGTTGCTACACGACTTTCGGCGCCAAAGGCGGCCCTCTCATCGAACCAGGCGCACGACGTTATGATAAAGGACAAGCTGGCGGATCTTGCGCAGACGACGTGTCTCACTGGGCAATTGCTGCACAAGAAACTGTTCGCAACAGCTATGCCGGAACGTTTGAGCACACTTTCAGCGACAGCACTGAATTTTACTCGTTCTTCCAACATTCAGAATCGACTATCCACCGAGGCGACGACGGTTATAACGAATCGCGCGGACCAACTATTTTCCTACCACAGCCCGGCGCACACGGCGGCAACCCTGTTGGAGCGTATCTCGAATTGGGTGCTTTCGCTGCAGCAGCCGGCTTAACTCCGCCAACTGCGGCGGATATGCCAAATCATCCGCTTTCGGCAGCCAATGGTGGTCCAAACGTAGCGACCTGGTCGCAAGTGCGTAACGGGATCATTCGTCAAGGCGGGGACGGCAACATCACTGAGACGTCTAGCTCAGCAGTACAAGTTGGTCTTCGTGGTGAATTTGACGCGTTCGATCGCGCAATCAGTTACGACATTGGCTATTCGTGGAGCGAATCGTCGATGGAAGAGAACTACCGCACGTTCAACCGTGAGCGCACAGAACTTGCCGCTCTAGGTCTCGGCGGCGAAAACTGCTCGCCTAACGGTCGATCAGATTTCGACTTCGCTGGCGCACCTGGCGCGTTTGGCTTCCTGCCAAACCTTTGGGCATCCGATGCCGCGGCGTTTGCACAGACCTTCTTCCCCGCGTTCGTCTTCACAACGCGTGAAAGCATCTCGCTTGGCCTAACCAGTAACAACCAAGGCCAAGGCGGCTGTCAGTTCTACAATCCATTCCTGAGCTCGCTCAGCAATCCGAACGTCGCAAACGATCCGGCATTGATGGATTACATCCTCGAAGACGTCCGTCGGGTCGATAAGCGCAACAAGCTTTCGGTATTCGACGCAGTCGTCTCCGGTGAGCTGTTCGAAATGAAAGGCGGCACGGCACAGTTCGCCGTGGGCGGTCAGTATCGTGATCGCAATACAAAAGAGATCGCAAACGAGTTGCATTACCCTGGTCTGCAGAACCGCATCTTGGGTTATGACGAAAACGGCGTACCAAACGAATTTCATCGCGTAAGTAACAACTATGAGTGTGCGATGTGTGCGTTTAACTACAACAATTCACGCACAACCTCTGCTGCGTTCATGGAACTCTCACTGCCGTTCATCGAGAACGTCGAGACTCAGATAGCGCTTCGTTTTGAAGACTATGGGGGCCAAATCGGCAGCGAGCTTTCACCAAAGATCGCGATGAGCTGGCGTCCATTTGAAGAGCTACTCATTCGTGGTTCATTCTCTCAGTCGTTCCGTGCACCTAATATCGCCATTGTAGAGACAGGTCTGCAGTCGTCTTCGGTCTCCTTCCAAGACCCGATTTCGAACCAAAAGGTTCGTGCTGGCTTATTACCGCCAACGATCGAAAATGGCGAGCGTGAGTCAACCTACACACTCGGCGGCCCTGCTCCTGACGTAGGTAACGAGTATGCCGATACCTACAGCTTAGGTTTCCTCTGGACTCCAGGTGGAGCACTCGAAGGCTTGAGCATCGGCGCCGATGCGTGGCGCTTCGAAGTAAGCGACCGTGTATTGCCTGAGCCTCCGATCAATGCGCTTCAGCCAGAGATCGAAGCATTCATCGCAGCGTCTAAGGACGAGAGCAACTACGTACTCAACGATTCGATTTCACTCGACTCGCCCGTCGTAAACGTGCCTTGTTCACCCTCTGCAATCGAAGCCGAGTTTGGCCGCGATTCTGCAGAACGTCTGAACTGCGTTGTTTCGCCAACAGCTTATATCGTGCCTAACATTCAGCGCCCAGTGGGCAACGAGTTCGGCGACCTCGTAACGACGACGCTTCGTGCGATCAACGCCGGTGAGATCACTGCCGATGGTATCGACCTGAAGGCCGGCTACTCATGGAGCAACGATCTGGGCATATTCAGCGCGAACATGACTTACACTCACGTTCGTCAGTATGTGTTTGACGGTGTGCCTGGCATGATCAATGGACTGCTGGACACGGGTGTCTACGATGCGGCTGGTACAACAGGCGACGGCAACCTCGTTCGCTCTATGCCTGACAACAAAGGTACGCTGACGTTCAACTGGCGCAACGGTAACCAGGGTGTAACCCTAATTAACCGTCACATCGGTTCTTACCGTGACCTCGGGTATGAAGGTGCGTTGACAGTCGCTAATGACTTCACTCGCCCGCTTCTGTCACGTGAAATAGGCAGCTATAACACGTGGGATGTCCAGTACACCTACAACAAAGCGTGGGATAATTCACGCTATGGCAGCACGACTTTCACAGTCGGCTTGCTAGACGCCTTAAACAAGACTCTGCCTTACCGCGAGTTGAGTGCACTGAACTACGACGCGACTGTGTTCGAGGGTCGTGGTAAGCGCTGGTACGCGCGCGCGCTATGGTCTTTCTAACAGCCAGGCAATAAGTGCTTCAGGCCTGATTAAGCTAGGCTGAAAATAAAAACGGCGAGGAGAGATCCTCGCCGTTTTTTTATGCTCTGAGTTTTTGAGCGTAAGTCAGCACCTTTTCTAAGCCAATTTCGTATCGAAACATTTCAAAATAATGTCACAATCTTCGTATTGAAATTCTTATCGTTAGCTATTTATACTTATGGTCAGTAGGCATGTAGTCGCAGTTCGTCATGTGAGTGCAGTCAACGTCAGCTAGAACGCAGATGCTTACCATAATAATAAAACTCTAATCTCATCTAAATGAGGGAGAAAAGCATGCGCAATCTCATCCCCAGTTCACGCAGGGCGATTACACTCGCCGTGATGGCAGGATTATCCTTACAAGTATCAGCTCAAGACAACCCAGTAGAAGAAGTCGTAGTTACAGGTTCGTATTTCCGCGGCTCTCCCCTCGACGCTCCTTCGCCCGTCCAAGTAATTGATCGCTCCAGTATCGAAGCGCAGGGCGCTGCGGTGATCTGGGATGTCATTAAAAACTTAGAAGTTAACTCAGGCTCCATTACCAACCCAGGTTCGGACAACGGCCAAGTAGAAGGCACAGCAAACGTCAACCTGCGTAACCTCGGCGAGAACTCCACACTCACGCTGATCAATGGCAAGCGCATGGTGCCGGCCGCTGCGACGACGCAGAGTGGCGGTGAGTTTGTCGACCTAAATTCCATTCCGCTCGTGATGACCGACCGTGTCGAGGTATTGACCGACGGCGGCTCAGCGCTCTACGGAGCAGACGCAGTGGCGGGTGTTGTTAACATCATCATGCGCAATGATTTCGAAGGTCTCGAAATCTACGGTGACCTGCAGGGTGTCGAAGCGGCGGACAATGCCTACGACGCGACCGTCAGTGCAATTTGGGGAACGTCGTTTAACGACGGTGCTACCCATCTAGTCCTGTCGGCCGAGCGCTTTGAACGCGATCCTGTCGCGGTAAAAGACGGCAATTTCTTTGGCCCTTACTCCGAATTCTTGGGCACCGTCTCTGACTCAGGCGTACTGCTTAATTCGCCAGCCTTTGGCGCGCAGTTTAATCAGGCGCAATGGTTTAACAACGAGATCTACACGGCTAACCTCGCAGAGGGAGGACTACCGAGCAATTACATTTTCACCGACCCTGGCTGCTATACGACAACGCTCTCGGATGGCTCAACGCCGCAAATCGGAAGACTGCGTGAAGAGCGGGGGGAAAAGGCTGGAACTTGCCGCGCAGACACTTCGGATTGGAGCTATATTACCAACGCAACCGAACGCAACAGCTTTGCGGGCTCGTTCAATCATCAGTTCAGTGATACCACCGAGTTCTATTCATTCTTTAGTCATTCAGATTCTAAAACAACTCGCGCAGATGACGGCTACAATCAGTCACGAGGCCCCACTGTTTTCCTCGCGCCACCTAATGCCTATGCCCGAAACCCTGCCTATGGAGGCAATGCGATCGGTCAGACATTGGAACTAGGCTTCTTTGCTCCCGAAGCGGGTCTCACCCGGCCTACGCTTGCTGACATGCCAAACATGCCGCTCGCGGCCAGTAACGGCGGCCCCAACGTTGCCATGTATCAGGGCCTTCGCGATGGCATTTTACGTACCGGCGCCGAGAACAACATCACAGAGACGAGCACCGTTAGCGTGCAAGCCGGTCTTCGAGGAGAGTTCGAGGCATTCGATAGAACGCTCAACTATGATGTTAGCTACTCTTGGGGGGGGTCGTCGCTAGAGCAGCAGTACAAGACTTTCAATCGCGATAGGTCAGAGCTTGCTGCCAATGGTCTCGGCGGTCCAAACTGCAAACCCAACGGACGTCCCGATTTCGACTTTGCGGGCGCGCCAGGGCCCTTCGGCGGCGCCGTACCTCAGGCATGGGATTTCTATGCGCCGGGTCTTGTACAAACCTTCTTCCCCGGATTCGTTTTCACGACGCGTGAGAACTTAAGCTATGCGCTGACGAGTAACAACCAGGGTCAGGGCGACTGTATGTTCTATAACCCGTACCTGAGCCAGCTCAGCAATCCAAATCTTGCGAACAGCCGAGAGCTGATGGACTGGATGAACGTGACAGTTGATCGCGTCGACAAGCGTAATAAGTTGGCAGTGTTCGATGCCGTTGTATCCGGTGAGCTGTTTGAAATGAAAGGCGGCACCGCACAGTTCGCGGTCGGCGGCCAATACCGTGAGCGCAATACCAAAGAAGAAGCGTCAGAGCTTCACTATCCTGGATTGCAGGATAGAATCCTGACCTACGATGAAAACGGCGTACCCAATTCGTTCCATCGCGTGAGTAACAACTTTGAGTGTGCAATGTGTGCGTTTAACTACAATAACACGCGTACTACCAAAGCTGCGTTTATGGAATTGTCGCTGCCGTTCCTCGATAGCGTCGAAACGCAGGTTGCCCTCCGCTTCGAAGACTACGGCGGCCAGATCGGCAGCGAACTCTCGCCAAAAGTCGCGTTTAGCTGGCGACCAATCGAGTCTGTTTTAGTTCGAGGTTCTTTCTCGCAGTCGTTCCGCGCGCCTAACATCGCAATCGTAGAAACTGGCTTGCAGTCTTCGAGCTACAACTTCCGCGATCCGATTTCGAATCAGGCGGTGCGTGCAGGCCTTCTGCCCCCTACCGATGCCAATGCCGAAGCTGAATCTACCTATACACTCGGCGGACCGGCACCGTATGTGGGCAATGAATATGCCGACACCTACAGCTTAGGTTTTCAGTGGACTCCAGATGGGGCGCTTGATGGCCTGTCGATCGGCGCAGATTTCTGGCGCTTTGAGGTGAGCGATCGCGTTCTGCCTGAACCGCCGATTAGGGCGATTCAGCCAGAAATCGAGGCCTTCGTTGCCGCTTCTCAGAACGAGGCAAACTACATCCTCAACGACACGATTCCGGCGGATTCGGCGCAGCCGTATACCCCGTGTAGCCCTTCTGCGATCGAGGCCGAGTTTGGCCGCGACTCAGCGGAACGCCTTAACTGTGTCGTTGACCCGCGCACCTATGTTGTCGAAGGAATCCAGAGAGCGTTCGGCGTAACCACAGCCGACCTCATTACGACGACGCTTCGTGCGATAAACGCCGGCACCATCACCGCCGACGGTGTGGATTTTACCGGTGGCTATAGCTGGTCCAACGACCTTGGTCTGTTTAGTGCACGCGTTAACTACACTCACGTTCGTCAGTACGATATCCAGAACGTACCCGGACTCGAGCGTGGACTGTTGGATACCTACGTAACCGACGCCGCCGGCACAACAGGCGATGGCAACATCGTACGCTCTTTGCCCGACAACAAGGGCACGATCACCCTGTCGTGGCAGCGCGATAAGCACGGAGTCAGTGTCATCAACCGCCACATCGGCTCTTATAGAGACTTGGCGTATCAGACTGCATTCGAAAACGGGTCTGACTTTACGCGCAGCATGCTCGATGAAAAAATTGATAGCTACAACACGTGGGATATCCAGTACCGCTACTCGCAGGATTGGGGTGGCCGCATTGGTACAACGAACTTCACCTTCGGTGTATTGGATGCCTTCAACGCCGACATCCCTTACCGCGAAGTGGATAGCTTAAACTACGACACCATCGTATTTGATGGCCGTGGTCGCCGCATCTATGCGCGAGTGCTCTGGCAGCTTCAATAAGTGCAAAAAAGCGGCGCCTGTATAAGGCGCCGCTTTTTCTCTAAACTCACCCCCCCCGCTCTGCTTCCCTAAAACTCTTTGCCTCCTCTATCGCAGCGCCCCACCCTACCCCCGAATAGGATAGGCGCTTTTTTAATGGCTGTGATTTTTTCAGTTATACTCTCCTCGTTGTTCCGACTTACGGCACCCATGAGAACCCATGCGTCATTGCGTCGGCACCAAATTCAGCTCTACTGGAGAATTCGATGAACACCAGAATGAAACTATTACCTGCACTTATTGCTCTCGGTCTCGGCCTTGGCGCCTGCAGCGACGACGCCGCGCCTCTTGCCTCTAACAGCGACAACCCCGAAGCGGTCGTAGCATCTGTGCAACCCGAGCTCGGCAATTTCGGTATCGATCTTAGCCAACAAGATCCCAACACAAAGCCCGGCGACGATTTTTTCCGCTTCGCTAACGGCAAATGGCTCGACGAGTTTGAGCTACCCGCAGAC
>Ga0209653_1002889_pt1 | contig 12080 bp, 10 predicted proteins | sample SaaInl6LU_22_DNA_FD_184644 | JGI IMG/M metagenome (GOLD analysis project Ga0209653, IMG submission 184644) | Marine microbial communities from expanding oxygen minimum zones in the Saanich Inlet - ESP_116LU_22_DNA (SPAdes) (version 2) | ecosystem: Environmental > Aquatic > Marine > Intertidal... | reverse complement strand
CCCTTGAGTATGACTCTTGTAACAGAACACATCATGGTGTCTTGTTTAAAGTTTTCATACATTTTCCATGCTTCGGGATAGTACTTTTGTAGGTCATTCAAGACATTCATTTTAATATCTTTCATCGACTCTCGTAAGCACTTAGAAATGAGTATCAATTCATGGACGCTATTCACGCTTTCATCACCGGTAGATTCGAATCTCTCCTTTTCCATTTTGAAATGAACTTCTGCGATAGTATTCACCAGGTCTTTCTTGTCTTTGAAATATTGATAAATGGTCTTTTTAGAAATACCCAAATCTCGTGAGATATCATCCATAGTAACTGTTCTGATACCATATTGCATCATCAGTTCACTTGCCTTCTCTATTATTTTATCTCTTATCTCCATTTTCTAAACTGAGGAAACTTTTAGATTATCCGAAGTTTCCATTGATAGGTAGACGTCACTTAAAGAGAAATGGTTCAGTTAAAGACAAAATTTATTAGATATTTTTTATGGCAATCGATTTCACTACCCATGTTTTCTACTGTCAATCTCATGTTTTACACTAAATCATTAGGGGTTAGTATTATGAAATGAACCATGAATTTGCTCAAATGATGAGTTTCAAAATTTCATCTTAGCTAAGACGAACAAACCTTACCCATGAAAAAAGAAATTGATCGAAAAAGGAAGCACATGTTGAAGACACTACAACAAATAACAATAGGCTTAAAAGAAATTCATCTAGCCATTTGAAGCATCTTATATGGATAAGCCTTAAATTCGGTAGTTTGAAGCTACGTCGGCAAAGGCTTCAAGCTGATTTTCGATCCATTGTGCATCTTTCCCTAATTCTTTGGCCATTATCTCTGCTACCTGTGGTGCTACTCTCAAACACTCTTTAGAATTTAAGAACAATCCTCTTACTCTTCTAGCCAGCATATCTTCTACTGTTCTAGCCATTTCATGTCTAACGGCCCAAACTATTTGTGATTTTCTTAAAGGCAGATCCTCGCTAATTATCTGAGCCAAATCAGGATTTTCTTCCTCAAGGTCTAATAATTGATACTTTTCTGTACCATAAACTGCCAATGGATCAGTGCTCAAATCCAAGTTCTTATCATAGCCGTAAATAGGTAAGTTGTTCGTTATGCATCTTCTTTCATCCAATGCACCAATGAGAATCGCATTATCTACAGTGTCTTCTGCCATTTTACGGTAGGTAGTCCACTTACCTCCTATAATCGTTATCAAACCCGACTGAGAAATCATCACCTTATGATGACGCGAAATTTCTTTGGTAGACTTTCCATCCCCTTCAGGTTTAGCCAAAGGTCTTAATCCAGAAAATACGCTGAGCACATCTTCTCTTGTGGGTTGCTTCACAAGGTATTGACCTGCCGTTTCGAGTATAAAGTCAATCTCTGCCTCTTGAGCTTTAGGTTCTAGCTCAGGCTTTTCTTTCATGGTGTCAGTTGTCCCTAACACCACTTTATCATGCCAAGGCACTGCGAACATCACCCTGCCATCTTTGGTCTGAGGTACCATGATAGCATATTTATCGGGCAAGAATGATTTATCAACTACCAAGTGAATCCCTTGGCTAGGCTGGATCATATCTTTCACATCCGGTTCATCCATTTGTTTGACCTTATCGGCAAAAACACCAGTGGCATTAATGACCGTTTTGGCTTGGATAGAATGTACTTTTCCTGTTTCAAGATCTTTTACCTTTACTCCTGAAATGATCTCCTCCTCATCTTTTTCAAGACCGATCACTTCCATGTAATTCAATACAACGCCATTGAATTGCTTGGCTGTTTTAGCTAAAGACAATGCCATTCGGGCATCATCAAACTGACCGTCATAGTATACCACTCCACCTTTCAGTCCTTTCTGACCGATGGTTGGTATGTATTCTACCGTTTCTTCTTTTGAGAGTTTTTTGGATGAACCGATCCCTAATTTTCCAGACATCAGGTCATAAACTTTTAGTCCAACTTGGTAAAACGGGCCATCCCACCACTCGTAATTAGGAATTACAAAGGCCTGATTCTTGACCAAATGAGGAGCATTCTTGATCATCAAGCCTCTCTCTTTCAGAGCTTCAAGTACAAGAGAAATATCACCTTGCTGTAGGTATCGAACTCCTCCATGAACCAGTTTCGTGCTTCGGCTCGATGTTCCTTTGGCAAAATCATGCTGTTCTAGTAAAAGAGTTTTGTAGCCTCTAGAAGCAGCATCTACTGCTACCCCAAGTCCAGTTGCACCTCCACCAATCACAACAATATCCCAAGGCCCTTTTTCTTTTTTAAGCCTTTTTAGCATTTTTTCTCTTTTCATAACTTAACATTTAACACGGGGACCAATAAACAAGTTTGATCAACTTGCCCTTACTCCAGTGAAATGACAGACCGTCATCTGCATTATCAAATCTAACAACAAGAAAGCCATCGTAACTTTCATGAAATTGCCATATTATCTCCTCCCCAAAAATTTCGGTTAAGCATTCGAAACTCAATTCACTATGAACTTCCTTATCTCCGTACCTAATATCCCAATCTTCATTTAGAGGTATAAATTCTGCCACAAATTTTTCTTGACCTTTTCCTGAAAAAACTAAGTTTTTAAAATGAAGACTCTCTGTTTTTTCAGGTTCCATAAAGCTGGAAAGAAAGCCACACTCATAATCAGGAAAACTAATTTTTTCAGGTTGCCCTAATACTTTTAGAACACTATCCTTAGGACTAAACAAGTCTAATCCGTTTATGGTAAACATTGATTTATGTAATCCCTGAGCCTCAGTATTAGATAAACCCAATCCCAGAATAAAAAATATGAAAAGAGTCTCATCAATCTTCTACCCAAGCTTTTGCTCTTTCAACTGCTCTAGACCAGTTGTGTTTTAGTTTATCTACGTTCTCTCCCGAAGGTGAGAACTGCTTATCTGCTTTCCAAATGGCTTTGATCTCATCCATATCACTCCAGTATCCGACCGCTAAACCTGCCAAGAAAGCTGCGCCTTGCGCAGTAGTCTCTACAATTTCGGGTCTTACGATTTCTAAACCCGTAACATTGGATTGTATTTGCATTAACAAATCATTAGCCGAAGCCCCACCATCCACTCTGAGTTCTTTTAAATTGATTCCTGAATCCAAAGCCATGGTATTGATCACCTCCATACTCTGAAGGGCTAGGGCTTCCAAAGCAGCTCTGGCAATATGCCCTTTTTGAGTTCCTCTGGTAAGGCCGATCATTAAACCAGTAGAGTACTGATCCCAATGTGGTGCGCCCAAACCTACAAATCCAGGAACAAAATATACGCCTCCATTATCATCCACACTATTGGCTAAAGCTTCAACTTCTTCCGACTGCTCAATGAAATGAACATTATCTCTTAACCACTGAACAATAGCCCCTCCGATGAAAATACTTCCTTCCAAGGCATAATTCACCTCTCCATTCACTTGCCAGCCAATAGTAGTCAGTAGTTTATGGTTTGATTTTATAGCTTCAGCCCCCGTGTTCATTACCAAAAAACAACCTGTGCCGTAAGTGTTTTTCACCATACCTGGCTCGGTACACATTTGTCCAAACAAGGCAGATTGCTGATCTCCAGCAATACCCGCGATTGGGATCTCCGCTCCAAAATGCTCAGCTGCAGTATGTCCATAAACTTCGCTACTCGATCGAACATCAGGCAACATGGATTCTGGTACATTAAAAACTTTTAAGAGTTCCTGATCCCACTGGAGATCATGAATATTGTAAAGCATAGTTCTACTGGCATTGCTTACATCAGTGGCATGAACTACTCCATTGGTAAGTTTCCATAAGAGGAATGAATCTACAGTACCAAATGCCAAATCACCTTTTTCAGCTCGTTCTTGAGCGCCCTCCACATGATCTAAGATCCAACGGATCTTGGATGCTGAAAAATAGGCATCGATCAATAAACCTGTTTTCTCCTGCACCATATCAGTCAGGCCTTTGGCTTTTAAGTCTTGACAAAAATTGGCTGTTCTTCTATCCTGCCATACAATGGCTTTATGAATGGCCTTTCCTGTAGCCTTCTCCCAGACCAGGGTAGTCTCCCGCTGATTGGTGATACCAATAGCCGCAATGTCTTTGGCTGTTGCTCCTTGTCTTTCCAATACATCATTAATGGTGAATTTCTGAGTCTCCCAGATCTCAAGCGGGTTATGCTCTACCCAACCTGGCTGAGGATAAAATTGCTCAAACTCCCTTTGTGATACATTAACGATCTGGCCTTTTTCATCGAAAAGTATTGCCCTTTCACTGGTCGTTCCCGCATCTATGGTAATGATGTATTTAGACATATGAGTTGAATTTTTGGTAGATTCCTAAATTAAAAAATTATCCTTCTTATCTATAGTCATGAAGAAGCTTTACTTTCTCATTCTACCAATTTTATTATTCAGCAATTGCTCAAACTCAAATACAGAGATAGAATATTATCAATCTGAAGAAATGGCTTCGCTAGGTCTTCCTTTCAGTGATGCAGTTAGAGTAGACAACATGCTTTACTTATCTGGGGTCATTGGAATGCCCCCGGGCAAACTCGAATTGGTAAAAGGCGGACTTCAGGCAGAATCTAAGCAGATCATGGAAAACATCAAGAAAGTGTTGGAAGCAAATGGTAGTTCCTTAGAAAATGCAGTAAAATTCACGGTTTTTATCGATGATATTGACCAATGGGGTGATTTCAATGAAGTCTATGTCGAATATTTCCCAGGTAAGAAACCAGCCAGATCTGCTTTTGGCGCAGAGGGATTAGCCCTAGGAGCTTTGGTTGAAGTAGAGTGCATAGCGGTTATCCCGGATTAAGAGTTACGCTTGATACTCAATAGTAAAGCTAAAACCACTAACCCCAAAAGGAACAAAAACCCATTTCCCAATCCAAATCGTTCAGCCACAAAACCGATAACAACAGGGCCGACCAATAGTCCGATATAGCCCGCAGAAGCCACAGATGCAATTCCTTTAGCTGCTGAAACTCCTTCAACTCGTGTAGAAGAACTGAAGAGTGTGGGTACAATAACAGAAAGCCCTAATCCTGAGATAGAAAACCCAATGATTGCAAGGTAAGGATTACCCAAAAGTGTTAATGCCAATCCAAGAACACCAACCAACATCCCTGACCTGATGAGCACATTTAAACCAAATCTAGTGGTCAATTCATCGCCTTTGAATCTTGCTAACGCCATAAAAAGTGAGAATCCACCAAAACCCAAACCAGCATATTGGGCAGACATTTCTAAGCTTTCTTTAAGGTAGATCGTACTCCAGTCTACAATTCCTCCTTCGCACATCATGATACAAAAGCCGATCATCGCTAGGATAAAAACTTCCTTTCTGGGCCATTGAAATCCTGGTGAGGGTTGACTGTCGTTCGAATTGAGCAAATATTGTTGATGGAAATAGACCAACGTCAACAAGACCAAAGTAATGACAACTGATTGTATGAATAGTGATCCTCCTAACCAGATAAACATACTTGCAAGTAAAGCACCGAACATTCCCCCAATACTGAAAAAACCATGGCAGCTAGACATGATACTCCTAGACTCTTGTTTTTCTACTTCACTGACTACAGCATTCATGGCAACATCTGTTAGTCCCATGGTCAAGCCTAACAAATACAAACCAGCCATTAACGAGGCTTTACTTGGCATTTGACCAACTATTACGATCAATATCAAAAAGGATGTGAGTGCTATCAGTGTGCTTTTCCTTTCACCTAATCTCTGAATAATTTTGGAGTAGAAGGGCAAAAGTGTCACTGCGCCTAAAGGAATAAAAAATAAAGCTGTTCCCAATTCCCCCTCAGATAACCCCAAGTTTTCTTTGACCTCTGGCAATCGAGTCACCCAAGCACCAAAAGCAAGAGCAATAGACATGAATGCCATTGCTGGAGCTCTACTTTCAGCTCGCTTTAGAATGTCCTGAACAGGCTTGATCATTGCAGTAAAAATCATTTAAAGAATTGAGACAAGGAATAAATATGAGTATTTATTCTAAACTATAGACTCTAAAGAAATGATGCTTTTTTATAGGCCCCGGCCATTCCTAAATGAAATAAATAACAGTGAACACCCTATGTACCCACCACTTTTAGTGGAAGATGATTACGAAAGAAAGGCCAAGATTTTTTTCAAAGCTTCATTTCGATTATTAGGATCCCAGATTGCCCGAAGTCTTGTTCGTTGTCTTAAGTGAGCCAAAGAAATAAACTCAATTTTAAGATCAACACCATGCTCCATGGCTGAGGGCACAATAGCAACGCCTAGTTTCTTCTCTACCAATCGGAAAATACTGTTGGCTTGTACGGACCTGTGCGTAACCTTGGGTTCAAATCCATGGTCTGTGAAAATACTCATGATGTTATCGTAGTATTCTTGAGAGTAATCATTAGAAAAGAGAATAAAACTCTCATGCTTGAGGTCCGCCAAAGATCTCATTCCCGATTGTATAACTGTGTGATCTTTAGGGACTATCAGAGAGAAAGAATCCTCATAAACGACCAAGTCTTTGAGTGCCTTGGGTCTAGTTTCCAACCTTACAAAACCAATATCTATCTTATCCTGAACCAGGGCATCTAATTGATCTTTATTATTCAACTCTTCCAAAGCTGTATGGATACTTGGAAATTGTTGGTTCAGGTCTTCAAGTAATGCCGGAATCACATTCTGCATCGCAGATCCAACAAACCCAATTCTTACTTCACCTTCCTCTCCTGCTGCCTTTCTCTGGGCTCGCTCAATGGTCTGCTGCATGTGATTAAGGACAAATTCCACTTCACCTAAAAAGTACTTTCCTGCTTCGGTAAGTGTTACATTCCTTTTATCCCTTTCAAAAAGTTTTACCGTCAACTCTTCCTCTAATTGCTGTATCTGTTTTGTTAGAGCAGGTTGTGAAATGAATAACTTTTCTGACGCTTTCGCAAAATGAAGCTCTTTTGCTAACGCTCTAAAATATCTCAGATGTCTTAACTCCATTAATAACTATTAATTATTAAATCATAAAATTAAATCATTTTTACGACTTATAAATAAGGGGTAAATTTATAACTGTAAAAAGGGAAGAATTATGTCTGAATTTAGCTTTGGAGTAGATCAACTTACGGCAGGAAAGGCCATTCAAATAGAACAAGGAAAACTAAAAGGCATTCTTTCGAAAGAAGCTATTTCTCAAATTTCAGCCAGCGAGCAATCTGTTGCAGATATAGTCAAGAGTGGAAGAACCGTCTATGGGGTCAATACAGGCTTTGGTTCACTTTGTACCACCAAGATCTCATCAGAAGACACCAGAGAACTTCAATACAATATCCTTAAAAGTCACAGTGTTGGTGTTGGCAAAGCCATTGATTCTTCATTGAGCAAGCTAATGCTGATTCTAAAGCTTCACTCCCTTTCACAAGGATTTTCAGGAATCCAGCTAACCACACTGGAAAGAATTCTATGGCATATCGATAATGATGCAATTCCTGTTGTGCCAGAACAAGGCTCTGTGGGTGCATCGGGTGATCTTGCCCCACTGGCTCATTTATTCTTACCATTGATAGGAATGGGTGAAGTCGATTTTAAGGGGGAACAAATAACTACTTCTGAGCTCTTTCAAAAAACTGGATTAGAGGCCATTGAACTTGGCCCTAAAGAAGGCCTAGCACTGATCAACGGAACGCAATTCATTGCAGCTCACGCTACTTTGGTGATTGATAAACTTCACAACTGCCTCAATCAAGCCGACATCATTTCAGCCATGATGATCGAAGCCCTGATGGGAAGCGTTAAGCCCTTTTCGGAAGCACTTCATCAACTCAGACCCTTTAAGGGAAATGTACACGTAGCTCATCGTGTAAAAACGTTATTAGAAGGATCTGAGATCCTCAACTCACATCTAAATTGTGGTCGAGTTCAGGATCCATATTCACTTAGATGCATTCCTCAAGTTCATGGAACATCTAGAAATACATGGCTTCACCTTAAAGAGCTTTTAGAAGTTGAACTCAATGCCGTAACAGACAATCCAATCATTTTTAGCGCTGAAGAAACGATCAGCGGAGGAAATTTTCATGGTCAACCTTTGGCACTTCCATTAGATTATATCACCCTTGCAGCTTCAGAATTAGGAAATATTTCAGACAGAAGAGTTTATCTATCACTAGAAGGCAAAACTGAAGGACTCCCTCAATTACTCATGAACAACACCGGGATCAATTCGGGATTTATGCTTCCTCAATATACCTCAGCAGCACTAGCATCAGAGAATAAAACACTTTGCTTTCCCGCGAGTGCAGACTCAATTCCAACTTCATTAGGTCAGGAAGATCATGTTAGTATGGGATCGATCAGTGGAAGAAAAGCATTACAGGTCATTGGAAACCTAGAACAGATCTTAGCGATAGAATTGCTCTGTGCTGCTCAGGCCTTTGACTTTAGAAGACCTTTAAGATCAAGCAAAATCCTAGAAGAATGCCATGCCTACATCAGAACTGAGATAGACCATGCAGACAAGGACAGGATCTTTGCTGAAGACATTAATAAAGCGCACAAGATCATCATCAGTCGTGCGCTCATCCAAATCACAACCTCAACCTATGGCCAAGCCTTGAAAAGTACTTACCACGAACTTTTCGAGCAATACTAGTATGAAAAAAAGAAAGTTAAGAAATATGTTCACAAAGGCTATTGAAGCAGGTATCCCTAAGGAATTACCTAACTACCCCGAGCTCGATCCATCGATCAATAGAGCTCCTAAAAGAAAACAAATACTTACTCAAGATGAGAAAAAGCTTGCCCTACAAAATGCACTGCGCTACTTCCCTTCAGAATGGCATGAAACTTTAGCCGCTGAATTCTTAGGAGAGTTAAATGACTTCGGAAGGATCTACATGTTTAGGTTTATACCTACTTACGAAATGAAGGCTAGAGACATACATTCCTATCCGGGAAGGTCTCTTCAGGCCCGATCTATCATGTTGATGATTCAGAATAACCTAGATCCAAAAGTGGCACAACATCCATTCGAATTGATCACCTACGGAGGGAATGGAGCTGTTTTCCAAAACTGGGCACAATACCTGATCGCCATGCAATATTTGTCTCAAATGACAGACGAGCAAACTTTGGTGATGTATTCTGGACACCCCATGGGTTTGTTCCCTTCATCAAAAGATGCACCGAGAGTAGTAGTGACTAACGGCATGATGATCCCTAACTATTCTCAGCCTGATGATTGGGAGAAATTCAATGCTTTGGGTGTAACACAATATGGTCAGATGACAGCAGGTTCTTACATGTATATTGGACCACAAGGAATTGTACATGGCACTACCATCACCGTTCTCAATGCCGCCAGAATGAAAAGGCCAAAAGGTAATTTTGAAGGTCTATTATTTGTTACCTCTGGACTTGGGGGCATGAGTGGAGCACAACCAAAAGCAGCAAAGATCGCTGGGGTGGTCTCAGTAACTGCAGAAGTAAACCCCAAAGCTGCCTATAAGCGTCAAGAGCAAGGCTGGGTTGACATCGTCATCGAAGATATGAGTGAACTGATCACTCAAGTCACCGAAGCTCGAGAGCAAGGATCGAATACCTCTTTTGCCTATTTGGGTAATATCGTAGAGGTTTGGGATGCATTTGCGGAAGCCGGTGTTAGCATTGACTTCGGTTCTGACCAAACCTCACTCCACAATCCTTTTGCGGGTGGCTATTATCCTGTTGGATTAAATTATGAAGACTCTAATAAAATGATGGCTGAAGATCCTGAGGCTTTCAAAAAAGCAGTTCATAACAGTTTAAAAAAGCATGCAGAGGCGATCAATAAGCATACGGAAAAAGGATGTTATTTTTTCGACTACGGAAATGCATTTCTACTGGAAGCTAGTCGCGCAGAAGCAGCTGTAATGGATGAAAAAGGAGGATTTAAGTATCCAAGCTATGTACAAGACATCATGGGGCCCCTTTGCTTTGATTACGGGTTTGGTCCCTTCAGATGGGTTTGTACTTCGGGTAAAGCAAGTGACTTAGAAAAAACAGATCATGCCGCTGCCTATGTTCTTTCGAGGCTTCTAAAAACAAGCCCTAAGGAAATAAAGCCACAATTGGCGGACAACTTGCATTGGGTAAGAGAAGCTAAGAAGAACAAATTAGTTGTAGGGTCTCAAGCACGAATCCTTTATGCAGATGCTGAAGGAAGAATGAGAATCGCTTTGGCCTTTAACGACATGATCAGAATGGGAGAAATCGCACCAGTGGTTCTCGGACGGGATCATCACGATGTTTCAGGAACGGATTCACCTTACCGAGAAACCTCTAATATTTATGATGGCTCACAATTCACAGCAGATATGGCTGTTCAGAATTTTGTAGGTGATTCATTCCGCGGAGCAACTTGGGTATCATTACATAATGGTGGTGGTGTAGGCTGGGGAGAAGTGGTCAATGGAGGCTTCGGACTCTTACTTGATGGATCCGAAGAAGCTGAAAGAAAACTAAAAAGCATGCTCTTCTGGGATGTTAACAACGGGATCGCGAGAAGAAATTGGGCTAGAAATCCACATGCAATGAGTTCGATCAAAAGAGCCATGGAAGCTGAGCCGCAGCTAAAAGTGACCACCCCAAACTTGGTTGATGAAAATATTCTTGAGAATTTGATATAACTTAATATCCCACTTGGTTGAAAATTATAAGGTATGACAAAAACCTTTATCAATATTGGAAAACTTATTCAGGTAAGAGAACAAGACCAACCCATACTCAGAGGCGCCATGATGGCCGATGTGCCTTGTATAGAAAATGCTTGGTTACATGTTGAGAATGGAACGATCCAAGACTTTGGATCAATGGAAGAATACCAAAAAGCCGAAGACTCCACAGTGACAGATCTACAAGGTCAAATGGTCTGCCCAACTTTCGTTGACTCTCATACGCACCTCGTTTTTGCTGAGGACAGAGATGAAGAATTTGTTATGAAGGTTAAAGGCATGGATTATCAATCTATTGCCGAAGCTGGAGGTGGCATACTCAATTCAGTTAAAAAATTACAGGAATGCTCTGAAGACTTACTTTATGAGCGTGCTGCACAAAGACTTGAAGAAACGATTAGATCAGGAACGGGGGCCATTGAGATCAAATCAGGCTATGGACTGACCATGGAAAGCGAGCTTAAAATGCTACAGGTCATTCAACGATTGAAGAGCAACTTCAACATTCCTATCAAAGCTACTTTTCTAGGTGCTCATGCCTTTCCTTACGCAGATCAGGAAAAATACATTCAGTCTATCACACAAGAAATGCTTCCTGAAATTTACAGCCAACAACTAGCTGATTACATTGACTGCTTTTGTGAAGAAGGCTATTACTCGGTAGACCAGATGTGTCAGATACTAGAGGCTGGAGAGAAGTTCGACCTAAAACCAAAAGTTCATGTCAATCAGTTCAACTCTATTGGTGGCATTGAAAAAGCCATTGAATTCGGTGCTCTGACAGTCGATCACCTCGAAGTATTAACAGATGAAGAGATTGCTCTTCTAAAAGATTCAGATACGATTCCTGTTGCTTTGCCGGGCTGTTCGTTCTTTATTAAAATTCCATTTACCCCTGGGAGAAAGATCATTGACAATGGACTTCCTTTGGTTATTGCATCTGACTTCAACCCTGGCTCTGCTCCATCTTCCAGCATGAGCATGGCCAATTCCCTAGCCTCTATCAAAATGGGTTTGGTACCCGAAGAAGCTTATAATGCCAGCACTTTGAATGCATCATTTGCACTAGAGTTAGAGTCACAAGTAGGCAGTATTAGTGTAGGAAAAAGAGCCAATTTCATCGTAGCCAAAAAAGGAAAGAACCTAAATTCTATCAGCTATAACTTTGGAATGGATTGGATCGATCAAGTCTTTATCAATGGAGAAAAGTACTGATAGAATGAATTTAACTTAATCGAGAGTTAATACGGCTTTCTTATCTTGAGTAACAATTGAAACTATAATGAAAAAGCTAGTACTAATTCTATCATTCGTTACTTCCTTCACTTTTGCTCAAAACCATAACCACAGTTTCGGTAGGAAAA
>Ga0209653_1002887_pt1 | contig 12086 bp, 10 predicted proteins | sample SaaInl6LU_22_DNA_FD_184644 | JGI IMG/M metagenome (GOLD analysis project Ga0209653, IMG submission 184644) | Marine microbial communities from expanding oxygen minimum zones in the Saanich Inlet - ESP_116LU_22_DNA (SPAdes) (version 2) | ecosystem: Environmental > Aquatic > Marine > Intertidal... | reverse complement strand
CTCCCTGTACCGTTCTCAAATCTAAATACCTGCCGCCACCGTAAGTTTCATTGCCATTAGTGAGGTCTGTGAAGGGAAGAAATAAATAATCCTCATAGCCTTCCTTTTCCAATAGATCCAAACTCTGATACACTTCTAGCGAAAATGGCTTTCCCTTTAGATTAAATTGCAATAGACCATACACCCGCTCTTGAGAAATTCTATCTGTAGTTGTTGGCATACCAAACGGAAGCGCATTAGGGGTTTTAATTAGTTTAGCCCTAACTACATAATCTGCATTTGGCAAAAAGTAATCTAAGCCTTCAAAAGTCATTTTATCCTTATCTACCAAAGGAGACTCCTCAGGATCCTTAAATGAAGCGTTTAATTCTTTTTGAAAATCCAAAACAGATTTAAGGATACTATCCCTTTCTCCTTCGGTATTAAAAACCCCCTCACCCACTATATTTGCACTTTGGACTTCAGTGTCATGATACTTCTTAGATTGCTTACAAGAGATCAGGAAAAAACCATTCAACAAAAAAACCAATACAACAATACTACGAATCCTCTTCTCTAATCCCATATAACCCTTTGTTTAAATAGACCTCTAACAATGCTTGGTATTCAGGCATAATTCTCAGTAAACCAGTTTCGGGAAGTATGCCGAGGGTGTCTAAATCTTTATAGCCATTTTCTAAAAGCGCTTCTAGATAGAATAGCGCCGTACCGTAGTCTTCCATCTTACTACTGTAAGAAATTACCGCCAAATAAGCAGGATAATCTAAGGGATTCACTACTGTGCGTAACATCAATAAAAAAACCACTGCAGGTATATCCCTAATAGCGGCTGGCCTATTGGCCTCAATGTCATAAGACCTTCTAAGCATAGACACCATTAAAACAATCGTATTTCTAGCATATTCAGCTACTATGGTCTCTCTTTGAGAAAGACTTGTAGAATCTTTGCTGGCAATGGCATTATAGTAATTGTATTGATACTGCCACCAACCTAAGTTTTCAAAATTTCTGGTATCTAAATCTTCCAAAAGCATATACTGATAATACTCCGCCTTATAGGTGAGAGAATCTGCGTACTGACGGTTCATTCGCCTGAGTTGCCTTTGTTCTTTTTTTAAAGCCCTTTCTGACTTTTTATCAGAAATAGCCTCTTGGGCTTGAAGAGGATTCAAGCATAAAAACATGAAAAATAAGGGTACAAAGAAGTATTTGTAATTCATATTCAAATATAACCCAAAGTGATCAATTAGCATATATAGGTGCCGAGGAAACAACTTCAGACAAAATAATATGTGTTCTAGTTTCACCGTATTGGATCAGGGTATCTATAAATTTCTCTAAGTGTTGTTGGTCCTTCAACACCACTTCCATCATAATATTTTCATTACCTGTTATCCGGTAACAATTCACTACCTCGGGATAGGTTTTTACCACTTCTAAAAAAGGCTTCAATTTACCCACAAAAGCCCTTAGAGTTATCATGGCTTTTAGCTGATACCCCATTTTAGTATAAGATACCTCTGTATGATATTTCAATATTACGGCCGTATCTTCCAGTTTTTTAACCCGTTCCGCTACCGCTGGTGGTGTTAAGCCCACAATCCTACCAATTTCTGCGAAAGACACCCTAGCATTCTTTTGCAAAGCAGCAATGATCTTATTATTTAAACGATCAGACTTTTTAATCATAAGAAAAAATATTATAATAAATTGCAATATAAAGAAAAAACAATATTTACCTACATAAAAGAAATTAATTCAATTTCAATTACACTTATTTTTACTATAAATTAAACTCTTGTCAATGAATACGAAAACACCAAAGCACTTAGAATATAAAGCCACCGAATTGGAGCGGCTGAGCAATGCTTTGGCGGTGTATTTTTATTACGACTACGAGCTTCTTAAAGAATATAAACACTGGAGTTTTAACCACAGCATCCTTCATAGCCTTCTTGGAGACAGTAAGCAATTATTGAGCAGTCTAAAAAACCTTTCCCTTGTTCATAATCATGATGAGCGAAAAAACACCTTAGCTTACATTAACTGTATTGGAAAAAACATTCATGGATACTGCAGGGGCTTAGAATACCACAGTAAATCTCCTCAAGAATACCTTCAAGCTTACAGGAATGAGGTAAAACAGTTTATGCTCCTATTTCAAAAATGGTCCAAAACTTCTATGGGCTAACACAATAATGACATCATAAACACGTTATAAAATTAACGAGCGTAACTTTTTTCATTATTTTTTTAGATTTAGTCAGCATAAAACCGGTGGAGACGCTGGTTTTATCTGTTTAACACTTCAGCTGAGTAAGCGTTATTAAAAGGTAGTACTGCAGGAATGTTCTATAAGAATTCTGTGCAGAAATAGTTAAGCTGGTTCTATGATCAGTGATAAGACTACAACTTCCCTAAATAAGAAAGCACCGCCGAGTTAAACACTTCAGGTTGCTCCACATTCACAACGTGCCCACAAGATTCTACAACAAAAAGAGAGGCAGACAAATGTGCCTCTGTCATTTTTCTAACAGAGGGTAAAAACAAATAGTCCTCTTCACCCATAACATATAATGTTGGAATCTTTACCTCAACATTCCTGAAAAAACGAAGTAATGGATTAATTTCAGCAGTGAGCTTAAACCACTTTATGAACTCTTTCTGGTACAGTTTTTTTGCTTCTCTCACAAAAAGCGTCCTGGACTCTTTATGATTCTTATTAGGCATAATCACAAAAGCAAAGAAGGAGTACAGCCACAAATAAGGTACTACGGACTTAAACATTACACCCAGTCGCATGAGTACCTGAGATCTGAAATTAAGCTTTAAAATTGCCCCACCCATAATCATACTCAGCACGCGTTCCGGATTTTTTTCTGCGAGGTTTCTAATCAGTATGGTCCCGAGTGAAATACCAATAAAGTGAGATTTCTCTATCTTTTCATAATCTAGTACCTCAATAATATCTTGGGTAATAGCATTAAAAGTATATTTTTTATCAAAAGCCTGTTTTAAAGGCATTTTAGAGTCTCCATGCCCCCTGAGATCCAGGAGCAATACATTGTAAATTTTTCTAAAGGCTTTTAATTGCTTAAACCAAATAGATGAACTCCCACCAGCACCGTGAACAAAAGTAACCCACTGTTGGGCTTCTGGATTTCTATAACAATTGTAATGAATCAATACGAGGGAATTTATAAGATCAATATATGATAGTTAAAACCAATGACTTGGCTAACATTCTCCTAAAATAGGGAATTATTTTTTCTTTTGACTTAAAATAACAGCCATTTCAGCTTGCAATAAAGCTGCTTGTGCTGCAGCTTCAACAGCAAAGTCTTCTTTGGATGAGGCATATATAATTCCTCTGGAAGAATTCACCAATAAGCCTACTTGGTCATTAAGACCCTCTGAGCAAACCTCTGCTAAACTGCCCCCTTGAGCACCCACACCAGGAACCAAGAGAAAACTATCTGGAACCAAAGCCCTAATGTCTTTTATAGCACTGGCTTGCGTAGCGCCTACCACATACATCAACTGGTGGGCATTTTTGTACTGAGCGGCAGTTTCAATGACTGTTTCGTATAAATATTTACCATTAGCCATAGGCAACATTTCAAAATCTGCTGCACCTGGATTTGAAGTAAGTCCCAGTAAAATAGTGAATTTGTCTTCAAAGGCTAAGAAAGGTTCTACGGAGTCCTTTCCCATATAAGGGGCCACCGTTAAGGAATCAAACCCCAGATCTTCAAAGAAAGCTTTAGCATACCTACCCGCTGTATTTCCAATATCTCCTCTTTTTGCATCTGCAATAGTAAATACCTCTGGATAATTGAGATTTAAATATTGAATGGTTTTTTCCAATGCCTGCCACCCTTTAACACCATACGCTTCATAAAAAGCTACATTGGGTTTATATGCTACTGCATAGGAATGTGTGGCATCTATAATAGCCTTGTTAAAAGCGAATATAGGATCCTCCTCTTTTAAAAGGTGGGCCGGGATTTTATCTATATCTACATCCAGTCCCACGCAAAGGAAAGATGATTTTTTTTCAATCTGATCGATTAAGAAAGGAAGCGTCATGTTTAATTTTTACACTGGCCCAAGACCAGATTATAGCTTTAAAGCTGGTGGGACTAAAATATCTCAGAAGCTTCTTTCAATTTCTCGGTATTGTCTACAAGCATTAACTCATCAAGAATCCTTTGAATGTCTCCATTGACAATATTCTGAAGGTCATACAAGGTCAATCCTATACGGTGATCCGTAACCCTACCCTGAGGATAGTTATAGGTTCTAATTTTTGCAGACCTATCTCCTGAACTTACTTGAGAATTTCTCTTAGCCGCGTCTGCTTCTTGCTTTTTAGCCAATTCCATGTCATATAACCTAGATCTTAGCACTACAAAGGCTTTGTCTTTGTTTTTGTGTTGGGATTTTTGGTCTTGACACTGGGCTACTAATCCTGTAGGAAGGTGTGTTAGCCTTACGGCAGAATAGGTGGTGTTTACAGACTGACCTCCTGGTCCTGAGGAACAGAAGAAATCTATTCGTACATCTTTAGGATCTATTTGAACGTCAAATTCCTCTGCTTCAGGGAGCACCATAACAGTTGCAGCACTGGTATGAACCCTACCTTGTGTCTCCGTTTGCGGAACCCTTTGAACCCGGTGTACCCCTGCCTCAAATTTTAGTGTTCCGTATACATCTTCTCCATTTACCTCGAACTGTATTTCTTTATACCCTCCAGAAGTCCCTTCGCTTAAGTCAATTACGTTGGTTTTCCAACCCTTAGACTCACAGTATTTAGTGTACATTCTAAAGAGGTCTCCAGCAAAAATACTGGCCTCATCTCCTCCAGTACCAGCGCGAATCTCTACCACAACATTCTTGGCGTCTTCTGGCTCTTTTGGAATGAGCAAAAACTTAATTTCTTCTTCCAAAGCTGGCAAAGCAGCTTTAGCCTCTTCCAATTGCATTTTGGCCATTTCTACCATTTCAGCGTCCGAACCGTCCTCTATAATCTCCTGAGACTCCTCTATATTATGGGTAAAAGAAATGTATAATTCTCTTTTATCCATAAGAGATTTTAGGTCCTTGTATTCTTTGTTAAGCTGTACGTAACGCTTTTGGTCTTGTATGACATCTGGTTGGATAATCAAGTCTGAGACTTCGTCAAAACGCTGTTTTACAACATGTAATTTTTCTAACATAAATTTGAGCTAGTTATTCCTGTAAAGGTACAATAAATTGACCTTCTTAATAGTCAAAAGTTCCGTAAGAACTCTCTATAGTTAGTTTTTTAGAATCACTGTCGGCCACCCTACCAATGATTTGAGCCGCTACACCAAAAGAATTGGAAATAGCGATAAGATCTTCTGCCACAGCTGGATTTACATATAACTCCAACCTATGGCCACAATTAAATACTTCATACATCTCCTTCCAGGATGTTTTAGATTGTTCCTGAATCATTTTAAAAAGCACAGGCACCTCGAACATATTGTCTTTGATAATATGGAGCCCTTCTACAAAATGTAAGATTTTTGTTTGAGCACCACCACTACAGTGCACCATTCCATGAATGTCTGCTGCATTGTATTTACTCAGTATTTTCTTTACGATTGGGGCATAAGTCCTTGTGGGGGAAAGTACCAACTTGCCAGCATTTACTGGACTTCCTGCTACAGCATCTGTAAGCCCAAGGGCACCAGAATAAACCAAATCACTTGGAACTGAAGGATCAAAACTCTCTGGAAATTTTTGTGCCAAACCTTGACCAAAAACATCGTGGCGTGCAGAAGTTAAACCATTACTTCCCATTCCACCGTTGTACTCGGTCTCATAAGTGGCTTGTCCAGAAGAGGAGAGCCCTACAATAACATCGCCTGCCTTAATATTGGCGTTGTCAATGACGTTTTTTCTAGGTAATCGCGCTGTTACGGTAGAATCTACTATGATGGTACGGACAAGATCGCCAACATCGGCGGTTTCACCGCCAGTGCTATGAATAATAATACCGTGTTTTGAAAGGTCATTGATAAGTTCTTCTGTTCCATTAATTATGGCAGAAAGCACCTCAGCAGGAATTAAATTTTTATTTCTACCAATGGTAGAAGACAACATGATGTGGTCTGTAGCGCCTACACAAATAAGGTCATCTATATTCATAATGAGCGCGTCCTGAGCAATGCCCTTCCAAACCGAAAGGTCTCCAGTTTGTTTCCAATACATATATGCCAAAGAAGACTTGGTGCCCGCTCCATCTGCATGCATAACCAAACAATAGTCTGAATCTCCAGTAAGGTGGTCGGGGACAATTTTACAGAAAGCCTTTGGAAAAAGTCCTTTATCTATATTTTTTATAGCCTTATGAACGTCTTCCTTTGCCGCTGAAACCCCTCTTTGACTATACCTTCCCTGTTGATTTGAATCCATTAATGCGTCTTTTGTGCAAAAATAAGGGAATCCTTAAAAAGTTCAAGCTATTGTGGCATAATATTCCCAAAACTTATCCCCAATAGCAAACAATCCTTTGAAGGACTATCTAATTTGTAAAAGTTCCCGGTATTTTAACAGCGGCCAATGGCTGTCACTCATGAGTTTTTCTAATTGATCGGCATGAATTCTAATAGTGCTAAACATGGGTTTTACCTCTAGGGCATATGCGTGAGCCCTTTCGCTTGTAGTCGCTAATTTATTGGCCGCTTTCCTTGCCTGGGTCATTGCATCTACGCTTTTTTTCAACCCTTGAACATGAAGATTAATTTCAGAAAATAGCTGACCTTGTGCACTTTCTTTTAAGGCAGTCACCTGCTCCATTACAAGATTTATTTTACTTATGTTATCTAGCAACACATTCGTATAACCTAAGGCAGAAGGTAAAATCTGACTGTACACCAACTCTTCATACACCCTTCCTTCAATTTGGGTGTGCATGACGTAGGCCTCCCACTCTACTTCTTGTCTGGCCTTTAGTTCAACAGGGCTCAACACGCCCATTTGCTCGAATAAAGTCACATGGGCTTTTTCACTCATCACAGCCACTGCTTCTGGTGTAGTCTTGAGATTACTGAGCTTTCTTTTGGCCGCTTCTTTTTCCCAAGCTTCACTGTACCCATCTCCCTCGAAACGAATGCGTTTAGAAGATTTTATATACTCTCGGAGAACATTAAATATAGCCTCATCTTTCTTGAGCCCTTTTTGGTCTATTAAGCTGTCTACTTCTTTTTTAAACAATCGCAACTGCTGCGCTACTGCAGTATTCAACACTGTCATTGGCTTAGCACAATTGGTTTTAGACCCCACGCCCCTCATCTCAAATTTATTCCCTGTAAAGGCAAATGGAGATGTCCTATTTCGGTCTGTGTTATCCATGAGTATTTCAGGAATTTTACCCACTACATTAAGCTTGAGTTCTGTTTTTTCTTCCGGTGATAATTTACCCAAAGAGACCCCTTCTAATTCATCTAACACTGCAGAAAGCTGCTTTCCAATAAATATAGAAAAAATGGCCGGTGGCGCCTCATTGGCACCCAATCTATGGTCATTACTCGCAGAAGCAATAGACGCCCTTAATAGTGATTCGTAGGTATTTACCGCTTTAATGGTGTTAATAAAAAAGGTCAAGAATTGTAAGTTCTTCATTGGCGTAGAGCCTGGACTCAATAAATTAATACCAGTATCTGTAGCGAGAGACCAATTGTTGTGTTTTCCTGATCCATTTATCCCAGCAAAAGGCTTTTCATGAAACAACACTTTTAAATGGTGTTTGTCTGCAACCTTATCCATCACATCCATTAAAAGGAGGTTGTGGTCTACTGCTAAATTGGCTTCTTCAAAAACTGGTGCCAATTCAAATTGATTGGGTGCCACCTCATTGTGTCTGGTTTTTACTGGAATACCCAAAACCATACACTCCTTCTCCAACTCGCTCATAAAACCAATCACCCTAGAGGGAATAACTCCAAAGTAATGATCCTCTAATTGTTGTCCTTTGGCAGCCGTATGGCCAAGCAAAGTTCTACCCGTGAGTGTAATGTCTATTCTTGCAGAAGCCAAAGACTTGTCTATCAAGAAATACTCCTGCTCCCAACCCAAAGTGGCGTTTACCTTAGTGACTGTTTTATCAAAATATTTGGCCACGGCGGTGGCTGACTCATCTACAGCATTCAACGCCCTTAAGAGCGGTGCTTTATTGTCCAAAGCCTCACCAGTATAAGACACAAAAATAGTAGGAATACAAAGTGTGGTACCATATACAAAAGCTGGAGAACTAGGATCCCAAGCAGTGTAGCCTCTTGCTTCAAAGGTGTTTCTAATGCCGCCACTAGGAAAACTAGAAGCGTCTGGTTCTTGCTGCACCAATTGAGCTCCGCCAAAGATTTCCAATGCTTGGCCATCTTGAATATCAAAAAAGGCATCGTGCTTTTCTGCAGTTGAACCTGTTAAAGGCTGAAACCAATGGGTGTAATGCGTTGCCCCCATTTCTATGGCCCAAGTTTTCATACCCTCAGCTACCTGATCTGCTAGCTTCCTGTCAATCTTACTCCCAGAAGTAATGGCATCTCTAACAGCACTAATAGCGTCCTTAGTGAGGTATTGAAGCATTTTATAATCATTAAACACATGGCTCGCAAAAAGCGAAGATCTTCTATTGGGTTCGCTCACAGGTACAGATATTTGCTGGGAACTTTGGGCTAAAGCATTAAATCTAAGTTGGGAGAAATCTGTTTTCATAAGTAGTCAATTATCAATACTGCAAAATAAAACCAAATAAATATATTATTTACAATATACCCCCTAAAAAATATAGGGGTCAAAAATTATTAATAACTTTTTAATAAAACACCCCTTCTTTTTACATGGCTATGTTAAAATATTATAATTTTATGGCGTCGTTAAACTTAAACAATCAACTCATGAGTAAATCTAAATTAGAATACCTTTGGTTAGATGGTTACGTACCAACAGCCAATTTAAGAAGTAAAACAAAAGTAGAAGAAAACTTTTCTGGAAAATTAGAAGACTGTCCTATATGGTCTTTTGATGGAAGTTCTACCAAACAAGCTGAAGGAGGTTCTTCTGACTGTTTACTAAAACCAGTAGCTATTTACCCAGATCCTGCTAGAAGAGATGGTTATTTAGTTATGACAGAAGTTTTAAATGCAGACGGAACACCACATGCTTCTAATGCAAGAGCTACAATAGATGACGACGACAATGATTTCTGGTTCGGTTTCGAGCAAGAATACTTTATTATGGACAAGAATACCCAATTGCCATTAGGATTCCCTGTAGGAGGTTATCCTGGCCCACAAGGTATGTACTACTGTTCTGTAGGGGGTAGAAATACCCACGGAAGAAGCTTTGTAGAGGAGCACGCCAACCTATGTATAGACGCTGGATTAAACTTTGAAGGGATAAACCAAGAAGTAGCTAGTGGGCAGTGGGAATTTCAATTGTTTGCTAAAGGCGCCAAGAAAGCTGGAGATGAAATCTGGGTGTCACGTTACTTATTAGACAGATTGACAGAAAAATACGGATACTATATTGAGTACCACCCAAAACCTGTAAAAGGAGACTGGAACGGTTCTGGTATGCACGCAAACTTCTCTAATACAGTCCTTAGAACTTGTGGTTCTAAAGAAACTTATGAGAAAATATGTGAAGCATTTAGACCAGTTGTTAAAGAACACATTGAAGTATACGGTGAGTTTAACGACCAACGTCTAACAGGTTTACACGAAACCGCTTCTATCAAAGACTTTAGCTACGGTGTATCTGATCGTGGGGCTTCTATTAGAATTCCTATTATCACAGTAGAAAAAGGATGGAAAGGATGGTTAGAAGACAGAAGACCAGCTTCTAATGGAGATCCATATAAAATTGCCGGACGTATTGTAAAGACCGTAAAGTCTGCCAATATTTCTTAAAACACACTTACACTGATTACTTAAAAAGGTGTCCACTAAAGTGGATGCCTTTTTTTTTGCTTCTTATGAAATAGTCACATAAATAAAGGCAGCGTATCCGGCCAACAGAATAAGACCGTCCCGCCATCCCAATCTCATTTTACTAGGCACAAAAACTAAGGGAAGCACTATAAGTGCAAAACCAAGCATCCAGTAAATGTCAGAGGCCAAAAGTGCCTGATCCATTACTTTTATGGGTGTGATCATAGCTGTAATTCCCAAAACACCAAAGATGTTAAAGATGTTTGAACCCAATAAGTTCCCTAGTGAAATGGCCTTCTCTTTTTTAATGACAGCTATAACAGAGGCCGCCAATTCAGGCACACTCGTACCCACAGAAACAATCGTAATTCCTATTACCCGCTCAGACACCCCAAAAAAGGTAGCCAAACCAACGGCCCCAGAAATTAACAACTCTGAACCTCCCCAAAGTCCTAAACCACCCAACACCGTATATAATAAAGTCTTGTGTAGCGGTAAGGGTACGTCATCTTCTGGCAATTCATCTATAACTGCATTATCTTGGTAGCGAAGTAGGTACCATAAAAAAACCAATAACAGGGAAAACATTACAAGACCTTCCCAGAAGACCAATTGTCCATCTATATAAAGAAAAGTGAAGAAGATTATTGAGGCTAAAAACATCACAGGCCAATCTGTTTTGTAAAAACTCTTGGTCACCTCCATAGCCCCTAACAAGAGGGTAATACCGAGCACCAATCCTAAATTGGCTATATTAGATCCAATAACATTCCCCAAAGAAAGGTCTGGAAAACCATCCAAAGCAGCTTTTATACTCACTATAAGTTCAGGCGCAGAGGTAGCAAAAGACACTACGGTCATTCCAATGACAATTTTAGGAATTTGTAGCCTAAGTGACAAGGCAACTGCTGCTTTCAACAACCAGTTTCCTCCTAGTATTAAAGCCACCAATCCCAAAACAATAAACAAAGCGTCTAACATAGTCTTAATTTGAAGCAAATATAGCAAAGCCCCTACTAATCTTTTGTAAAAAAAGTAGCAAAGCGAGGTGAAACCGCCAATTTCAAAAAATGTATCTTTGAATGGTATTTAAGAAACCAACGTTTTTACAAGCAGCACACAGATGTTTAAAATTCTCGCCCAACTCAACAAACTACTCCTCCCCTCTTTCACTAAAAAAAGATTGGACTTAGCCCATGCCAAGAAATGGCAGTTAGCGTTAGTAGGTTGGCGCTATTATGTAACTACCCGAGCTTTGGATAATAAATAAAGCATCCATACCCCTACAGCATTTTACTCAGATACTACCGCTGCAGATTTCTTGTAAGTATTTCACACAAGTATTTGGCACAAGCCCAAAAAGAATTATATTTGCACCCCCAACAAGGGACAACAACGGCCTCGTGGCGCAACTGAATAGCGCATCTGATTACGGCTCAGAAGGTTACAGGTTTGAATCCTGTCGAGGTCACCATAAACAAAGGGTTACAGAGATGTAGCCCTTTTTTTGTTTCCTCACTTGCACACTATTTGCACACAAGTCCCATTATAGAATAATAAAGATTATAATCTATTATAAATCTCATTAGTTAGATCTAAAGTAAATAAATTGAGACATTTAAAAAACTACGAGCTTAATTTGTCTGTCCCATTGTCCCATTTACTAGGTTTGGGACAGGGACAATAAAAAAACCCAAAAAGTTTCAATATATCACTTGATTTTAGTAGAGGGGTGGGTTTTATAGAAACGGTTTTCTATTTTGAGGTTGACTGTGATAGCTATATATAACCTAATTACTATATGCTTTTAATTAAAATCTATAGCAAGCATATCCTTATAGATCTGTACCGGAAATTGTTTCAAGTTACCTGAGGTGCTATTTGAACTACAAAAAGAAGTGAAACCTTCTCCTGTTCCAAATGAATTACCGTGATTATTGCATCTAAATCTGTTATTGGAATAGGTCCATTGATTTCTTGTCCCTAAGTGAGGGCAACAATTATCAAAGGCCATATAGTTTTCCTGATCCTTTCTTAGGATGAGTATACCATTTTCCATATCATTCACAAAAGCACTGATTTCTTCAAGTGGTTCATAATTTTCATTAGAAAGATCTATGTACA
>Ga0209653_1002884_pt1 | contig 12104 bp, 7 predicted proteins | sample SaaInl6LU_22_DNA_FD_184644 | JGI IMG/M metagenome (GOLD analysis project Ga0209653, IMG submission 184644) | Marine microbial communities from expanding oxygen minimum zones in the Saanich Inlet - ESP_116LU_22_DNA (SPAdes) (version 2) | ecosystem: Environmental > Aquatic > Marine > Intertidal... | reverse complement strand
GGAGTTACAGATGGATAAATCTCAAGACAAGAGCATGATGGAAATTTTTGAAATGCAAAAAAAAGAGGCGAATCTTCTTTTTGCTCGTTTCATCGAAAACAACTACTTGGATTGGCTCAATGGAACATCTGACGAAACTCCTGTTTTATCACATACCTTATTTCAGAAAAAAATAGCGCCATCTATCAAAGAGAAGCCTTCATTTCTGTTGGTAATTGATAACTTCCGTTACGACCAATGGAAAGTTTTAAAACCTCTGTTTTCTGAGTATTTTGACGTAACAGAAGAGGATACTTATTTCAGTATTTTACCTACCGCTACTCAATATGCCCGTAATTCAATTTTTGCTGGTCTCATGCCTTCTGAAATCAGAAAAAGATTTCCAAGTAAATGGGTTGAAGAGGAAGACGAAGGAGGAAAAAACAATTTTGAAGAGGACTTCTTGAATGATCAAATGAAAAGAATGGGTCTTGGGTTAAAAACATCTTACACCAAGATTACAAACAATCAAAAAGGAAAGAAATTGGTTGATAATTTTTCTGATTTACTAAAAAATGATTTCAATGTAATCGTGTATAATTTCGTAGATATGCTTTCGCATGCCAGAACAGACATGGAAGTAATCAAAGAATTGGCTGATGATAATTCTGCTTACCGTTCCATTACTGAATCGTGGTATAAGCACTCTCCTCTTCAAGAAATAGTTCAAAAGATTCATGAAAACGGCTTGCAATTAATTATTACTACTGACCATGGAATGATAAAAGTGAGCAATCCTGTTAAGGTTGTTGGAGATAAAAATGTAAATACAAACTTGCGTTACAAGTTAGGAAAAAACATGAGTTACAATACCAAAGAAGTATTTGAGGTTGCAAACCCAGACGATGCCTTTTTGCCTAAATTAAATCAAAATACACGTTACATATTTGCCAAAGAAGATACTTTCTTGGCCTATCCAAACAATTACAATTACTACGTAAATTTTTACAAAGACACTTTTCAGCACGGAGGAATATCAATGGAAGAAGTAATAATTCCTATTCTTAAATTGAATCCTAAATAAATCTCGGATTCAACAAAAAAAGCCTTGTTACTGTTCAGTAACAAGGCTTTTTTTGAATTGTATTTGTCGGGATGAGAGGATTCGAACCTCCGATCTCTGGTCCCCCAGACCAGCACTTTAACCGGACTAAGCTACATCCCGAATTTTATTATGATAAAATAGATTGCAGCGTCCCCTCCATTTCTTCACTGGTAAAAGAGAGCTTAGGTCGCGAAAAATTGATGTCCTCAACAGAATTTAAAGGAACCAAGTGAATATGTGCGTGAGGGACTTCTAAACCAATCACAGCAACTCCCATTCGCTTACAAGAAATCTTCTTTTCTATCATTAGAGCTACTTTTTTTGAAAAAACTATCATTTCACTTAGCTTGTCATCACTCACATCAAAAATGTAATCAATTTCTACTTTAGGTATTACTAAAGTATGACCTTTTGCTAGTGGATTAATATCTAAAAACGCCAAGAAACTATCATTCTCTGCTATTTTATAACAAGGGATTTCACCTTCAATTATTTTTGTAAAAAGTGTCGCCATTACCTACTAATATCAATGATTTCGAACTGAATAACTCCTCCAGGTGTTTGCACATCCGCAACATCACCCACACTATGACCAAGTAATCCTTTTCCAATAGGAGAATCTACAGAAATTTTCTTTTCCTTCAAATTAGCTTCATTTTCTGCCACCAAAGTATATTGAACTTCCATTCCGTTTTTCAGATTCTTGATTTTAACTTTAGACAAAATCAAAACTTTTGTTGTGTCCATTTCAGAATCATCCAACACTCTTGCTGTTGAAATTAATGTCTTCAACTGAGAAATTTTCATTTCTAACAATCCTTGAGCTTCTTTTGCAGCATCGTACTCCGCGTTCTCAGACAAATCACCCTTATCTCTGGCTTCAGCTATTTGTTGAGAAACTCTGGGTCTTTCAAAAGCCTCTAACTGATGTAATTCATCTTTCAAAGATTTTAATCCTTGCTCGGTATAGTAAGTAATATCTGACATATTCTGTTCGTTTAAAGGTATTTGTATAACGCAAAAAAAGAGAATCTCTCGACTCTCTTTTTAATTCTGTGCATATACAAATATACAAATTTTTTATTTACAAGTTACTTAAACCATTTGATTTCTAGTCTTCATCACTACTTCCTAACTTCAAAGTAACGCCCACGGTGTGAATACCTCCTAAAACAGGAGCTGTTCTGTATGAGTAATCAATCCCCATGCTAGATTCGTTTTTTCCAAAAGGAAAATCCAAAGAAACCCCAGCCGTTGGACCTGAAAGTGCAGAAAGCGTTTCTTCATCAGAAAAAATTCCTTCTTCATAAGCCAATCCAGCTCTCAAGATCACTACTATTTTCTTCGCATTCAAGGAATACTCTCCTCCAACACTAAACTGATCTCTCTGAAAAGAATTGGATGTAAAAGTTCCTGCCATTGTCAACTTGTTATTCTCATTTATTAAGAAATCATAAGCTGCAGCAATATTAATCAATGAAGGCAATTCAAAGTTTGCAGTTCTTTGTTCAGTAGTTGTAGAAATTTCAGTAAAAGGATTCATAGTTTCTATTGCAAAACCATCTCCTTTAAACTTCAATGGAGGGCCAACATTTTTAAGAGCCAAACCAATTTTTATTTGGTCATTTTCTCCAGTTACATATCTCACACCAGCATCAAATGCAATACCTGATGAACGAGCATTCGAAATTCCTTCATTGAGAATTTTGATGTTTATACCACCCGTAATGGAAGCCGAAAATTCTCTTGCGTAAGCCAAGTTCATCAAAAAACTAGATGGAGAAAACGTTCCTAATCCTCCTTCAGGCAATTCTTCTGTAGTAATTGGAATATTTCCATAATTGGTCGACATTATTGTTACACCCAATACACTAGACTCGCCCACACGCTGAGCTAAACCAAAAGAGTTTATTTTAATATCGGTAGATTGCATCCAAGTTGTATTACTAAACCCTATTTGGGTTTTTCCAGCAAGAGCTAATCCCGCAACATTCAGCTGTATTGCCTCAAGTCCTTTAACATGTGCACCTCCAGCATTTCCCCATCCAGAAGTTCTTCCCCATGGATTGATAAGTAATTGAGTTGCCCCTGCTGCACCAATTCTGTCTTCGTTACCTGCGAAAGTATTTACAGAAAACAATGTTGCAATTGATAGTATTGTTAATTTAAGTTTCATAAAAGTATGTTTCTTTAAATAATTTATTTACGAGTTTCCAATCTTAGAAGTTAGTTAAATCTGGTGGTCTCAATGCACCAAACCACTTAATCACCTTTTCTCCTACTTCTGGTACATCTACATGAATAATGTATACACCTCCAGCAATTGGAACTCCGTTTATATTCTTTAAATCCCAATCAATTGATGTCAAAGGATCATCTTTAGTTAGAGTTCTAATTAAAGAACCTCCAACGTTATAGATTTTAACAGTACACTTATCTGGTAGATTTGTAATCTTTATTCTAGAATCCAATCTACTCGACTCATAATTTGAGTATGCGTAGTAAGGGTTAGGTACTACATTGATGATATCCAAAGCCGTTTCAGCTTGGTCTAACACTCCTTTTCCTGTTGCAACCGAATTTGTATTAAACTTATACAAATTAAACCATTCGTTTTGGCTTGCAGCCTCATTGTTGTTCGTAATCGAACTAACAAAATTTATCACATTTCCTCCGGTAGCATACCTCTCATAATCAGTTTCTACTCTCACTTTCAATATTGCATCTGTACCCAAGAAAGTTGTTCCAGGAATTGTCATTGGTATTCCTACCCACATACAAGATCTCCATAACTGTCCTCTCTGACTTGCATTATTCATTTTATCCCAAACAGTTTGACCATTGTCATATTGTGTAACTGGATTAGCATCATTTGCCATTATAATTGGCTCTGTTACAATATCCTGGTTTCTGAATACATACAAATAGTGTTTCCCACCTGCAACCCAGCTACCTAAACCTTGAGAAAAAGTCGAAGTTGGGTTAAACATCATGTCTCGTCCGTTGTCTCCTGCAAGCCACGAATCTTCTCCGTAAGCTACATTCAATCTTTCTCCAGTTTCAAGATCAATTACATAGCCTGGGAACCATCCCATTCCTGTTGCATTTACCAAATCTCCTTCATTACTATTGTAACCAGCATCTCCAGCTTGTCTTCCTTCCTTATCGATAGAAGCTGCGGCCCTAGGTCGTAACTTACTTACACCACCTTCCGCTAAAGTTGCACTTTCTTGTGTTTCAAGAACAACGCATCTAGTCCACAAACTTTTATCCCTAGTGTAAACTACATCAATACTATGTAGCTCTAACATACCATTGTATGATCTTACAGCGCCTGATGCTTCTCCAACTCCTCCCACTGGTGAGTTAGGAACTGGCTGAGAACCCATTAATCTGAATGGTGCGAAAGTTCCATTTGCAATTCCTTCAAATTGTTGTTGGTCATCCAAGCCTTGATAATCGTTGTAATCTCCATCTGGTGTAGCTGGATCACTAATTTGCGTTCCACTTCTTATCCAGTTAAATTCTGAATTTCCATCCTGATCTGGCATTCCTGTCAACCAAGCCTTAGTAGGATCGGCATATTCTAGACTCCAAGAAATTAAGTTTGTACTTCTTTCAGCCGCACCACCTGCACTAGCAGGATCAGTTTTCACTAAAACAGTTTGATGAACATATTGCTCGATGTCTATTGAGAAACCAAGATCTGGGAATAATTGTTCGTAACCAAGTGCTATGCTTTCTTCTGAAGTATAAACTTCACCAGTAGAAAGACTTTTTAATTCCCAAGTTGCTGAATCCAATCTGTTATTCGCATCTTTTACAAATCTCAATTCATATTCGTCTGCAATCAAGTTCAATGGATCAATGACTTTTATATCCACTGGACCTTTTCCTGCCGCATAAGTAACTTCATCCGCTCTGTTGCTTCTCGCTATTTCATTTCTAGATTCAACTGTCAAGTCTAACTCTCTTCCTCCGTTACCCATACCTTCAAGTCTAGTAATTTCTACTCCATCACCGTAACTTGCATTTTGAACAGTTCCTCCTGCCTCTGGTGAAGGGATGTGAGGAATTCCAGCATAAGCAGCTATTTCTCCTCCGTCAAATCCTTTTCTTGAGGCGATGTAAGGTTTCTGTTGTCCATCTAACGATAATGCGTTGGTTGGGTCATATTTTTTAAATTCATTATATCCGTATGCGATGATTAAGTAATAATACGTTTTATGATTTACTAACCTTGTATTTCCTTTGGCAAACAAATCTTCTGTTACTCTGAAAGAATGTTTAATTCCTTCATCAGCACCATTAGCCAACAATTCTGGGACACCAACACCCATAACAGCATCCACAGTGTAATTGATCAATTTAGTTACTCCATTTGCAATATCAAACTGAGCTACTAATCTTGATTTATCTATGTCATAGATATCTGAGGCAGAAACTGAATTATCTTTCAATTGGTACACTTGGTAACCCTCAAAGGTATAGTAGTTATTTTTTCCATTTACTCCTTTCAAGCTATCTACTAATAAACTTGTGTCAATTGTTGGATCTAATTTTGCATATGCTTCATATCTCCACCATTAGCTTTAGGATCGATTGTAAGAATTAATTCGTTCTCCAGTTCTTGAATAGAAAGTTTTGGGGCATCTGGTCCCTCCAAAATTTCAAAACAATTATCAAATAAACTTTGTGCTTTATCATCTGCTTGAGTCAACTTGGCAATAGCCGATAAGTTTCCGCTTGTTCCTCTTCCATAAACTACACCAACAGTAATATTGTTCAATGCACCTGGCTCCAAAATAAATGGACCGGCCGATTGCAAAAATCTTCTATCTCCTGCTGCGTTTCCTACTGAAGATTCTGACCAAGGCAAAGCAGCTACAGCCGTATTACCTCCTGTACCCCATCCTTCTGGATCGGTATTTCTTCCTGTTGCAGGATCACTTGGGAACATGAAGTCACAATCAACTCCGGAAGTAGATGTACCAATTGGTGCTGGATAAGCATTTCCTCCATACTGGAATTTAACACCATCTTTCCATAAACCTCTTAGGTAATTGTAATGTTCTATTTGGTTATCTGGGTCGCTTTGATTCCCTCCAGCAGAATTGTTATAATAAACAAAACGTCTCATTCCAAATCTTTCATTATCTACAACCGAATCTCCATATCCAATTCCATTTCCAGGTATTGCCTCAGTTAAGAAATTCTGAGAACCATTTACAAAGTATGGGTTAGCTACTCCATCATTGTCTTGGTAAGGTCCTTCAAAAAAATCAATTCCTACTGCTGGTGGGTTACTTCCGTAAGGAACTGCACCATTGGAACAATTATCATCTGTTGCATCAGCATTGTAGGCATATCCTAAACCTCTTCCTACATCACAACCTACGTAATCATCTTGTGCACAACCCAAATCTGTATCAACATTCTGTCCGAAATAAGTATCAAATAAAGTCTGTGTAGATCTATTTATCAATTCATAATTGTAAAAAGTCATGTCATTTATCTCATCATTTGTTGCAAACGAGAACGCTTGACCTCTAATTTCCATACCAATTGGCTCTCCACCTGATTCTGTATGGATATTTCCTCGATCATTAAAAATCCACCAGATTGTAAAATCTCCAAAAAGAGTTACTTGTCTACTTGTTCTACAATCTACTTCTTCTTCTATGTCATACCAAGGGTAATCACCATTTGCTACATCATAAGTTCCATCGCCATCATTGTCGTAAAAAGGAGCTATGTAATAATCCTGAAATTTAGATACATCTCCGTGAGCTGGCCAATCTGTAATACTAGAAGGAATTGCATATCCCGGAAAATCTACAGCTGCATCACACGAAGGATCTTGAGAACATTGGTACCAAGCTCTGAACTGTTCAACCTCTTGACGAGTAATTACAAAGAATTTATCCCATTCTGCACAAACATCGGAAGTTATATCAGCTGGTCCAAAATCTCTCTTGTCTACTCCATTCCCAGAACCTGGCACTGTGGTAAGCGGTCCTGGCCAGTAATCATTTCCATCAGAACGAAAACGAATTGCTGCTAACTTCAATTGATTGGTAGCATCCACTCCACCCATCCATAGTCCTCCAGCAAAAATAGGAGACGTTCCTGCATCTTTAGGAATAAGGTAAGAAGCTCTACCTAAAGAACGGTTGTACCACAACAGTCCACTGTTCTCAATATAAGCGCTTGCATTGTTAAAATCTAAAGTTCTATTTTGACTTGCGGGAGCACAAGATGCTGCCCTAGTCGATATAGTGCTGCTATTTGTCTTAGTAGTAGTCCCTACCCATTCTCTTGCCGAAAGCGACATAGAAATTGAAAGTCCTACACCTAATAGAAAAAGGTTATATATGTTACTTCTTTTCATGGTAGTTATTTTTAAAAGTCAAGTTTTACTCCTAGTCTAATTGTTCTTGGTAAAGAATAATTAAAAGGGTTGTTCATTCTTAGTGCGTAGTATTCTCTAAAAGATGCTTCGTCAATTTGAGCGGCAATGATAGATTGGAATTGCGCATCTGACAAATACCCATCGTCATCTGCATTCCCTGTAGCTCTGTACACTCCCAGTATATTCCGTGCATTCAATAAATTATTAAATAGTAAATAAACATTAAGTGCAGCTGTTTTTTGTTTTTTAGAACCCATTTTCAACATAAAGTTTCTATCCAATTGCAATGCAACTCTAAATTGACTTGGATTTCTTGAACCATTTGGAGTTCCAGATAAAACTGGCGCTAATTCCCCAGTCAATGGAACTGCGGACTTAGCTGCTGAATAAGGTGTTCCTGATGCAAAGTTAGCTGTAAAGTTTACACCTGTATTTTCAAGAATCTTCTTTCCTGCTATTACTGGACCATTGTAGTCCTTGTCTTCTCCATATCTAAAATCCACTGTTGCGTTTACAGCGTGTCTTTGATCATAGCTGTAAGGAAAGATTGCTCTTAAGTTAGGCTGACCCGAATTAATAAGTGCTAATGAAGATCCAGCTGATGAACCAGTTCCTTCAGCAAACTGAAGCGTATATGACACCTTCATCCACAAGTTCTTTGATTTTCTTTTGTCATAAGTCAAGGTCAATCCTTTTACTGTTCCAAAATCCAAGTTACCAAAAGACCTGTAGGTTTTAGGATAAGCTCCAGCAACATTTATTACAGTAATTTCATCTCTTTGTTCTCTGTAGAATCCAGCAATTTTCAAAGAAGATGATCTACTTAGCACTTGTTGGAAACCGACTTCGTAATCAATAGTTCTTGTTGGTCTTAGATCAGGATTGTTAATTGTATTTGCAGAAATATTCTCTATGTATAAGTAATCTAATGGGTTACTTCTAATTCCTGTTGTTGGTCTTTGAGATAAGATATCATAGTGAGCAAAGAACAAGGCATCTTCCGAAATTGGGAACGAGAAAGAAATTCTTGGCATTACAATGATAGAAGGCTGGTAATCTTCAAATGCATTCGAATTTACTTGATCGGTAGGAGATACTCCATCCGCCAAATAAGGTGCAATACCATTAGGCGATTCAATAGTCCTTGGATCTGTAATCTCGATTCCATCTGCATTGTACCACGTGTTTCCACTTCTGTAACCATTAATTGCTGTTGGTGAGTTTATGTCATTTACGTATACAACAAAGTCGTCTCCCATGTTTGAAGGGTGAGGACCTAAATCTCCCACTTCGGCAACAGTTTTGGCTGGCCTCAACAAATACTTGTCTTTCAATACTGGTTGGTTCGCATCGAATCTATCTACTCTAACACCTACGTTAAAAATGATATCATTAAAAGCGAATTTATCCATAATAAATCCTGCGAAATAAATTGGTTCGAAAGCAGCTACTGGCCTTGTAAAGTTTCCAAATTCGTCTTTTTGAGTAAAGAAATCATCTAAACTTGGGTTTGAAGACAATCTTTTCCCGGTGTGATCAAAACCGTAGTAATTGACAAAACTCTGATCAAAACCACCATTCGTTAATTCATCTGCACTAAAAAAGTCAACATTAAATTGTGATGGATCAAGTGCATCTACCACAATAAAATCTGAACCATTAGGATCTAGACCTAAAGAATTTCTTAGGTTATAATCGAAGAAAGATTGTGCATCAGAACTAATTAATCTATCGTAAGTTCTGTATAAAAAAGTCCCTCTGTACTCATCTGTGTAATTAGCTAAATCAAGCTCATTGATATGGCTATTTGCTAATAATCTCATTCTGTTCCACAATCCGTTTGGAGCAATACTATATGATCTATCAGATCTTTGCTCATATTCAAAACCGACTGTAATAGCATGATCACCAACATTTGCAGAACCTGAAGCTGTTACTCTAAATTGACTGAAATCCGCAAATCCATAACCACTTGGCTGCGAACCTAAGTTTGTGAACAGACCGTATACAGACCTTGGTCCATCACCATTTCTGAGAGCTTGACCTTGAAGAACTTGATCTAAAGCTGTTACTCTACCTTCATTAAAATCGTAAAAAGACTGAGTGACTGAAGCTAAATCAGAGTTCACATCTGATGCTGTAAAATCTGCACTAGTTTCTTGAAATCCATTATGAATGTATGTGTTTGAAGTCGCATCATATGCATAGCTATTCTCAAACTGTCTATCAAATTTACCTACATATCCATAATCAAATAGATTGTCTCCATGTCTAGTATTGGTAGTTTTACTTGAATTCCTAGAGTAATCTACCATTACTGTATAATAGGCATTCTTTATTTTTGATTGAACCTCAGCATCTTTATCTAAGTTATTCTGGAATCTTTGTGTCATTTTTCCGTAAACCCTCCATGTATTTGATGTAGTATTGGATAAATTATCTGAGTTCAGTAAAGAACTTGCAAAACTATAGCCATTCCCGTTTGCCCAATCTAAAGTACCTCCAAATGAGACATTCATATTGGCTCCAGTATTCACGTCAATTTTTGTTGAAACCGAAGCTCTTTTTTGAGCTACGTTTTGTCTGAATTTAATTTTTTCAAAGTCATCCATAGAGAGAAATTCAGTTTTATAATTAATACCTGAACCTGCATTTCTAACTACTGGGTTTGCTAAAATATCTTCTCTAACTTCTTCTTTTAGTTGATATTGATCAATAGCAAATGGTCTTGTATCTACAATATGACTTAGGTTTCCCGATAAGAAAAATCCAAGAATGGGTTTTGATTTTTTACCTGAACTATCTTTCTTCATCCACAAAGGACCTGCAATACTTCCTTCTAACAAGTTATAACCATAATTATCAAGTCCGTATGTATTATCACCTAATTTATAACCAGAGGTTACGTACTCTACACCTCCAAAATAAAAGCTAGATGGTCCTCTCGTAGTAATTGAAATAATTCCTCCAGTTGCATCTCCGTAATTTGCAGGTAACCCTCCTGTAATTACAGATACTTCTTGTATTGCTGATTTAGGTAGGTTAGAAGAACCTCTCACTTTGATTCCATCAATATAGTAGTAGGTAGCATCCGATCTTGCTCCTCTTACACTAGATATAGAACCATTTCCATCCGTCTGAACTCCACCAACCTGAGCTGCAATAGAACCAGCAGAACGTCCTGGCATTTTCGCTATCTCATCTTTTGTCATGGTACCTCCCGATGCACCACCATCTTTATCAATTAGTGGCACTTCATAATCAACAACTGTAAATTCATCCAATGTCACATCTCCCGATTCCAAAGGGACATTTTGAAATGTAATTTTATCACCCTTAATAAGTAAGTCATTTACTTGGAATTTTTTATACCCTACGAAACTTACCTTTAATGTATAAGTCCCTGCTTGTAAAGAACTGATGGAAAAGTTTCCATCAAGATCTGAAGCAGCCCCAGCTTTTTGAGTTCCATTTTGCAACACAATAAGATTTACGAAAGGCAAAGTCTCTCCAGTAGATTTGTCCGTAATCTGTCCTTTTAATGTTCCTGTCCCTGCTTGGGAAAACCCAGCGCTAACGGCAGCAATCGCAATAAATGTTAGAATAATTTTTTTAATCATGTTATTGATGTTTTGTTCTTAAATATGAATGAAAAACTCTCTTTTCAACTCTTATTTCTCTGTAAGATTTTGGTTCTCTTAAAAGTAATAAGTCGTAAATATAAAATATTTTTAAGTTTTATTAACATATAATTAAATCAAATGTATCGGATAATTTTCCAATTATAAAGTCCCTACTCCCAAAAAAAAGATAAAAATATACATCTCAATTATTTAGTTTTATTCGACTTCAATTATTTTACGGACGCCAATCCTTCTTTTTCAGCATAAAAATAGAATAATGAGAAAAATAAATTACTTTTTTCTCTTATTAGATTTCCTTCTGTTTCTTTTTAATCTTCTCCTTACTTTTTTGTCCTGAATGGATAAATGTTGTTTTTGAGCGTTCTTTTTGGCTTGACTCAAATCCTTTGCTTTTTGTTTCTTTTTTCGCTGCTCTTCTTTTTGCCTTTTCTTGTAAGTGGATTTCCCTCCACTGCGAATAGAACACCCCGTAAGGGTGAATATAATTAATATTGTAACGATGAATTTTGATTTTACAACTTTCATTTACTGCGAATGGGTACACCTTATTATGGATACAAATAAAAGAGAAAACAGATAAATAAATGTAAAAAATTAACATAATTTCTAGCTTCAATTTCATGACACGATATAAATAATACTAAATTCGTTTATTAGAACATTTATTAAAGTGCGTTTCTATTCTAACAACCATTTTAATGGCAAAAAACAAAACAATGAATCGACACATTTTATCCCTCCTTTTATTTTTGGCTATTTTCGGAGTTAAAAACTCGCTGTTTTCGCAAGCAAGCATTAGTGACTCTTCTATTTTATTACCTAATTTAAAACTAGGTGCTTCAGCAGGTTTTCCTTCTAATGATTTGAAAAAAACTTTTGGAACTTCGGCCATTATCAATACCAAATTTGATGTTAAATTTAAATCTCAATGGTTTATTGGTGCTCAGTACAACTTCCTTTTTGG